>FWWM01008211.1_pt1 | contig 20289 bp, 16 predicted proteins | sample 2228351 | NCBI WGS metagenome assembly FWWM01 (sample SAMEA103939774, study PRJEB20133) | metagenome
AAAAAAAAAAAAAAACAGAATACCAGTCAAGGGGTGAGGGCAAAATTTTTCGCCGAACAGCCAGCTTTGGCATCGACCGAAAGGACAGCCACATCCAAGGTTTTTCAGGGGTGATTATAGTGCCGGTGTGTGATGTTGAAAAGAAATAGTATTAATCGAGGAGAACATCCGTCACGCCCGACAGGCCCTCTAAGAGAAAGTGTCATTCAAAGTGAGTCGCCAGACCTATAATTCTTATTAATATGACCCCCATCGATTGGGGAAGTTGTTGGCGAAACGTAAAAGTTTTTGATGTTTCTCACCATACTTTTCTAATGCTTGTTCAGGATTGGCAAAAGTCTTAAAGGTTTCCATGTTTTTCTCAAAGCGAGCGCGTGCCGCTTCACGGACCTCTTCTTTACTCCAGCCTTTTAAAAACAAGGCAGCAGCAACGGCAAGAAAGGCATCCGGATCCATTAGATCCACTTGTTGCATCTCTCTAAAATAGTACTCAAGTGTCTCTTTGTCAGCTTCAACCTGGAATTTGAATGGTTTGACCAGATGAAAAAGAGTTAATTCTCGTAAGTTATCATAATAATCAGTTCTCGAAAATTTAGGTAATTCATTTTGGTAAAAATCATGCAAATCTCGCCAGGTGTGTCGAGCTGGAAAAGAAACAATGGAATTCAATTCTACATCGGGTGGAATTACACCAGGCGCTTTTGATTCAGGAATGCCAGCCATCAAATGTTCATCTGGCTTCTCGTCAAAAGCGTTACAAGCAAGTAAACAGCTTGCAATGAGTGAATAAATTAAAATCGATTTCATAGCCATTGAGTTCTGAATTAAAATTAAAAAGGATTGCAACAATTTTGCTGCGCTTGGGTCGCAACTAACTCAGTAGTATTGACAGTTTCCAAACGCCCCCTTGATTCTCGTATTCACGGAAAAAACCAACACTTTGATCAGCAACTGGAGACGTGCAACAATCATCTCCATCCACTGTATAGCTTGTGATTCCCGTAGCATGCTCCCCACATTCACAGAAAGAGTAGGCGAACATAATTTGAGTTGGTACCAAAAAAAGAAACAGAACAAAAAGTATCCATTTCATTTAAATGGATGTAACATTTCCCCGTCACCGCAAATGCACGGAGAGGGGCTTTTCCATTCCTTTATCGAGTATGTGCGCACAATGCGATTAAGCTACCAGTGTCTCCATCCCGGATCCGCGCTGCATTCCTGCTACCTGTTCTTTGTTATGAAGAATTCCGGCGATGGATGTGCTTTCACTGCCTCTGTGATTCGTGGCTCCATAGAGGGTAGATGTCTAAGCTCGTGAAAGTGGTACAAAAAAAACAGCATACCGTCAAGAGGTGAGGGCAAGATTTTTTGTCATCGAGGCGACTTTCAACATCTGGCCATTTGCACGAAAACGCCGGCAAGGCACTCCCCTACCGGCGTTCGCATATCGATGCAAAAGCCTGGTATTACATGAACAAGACTTTGCGGCTCACCCGGAATGCGCCGATGCGTACCTGGCAGACATAGGCACCTGAAGGCAGCCCCTCACGGGTGAAGTTCACGCTATGGTCACCGGCGGAATAATAACCGGAGGTGATGCGGCGCAGCCGGCGGCCCTGGGTATCGAGCAGGATGACCACCACGTCGGTATGTGTTTGGAACATCACACCAACATGGGAAGCAGACTTTCAACCACATTCTTTATTGCCGCTGGTTCAATTTTGCCAAAGTGTACTCAGCTTCCTTTTTTATCGTCTCAGCCATTCTTTCGGAAACCTCACCGAATGCCTGTTCATCATCCTGAACATTATTTAAACGCTTATCGGATGATTCTATATCCCGCTTAGCTGTTTCTATCAAGTATTTTGAATATTGGTTGGCCTTTGATGGCACCAGGTATTCTTTTAATGCCAAAAATGCATCCGTCATAATGTCAAGATCTATCCCTTTGTGTTCGATAAGTTTTTCAAAAAACCAGGCAAAGCGGCTATAGAATTCATCTGACCCGCTACGAGGAACATCTCCCACCACAGGAAGAAAATACCTGTCGATCATCATGAGGCACAGAAGTTGAACCTCCATGCTTTTCCCTTTTGAGTCCAGCTCTTCTATCAGCGGTTTCAAATCGGTTGAGAGTTTCAACCACTGCTTTGAAGAGCTACTTCCCATCAGGCTTTGGGCCTGCCGGAATAGGGGATCCGGATCAGAAAAATTATTCGTGTAGGTTGCCCGGTAGCTCTGAGAAAATCCAACTTCAGATCGTGCCACCGTCTGGTTGAATTCTTTTTTTACCGAAGGGTCTGTCTCCCCGGTGTAGGTGGGATGACTGACCTCAGGTGCGCAAGCCATGAAGATGGCTCCAATAATTGACAAAGAAAGAATGATTGATTTCATAACCTGTAAATTTGATGGTTATACAATATAATCGTTGCAACAACCCCAACGGCTAAAGTCTAACATTCCCCAGCTTCCACCGCCCCATGGAGTGTAGAAAACTGATCCATCATTTTTTATATGCCACGCTTCATAGTAATCTGATTTGCAATCTCCGTCAGGATCCTCAAAATTCACAATTATCCATTGGACATCTCCGGCCCCTTCAAATTCGCAATGAACATAAGAATAGAGTGGCAGGACAAGACAAAATAGCGATACAGACAAAAAAAGCTTCTTCATGACGTCAATAAGATTTAGGTTATTAAAAATTGGTGAACTCGCTACCTTTCGATACAGAGCGCAAGCTCTCGAATAAAGCTGTGCTTATCCGCCATAAATAACACTCTTACTACGCCATACTTTTTATTTGCTTACTTCGGCGATGGATTTGATTTTACTCCATCGTTTATTCGAGGCTCCATAGAGGATAGATGTCTAAGCTCGTAAAAGTGGTAAAAAAAAAAAAAAAACAGCATACCAGTCAAGAGGTGAGGGCAAGATTTTTTGTCATCGAGGCGACTTTCAACATCTGGCCATTTGCACGAAAACGCCGGCAGGGCACTCCCCTACCGGCGTTCGCATATCGATGCAAAAGCCTGGTATTACATGAACAATACTTTGCGGCTCACCCGGAATGCGCCGATGCGCACCTGGCAGACATAGGCACCTGAAGGCAGCCCCTCACGGGTGAAACTCACGCTGTGGTCACCGGCGGAATAATAACCGGAGGTGATGCGGCGCAGCCGACGGCCCTGGGTATCCAGGAGGGTCACTTCCACGTCGGAGGCGTTTTGGCAAGTGAAGTCAACCGTGGCCTGGCGCACCACCGGGTTCGGATATACCCGCACCTTCAGATGCTCGGCGAAGATTTCACGGGAGGGTGTGGTTCCCTTGAAAATTGGGAGGACTTCGAAATCCTTGTACAGCACTGATTGCCAGTTGCTGATGCCGTACCAGTCTTGCAGCACGCTGGCATATACCGAGCGGAAGTCGTGTTGCATGGGTACGTCGGCTGATTGGGGGATGGTGAACGGAATCTGTGGATTGTCGCCGATGATGCCGGGGTTCACCCCTTCGCCAAAGACGAACAGCGGGGCAGCGGCGCCGTGGTCGGTGCCCATGCTGCCGTTGGCCGCAATGGTGCGGCCGAACTCGGAGAAGGTCATGGCGCACACCTTGTCGGATTTGCCCATCAGTTTCACGTCGTCGAGGAAGGCGTAAACGGCTTCGCTGAGCCAGTGCAAAAGCTGGGCATGTGTACCCGTAGTGGGATCGCCGTCGATTTGCTCGCTGTGGGTGTCGAAGCCGCCGATGCTCACCACATAGACCGGTGTTTGTAAACCGCCCCCTATCAACCGGGCCACGATGCGCAGCTGGTCGGCAAGGGGGTTCTCGTATTCTGCGGGGTATTTATCGGAGAGGTTCTGGCTGTTTTCCGCCGCGGCTTTTATCACTTCGTAATACTGCTGCGACTGCTGCATCACCAGGCGGATGTAGGCCAGCTCATCGCCGTAGGGCGTGGCGGGCGTGGGCTCTGGCACATCGCTGACGAACTCGTAAAAGGCCTCCGGGTCGCTGATGGACATGCCCATGGGAAATGCCGAGCCCATGAAGGCCAGCGGGGTGATGGAGCCGATCTGGATGGCCAGCGGATCGGGGTTATCCGGGTTGGGATAGCCGTCGGGGAAACCCGGGTACTCGGCTTCCAGGGTGCGGCCCAGCCAGCCAGTTTCGAGGTACTGGTCGCTGTCGGAGGCCGTTTGCCAGATGTCCATGGAGCGGAAGTGGGAGTAGTCCTGTTGCGGATAGCCCACGTTCTGCACCACCGACACCAGGCCGTCGTTGTACAGGTTTTGGAGCTCGGCCATGGCGGGGTGCAGGCCGGTGGCGTCGGTACCGTCCAGCTTGAGCACCTTGTTTTCGGGGATGAGCAGGGGGGCGCGGTGTTTAGAAAGGTTGCTGTACTGGTCGAGCGGGATGAGGGTGTTGAGGCCGTCGTTGCCACCGTTGAGCTCGATGAAGACCATGATTTTGTCGTTGATGGAAGCGGCTGCGCCCAATGCACTGAAAAAGGAATTTCGGGCCACGGGTCGGATGGAAAATCCCTTGAAGACGAAGGGAGTCATGACGGCGCTCAACCCGGCGGTACGTATGAATTTGCGTCTTTTCATTTTCTGAAAATATTGATGAACGATTGAGAGAGAAACCTGCAGGCGGTCGGTTTTTCAGGCCAGTTGATACTCAGCCAGGCCGAGGATGTACTTGGTCAGGATGGACAGCCTGAAATTGACCACCTCGAAAGCCATCGGGTCGGAGGGGTTGTTCTGGTATTCGAACCAGGCAACCGTCCAGTAGCTGTCGTTGGGCAGGCCGCTGAGCAGCACATTTTTGAGCAGCAGTTTTTTCTGTTCCGAAATGGGCTGTGGCAGCAGCAGGCGGGTCATGTCATCCACCAGGGCCTTCGGATCTTCGGGTGCATCGAACTGGCTGGCGAAGGCGATGTGGTCGATTTTGAGTTGGTCGTTGTCGGTGTCGATATGCCACAGGGTCAGGATGTCGGTGTACCAGTTGCGGTTGCGTATGGTATCACCGTTGATCCACATGCGGTAGTACTGTGGGCTTTGCCGGAAGGCCTGCCAGCCGGCCACATTGGGTGGTTCACCGGGTACCATCTGCATGATGCTGTGGAGCCAGGTGAGGATGTACTTCATGCTGAAGTCGTCCCAAAGGGTGCTGGCCGGGATGCCCAGGTTGAAGCTGCGCAGGGTGCCCACGACGATGTCGATGGGGGTTTTGATGAAGCAACCCGTGTAGAGGGCATTGTAAAAATGCTCGCTGCTGAGCAGGGTTTGCAGCACGGGCTTGATGTCGTAATTGTTGTTCCGGAAAATATCGGCCAGCGGCTCGATGACATTCTGCTCCACCTCATCGTCGATGTGGTAATAAACGAACCAGCGGTAGAGCTTTCGGCAAAGGAATTTGGCCACCTCGGGCCTGGCGAAGATCATGTCGAGCAGGGCATCGAGTTCGGCTTCGCCGTTCAAGGTCTGCCCTTGTATGACGGTGTTTCCGTAAAAGGCTGAAAATTGCTTGTTGCCAGCGTCGTGTTCGGGCGGGAAGAAGAAGCTCTCTGCCGGCAGCCAGTTGATTCGCCAGCCGGTGAGCACGCGGGCAGCCTGCACCACGTCATCCTCGGTGTATTGGCTGGGATACTCTTTGCCGATGGTAAAGAGCTCCTGCAGTTCGCGGGCATAGTTCTCGTCGGGGGCGTACTTGCTGTTGAGGTAGCCGTTGAGGTAGATGAGCATCATGGGATCGATGGTCACCTGTTTGGTCAGTTCGCGGAAGTTGCCCAGGGCGTGTGAGCGCAGCAGCACGTTGTGCTTGTAGTTGATTTTGCCGTAGAAAATGGCGGAGGATTGGGTGGCGAAGTGGTTGTGCCAGAAGAGGGTCATGCGCTCCAGGATGCTGGCTTCGGTTTTGATCATCAGCTCCGTCCACCAGCCGCGGAAGCTCTCGATTCGCCAGAATTCGGCATCCACGTTGAAGTCGGCATCTATCCAGGTTTCTCCGGCGGGCACGTCGGGGTCGGTGAAGTCGTCGTTGTTGTAGTTGTTCACCGGTGGAGCTGGTGGAGCATCAGGTTCTTTCAACAGGTATTCGACAGCCTCGCCCATGGTCATGGTGAGCAGCAGGTCGAGGTCGGATTTTTTCAGGCCGAAGGTGGTGCGGCGCAGCAGGTGGGCGGCCTGGTCGTAGTCCCAAGGCCCCTTGTAGGGATCGAGCCCACCCTGGATGGTGATGGGCTTATCGGGTGGGGGCACCAGGGGCAGTTCCTGGGTTCCGAAATCGAACAGCTTTTTCCCCCCGAGTTCCGGGGGCAGGCCTTCGGTAAATTTCTCGCCAAGGCGGAAGTCCTCCAGAGGGCGGGTCAGTTTTTTGAAAAAGGACCGACGGTCAATGGTTGTTGGCATGGTCGGAGAGATTGGTGATGAGTAAGCTGTGGCAGGTTTAGAGCAAGCAATTTAACCCAATTCAGGTGTGCTCACCTGACTTTTGTTTGCCTCCTTAACGACACCAGGAGGAAATACCCTACCAAAAAGAGAGCATGACACCTTAATTACCACCTTTGGCCCCCTGGGGGCCATCGCATCCAACAACGCTTGCCGTAAAAGCGTGTGCGGGGAGTTGTTTCAGCTCCACGCCCCGAGGGGCGCATCTTTCCGCATTACAAAGAGCTGAGTCGGCTGCAAAAATTTATTAGGAACCTCACTCGGCACTTGGAGTGTTGTCAGGAGTGAAAGGCGGACTCGACTCCCCTCAGCCAATGGAACTTGCGCCAAGTTCAATAGAAAATGATTTTTTGCAGTCCGCTCAGAGCTAAAAAGGACTGCCCGTCGGTAAAAAACAACACCCGGACATTCAGTTATCTTCTGCCTGTCCGGGTGTACATCTGGTTTCAACAAAAAAATATTCAATCCTTATCATTGGAAAAACCCTCGATAAATTCTTTCAATCGTTGCATTTCCTCGTTCAGCTGTGTCAATTTTTCGCCTGTTTCTGAGCTTTCGAAGGTTTTTGAAATAAAAGCAGCGTTCTTTTGATACCACTCGAGAGCCAGTTGTTTTATCTGCTCCTCGGTCCAACCATGGTTCTTTAAAGCAGAAACCGCTCTGATATAAGGTTGGGGTGGAAACCACTCAAAAGATTGCATCTCGTTCACATAAAATTCCAACTTATCCCTGTCCGCGTATTTCGGCATATCAAATACCTCAACAAGGTGTTGAATAGTCGCTTTTTTCAGGTTGTTGTAATAGGATTTGCCGAAGTGAGCGGGAAGCGTATTCAGATAATAGTCATCGAGGTCTTTCCAAGTGTAACGGTCAGAAAAGTTGATGAACTCATTCAGATCGATGTCTTTCGGAATAACGCCGTTAGGAAGTGTAGCATCTTCTTTTGCCCTGTTCAACTCACTGGCAAAGTGGCTATTCTCATTTGCAACCTGCTGGCAGCTAAACAATGCTACCACTAAAAGAGAAAGTAGAAAGGATGGCTTTTTCATGACGACAAATTTTAAAATGGTTTACAACAATCATTTTGGGCCTTGGCGGAGGATATCAAAGTTTGGTTCACCAACTCCCAGACCCCATTGGGCTGTTGCACATAGGTGGAATAAGTTCCGTGCTGACCTGCAACTGGGGAGGTACAACAATCATCACCATTGACGGAGTAGGCGGTTATTCCTGTAGCATGCTCTCCACATTCGCAGTTTTTATGGAGTAGGCACTCATGGGAACAACGCACACAGCAAGTGGCAGTAGAAGTTTTTGAAGTGCTTTCATAACAAAAACATTTTGGTGAACTGATACACAAAAAAAAAAAAACGGTTTCCAGTCAAGTTTTTTTCAAAATTTTTTCACTGCAAAAATGCCGCTTTGCCAAACATCTCAAAAGTAAACACCCTTGTAAACCAAAGCCGGCGAGCCCACTGTACCTTTACCGGCATGGATACCAACCCAATGGAAAGCGTCTGCCAGGAACAGGTTTACCGGGAGCTGTTCTTCCGCCATGCCCGGAGGGTGCGCAACTACCTATACTATAAAGGAGCTTCAGCAGAAGAAGCCGAAGACCTGATGCAGGAGGCATTTTTGCGCCTGTGGCGCGAGTGTGAAAGGGTAGCACCAGAGAAAGCAGCCGCCTTCCTTTTTACTGCGGCCCATAACCTCTTTCTGGATGCCCGCAAACACGAAAAAGTAGTGCTTCGATTTCAACGGCATGCCGCACGGGCATACAGGGATGTAGCATCCTCTTCCGACAATCCGCACCTGCAGCTCGAACACAACGAAACCCTCGAGCGCCTGGAAGCCGCCTTGAGCGCCCTGCCCGAGAGCCAGCGAAGCGTTTTTTTGATGAATCGACTTGACGGCATGACTTACGCCGAAATAGCCCAGGCGCTTGAACTGAGCGTCAAGGCCATAGAAAAGCGCATGAGCCTCGCACTGAAAAGTCTGCGTGAAGCGCTGATCCAAGGGGATCGATTAGGGTGACAGCCGAGTTGGTCGTTCTGCTGTTGAGTTGGCTGGGGGCTTGATAGCTTGGCATCGGGTCGAAATGCCCCATGCCGTAACCAGTGGATTCACAGGCTGTATCGGTGCAAGTCCGCAAGCTGACCGCTCCAGGATGAGGAAGGACCGACCACAGGAAACGCCCGAAACGCCGGCCAAATCCTAAGCAAAGACGGGCCCGTCAAGCCGACTGCGGGGCCTGTCGGCTCGGCGGCGAGTGGGACAAAAATTGAATGCAACCAAAGCGTAAAAAAGTGCCGAACGAAGCAAACACATACGACCACGACGAATTACTGGCACGCTGGCTTGCCGGCGAGCTGACCGATGCCGAGCTGGAAGCGCTTCGCAGCCGTGAAGACTTCGAGGAGCTCGAGGCCATCGTCGAGCAGATGCGTCTGCTGAGCCCGCCTGCCTTCGACGAAGCGGTTTCCTGGCAGCGCCTGCGGGAAAAATTGGCCGCCTCCAAGAAGGCCGACGAAGAAACAGAACACGCGTCCCCCCCTACCCTCTTCGAGCCCGACGAGGAAATGTCGGACCCGCCAGAGGGGCTGCACCTGTGGTGGAAGTACGCTGCAGCGGCTGCGGCCGTGGTGGTACTGGCCGTGGTGGGTTGGCTGTTGTTGCGCAGCGACGAATACCACGTGAGTACGGTGGTAGCCACGGGTCCCGGGGAGCAGAAAAAACTGACCTTGCCAGATGGTTCCACGGCGGTGTTGAACGCTTCGTCGATGCTGGGCTATTCTGAAGCAAACTGGAGCTCGAGGCGTTACGTGGTGCTCAGTGGCGAGGCTTTCTTCAATGCCAAAAAGGGTCAGCGCTTTACGGTTCACACGGACTTGGGCGACGTGGTGGTGGCTGGCACGCAGTTCAACGTGTATGCCCGCGGCGCAGAGCTGGAGGTGAAATGCCTGGAGGGCAAGGTGTACGTCATCAACCCTACGGGTTCAGAACGGGTGCTTTTGAAAGCCAAGGAGCAGGTGAGCGTCATCAACGGACGCATGCAAAAGCGACAGGGCCTGGCCTACTACCCCACCTGGCAGAAGGGGGAGAGCACCTTCAGGGATGCCCCTGTGAACAAGGTACTGACCGACCTGCAAGCGCAGTATGGGCTGGTGCTCGTTCCACCGGCCGACAGCTTCGCCAACCGACGCTTCAGCGGAAAGTTCGTGCACAACGATTTGCAAAAGGCCGTACGCATGGTGTGCCAGCCACTCGGGTTGCAATGCACTGTGCATGGGGACACCCTGCGCATCGAACGCTGAAGCTGCCCGGCATGCCCTCTTATATTCCTTGCGCAGGATTTCAGCGTACCTTTCAGCCTATTCATCGATCTCGACTCGACCGCCTCATGCAATCGAAAATCTGTATCCTGGTTGGATTGTTGGTGGGCTTTGTGCAGGTTGCTCGCAGCCAAAGCGGCCCCGCACCGGGACCTTATGCGGGGCATTTCGAGCACGCACCTCTGACGCAAGCCCTGCAACATTTCGAAGAAAAATACCGACTGTCTTTTTCGTACGACCCGGCCCTGGTGGCACCTCTGCGCGTGACGGCGCATTTCACCGAAGAAAAATTGGATGAAGCCCTGCGCAAGCTGCTGGCTGACACGCAGCTCGATTTCGAAATTCTGCCAGGGGGATACGTGCTGCTGACACCTCGTCCTGAACGAAATCCACCTGAGAAAGCCAAACGCCTTTGCGGCACCGTGCTGGATGGGGAAACCAATCAGCCCCTCGTAGGTGCCGTAGCCTATCTGCCCGGTACCCCCTATGGCAGCAGCACCGATGCCGAGGGTCGGTTCGAACTCGAGGGCATTTTCCGCGATGCCGATACACTCGCGGTTGGATTTCTTGGCTACGAAACGCAGCGCATGGCTGTGCGGGCTCTGTTGGATAGGCCGTGCAAGACTTGGCGGCTGCGCATGGTGCCACTGACGATGCCCGACGTGTTGGTCAGGGAGTTTTCCATGGACATGGTGCAGCTCGAAGCGGACGGCAGCTTGTCGTTGCGCAACGACCGCCTGCCTACCCTGCCGGGCTGGGGCGAGCCCGACGTGCTGCGGAGTCTGCAATTTCTACCTGGCATCAACAGTGCCGAAGGGCTGGCTTCACGGCTCTACGTGCGCGGCGGCACACCCGACCAAAACCTCGTCCTTTGGCAAGGTATCTCGGTTTACCACACCGGACACTTCTTCGGTCTCTACGATGCGTTCAACCCTTACGTGGTCAATGAGGCGCGGATTTGGCGAGGCGGCTTCGGAGCCTACTACGGCGGGCGCAATTCTGCCGTGGTATCGATCGATGCCGAACCAGCCTACGGTGATCGCGCTCGCCTTGGCCTCGGCTTGAATCTGCTCCACCTGAACGCCTATTGGGAAAAGCCCATCGCCAAAGACCGCATGACCATCCTGGCTGCCTTTCGCACCTCCTACGTAGAACTCATCCGCAGCACCTCCTACCGAAGCCTGTTCAACTCGGTATTCCAGAACGGACGCATCACCTTGCAGGAGGCGTATCAGGACCAAAGCGAGTACGTCACTTGGAGCCCCACCTTCAGCTACAACGATATGCACGTGGTGTTGCGCTGGAAAGGACGCCGCGGGGCAGACAATCAGCTCAGCCTGCTTAGCGGTAGCGATGAATTCGACTACCGTTTTTCCTACGACGATGGCAAGGACCTGGCTGCCACCCACGACCACCTCAGCGCCGGTAACATAGGCCTGAGTTGGCAACACCGCGCCCGCTGGAGTGATCATTTCGACGTGGACTACCAACTCGCCGCCAGCGGCTACTCCAACGACTATTTCTTCCTCTGGAACACCCGCCGCGACCTGCCCTACGACTTCCGCTGGCGCACCGAAAACCGCATGGGTGAATTCCAGGCGCGATTCCACCACAACTGGCAGGTGGCTCCCAACCATCGCTTTTCTTTTGGCTACCAGCTCACCACCCACCGAGCCAGCCTGCTTTATGCAGATACCAACAGCGTCCAAGGCGTAGGGCATGTTTTTCTCGATGACACTACTGAACAAGTCCTGCACACTTTTTACGGAGAATTCGCCTACCAACCTTCGCACAAATGGCGCTTCACCTTGGGTGTGCGCGAAAACCACATGCCCAGCCGTGGACTCTACTTTAGCGAACCCCGCATTGGATTCACCTGGAGCCCCTTCGACAAGCGCTTCTCCCTCAAAGGCGGCGCCGGACGCTACTGGCAGTTCGTTTTCCAAATACAACAATTCGGCGACTTGGGCGTGGGCGAACCTCTCTGGGGTTTGGCCACCAGCGGAATACCAGCCCAGGAACTCTGGCAATGGAACCTCGGAGCCACCTGGCAAACCACCTCCCTGCTCATCGACCTCGATTGCTACGTGCGCAAAAACCGCAACCTCACCACCCTGAATCTCTCCCTCGACACCGGAGGGGAAAAACCTTGGGTGTTCGACGGCACCTCCCGCGCCCTCGGCCTCGACCTACTGCTGCGCAAACGCTGGACTAACTATGGCATCTGGCTCTCCTGGTCAATGGGCAAAGTCACCCAACAATTCCCCAGCCTCAACGGCGGCAATCCATTCCCCGCCCCACACGACATCCGCCACAACCTCGATCTGGTGCACATGTTCAAGTGGAAACGCTGGGACCTCTCTATCAACTTGCACTTCAACTCGGGGCGCCCCTTCTCCCAGCCCGTCGCCGTTCAGGTACCATGCCCGGGGTGTACCGTCAGCCCCTTCACCTGGGAACTCCACTACCCTGCCCTATACCAGCGCCGCCTCCCCGCCTCTTCTCGCTTCGACGTAGGTGCCAGCTATCGCTTCCAAGGCCGCCGACGCATGCGCGGCAAAGTGGGCCTGGCCGTTTACAACCTCTTCGACAACCGCCAGATTCTGGACCGCGACTTCGTGCTCGAAACAGCCCCTCCCAACCAACCCCAGGACGCGTACAAAATCCAAACGCTGACGCGGCGCGCCAGCGGCGCCACTCCGAATCTCTTCGTCCAATTCGAATGGTGAAATGATTGGAGAAAACCCTGAAAAACAGGGAGGGTGCTCCCAGATTTGCATATCATTCCACCAACCAACACCCTGATTTGCCACCATCCTCGACGGGTAGCGTAAATTCACCCCCCCTTCAAGAAAACACAACAGCCATGACCAACTCTCGCCGCAACGCCCTACGCACCATCAGCCTCGGCATGGCCAGCGCCATTGCCCTGCCACTTGCCCTCAGCACCGAACAACAATGCACCCGCAGCCCGGTGAAAACGAAACCCCTCAAAGCCGCTTACAAGCATTCCGTCTGCCGCTGGTGCTACCAGTCCATCCCCCTCGAAGAATTCTGCGAGCAAGTCAAGCCCCTCGGCATCTCTTCCATCGAACTCACCACACCCAAGGAGTGGCCCATCCTACAACGACACGGCCTGACCTGCGCCGTAGCCACTGATACATGGGTGAGCCTGACCCGAGGCTGGAACGAACCCGAACTCCACGACGAGTTGCAACGCAAATACGAAAAGCTCGTCCTCGCCGCAGCCGAAAATGGCATCCCGCATGTCATCGTCTTCTCCGGCAACCGCCGACAGCTCTCCGACGAACAGGGCCTCGAAAACTGCGCCCGCGGCCTCGACCCTCTCGTCAAATTTGCCAGCCAGCACGGCGTCACCATCATCATGGAACTGCTCAACAGCAAAGTGGACCACCACGACTACCAATGCGACCACACGCCATGGGGCGTGGCCCTGGTGGACAAAATAGGATCCCCTCAATTCAAACTCCTCTACGACATCTACCACATGCAAATCATGGAAGGCGACATCATCGCCACCATCCGCAAATACAAAGACTACATCGCACACTTCCACACCGGCGGAGTGCCCGGCCGCCACGAGCTCGACGAAACACAAGAACTCTACTATCCCGCCATCGCCCGCGCCATCGCCGAAACGGGTTTCAGCGGATACATCGCCCAGGAATTCATCCCTTCCAAACCCGACAAAATCGCATCGCTCAAACACGGCGTCGCTATGTGCAGCGTCGAATGACCTACCAGCATGGCCCCCCCCCGGACATCCTCTCCAACCCACGCGGCAGACACATTTGGCGTTATTTCTTTATTTCTTTATTTCTTTAAAAAACGACGTGACTATGCTGCACCACAAAAACTCCATAAGCCCAGCGACAAGGCATCGGCCCTCCCTTTTTCAAAGCACTACATCTTTTCGCAGTGCGCTCGGAATGGTTTCTTTTCTTTGAAGGGTAAAAACCCCAGCGCCAGCTGCATGCTCTTTGCAAAACCCTATACCATGTCAACCAGGAAAATCAAGGTCCGGGGCGTCGAAATCAAACTGTTCTCCCTCGACACCAGCGACTACATCTGTATAACCGACATCGCCCAGCAGTTCGAAGTGGGCGTGGCGGCCATCGAAAGTTGGCTGCGCAACCGCAACACCGTGGAATTCCTCGGCACCTGGGAACAACTCTACAACCCCAATTTCAATTCCGTCGGATTCGACGGAATTAAAAAAAACGTGGGGTTGAACACCTTCAAGCTATCGGTGAAAAAGTGGATCGAGGAAACCAATGCCATCGGTCTGCAGGCCAAAGCAGGCCGCTATGGCGGCACGTATGCCCACCAGGAGATTGCCATCCAGTTTTGTTACTGGCTCAGCCCGGCTTTTCAAATTTACCTCAACAAGGAATTCAAACGCCTCAAAGAAGAAGAGGCGCATCGCAACCACCTCAACTGGAGCCTCAAACGCCAACTCGCCAAAACCAACTGGCACATCCACGCCGAAGCCGTGCGCGAACACCTCGTGCCTATCGTCGATTGGAACACGCGCAAAGAAGCCATCTACCACGCCAGCGAAGCCGACCTGCTCAACCTGGCCCTCTTCGGCATGACAGCCCGGGAATGGAAACAAGCCAACCCCGATAAAAAGGGCAACATCCGCGACTACGCCACCACCGAACAACTCGTGGTGTTGGCCAACCTCGAAGCCCTCAACGCCAAACTCCTCGAATGGGACAGCCCCAAAGAACAGCGCTTCGAAATACTGCACAAAACCGCCCGGGAACAAATGGCCGTGCTGCTGCGCACCCGTGCCATGGACGACCTCAAACGCCTCGCAGATGGCGAAGCCGCTGAATAGAATTACCCCGATGCAAGGCTTCCACAGCGATATGTTTTTGCCCCTTTCTTTTCTTCAACCATTGAAACAGGCAATTTTTGCAAGGCCTTTATCCAGCAGGAATTTTCAGTCGAGTACTAAAAACATCGATGCATGTCTAAGATAGGATTGGTGCTTTCAGGTGGGGGCGTGCGCGGCGTGGCTCACTTAGGCGCCCTGACCTTCATGGAAGAAATGGGAATCGAAATCGACGTCGTTTCGGGAACGAGTGCCGGCAGCATCGTGGGCTGCCTTTATGCCGCCGGTCATCCCATCGAGCGCATCCTCGAAGTTTTCAAAAACACCTCCATTTTCTCCTGGAGCAACTTCACTGCGCGCAAGCCCGGCCTCATCGACTCCGACCGTTTCGATCCCGTGCTCAGAGAACTGCTTCCAGAAGACGACTTCGCAGCTCTCAAAAAGAAGGCCTATGTGACGGCTACCGACTTGCTTCACGGCGTGGTGGTTACTTTCTCGGAAGGCAAACTCGTCAAACCCATCCTGGCTTCTTGTGCCATCCCCGTGGTATTCTCTCCGGTCAAAATTGGCAACTCCCTTTACGTGGATGGAGGCGTACTCAACAACTTCCCCATCGAGCCCCTCCAGGGCCGTTGCAGCGCCATCATCGGTATCAATGTACACCCCATGAAAGACGTCACGGCTGAAGAAATGAAAAGCACCCTCGCCATCATGGAACGCCTGCTTCACGTGACCATTTACCACCAGACAAGAAAGAAACTCCCCCTGTGCAACATCGTCATTTCTCCACCTGAACTGTCGAGATTCAGCACTTTCGATCGCAACCACTTCGAAGAGATATTCGAAATAGGCTACAAAGCTGCCAAGGCACAAAAGGAAGCGTTCCAACGCCTCAAGGAAGGAATCGTGGAAGCTGCCTGAATGCCTCCCAAGGTCCTCCCCTTGGCAAAGGGGCCTCCATCTCCATGCGCGCACCCGTTTTCGGATGATCGAAAACCAGGCGGTATGCATGCAAACAAATAGCCGTGGGCTCGAGGTATTCCCCCGCATACCCGTATTTGAGGTCTCCCACGATGGGGTTGTCTTCGGCTGCCAATTGTGCGCGGATCTGGTGATAGCGGCCTGTGAGAAGTTTTATTTCCAGGAGGTGAAACCCTCCCTCCGATCCCAGCATCCTAAATTGCGAAAGACAGCGCTTGGCTGAGGGGTCGGCTGAAGAAGAGAGCACGGCCCTCCTGTGTTTGTCATCTTTCGCCAACCAATGTTCGAGGGTGCCTTCCGCAGCAGCCATGGGTTTGGCCACCAACGCCAGATACGTCTTGGAAACCTTTCGCCTGGCAAACTGCCCATGAAGTGATTGAATAGCCAATGGGGTTTTGGCCAAAAGCAGCACCCCGCTGACGAGCCGGTCGATGCGATGAACTGGCTGGGCACGCAGTCGATTCTTCTTGGGCCATCGCTGACGCAGGTAATCCATGGCAGCCTGCTGCACACTTTCCCTGCCCTCTACCGACATACCAGCCGGCTTGTCAATGACGAGCAAGTAATTGTCTTCGAAAAGGATGTGCCGCCGGATGTCCATGCGGTGGAAAGCGTGTTTCAGGCATTCTCCAAATACCATTTTTCGCAATAGGCCTCGATGCTGTTTTCCAGCATCTGCTTGTAGTTGTTGGCATTCTTAAATGGCAAAAATGCCGCCCTCCGCTCTCGACGAATTTTTTTGTACACATCGGGCCATTGTTTTTTGAATGCCTTGTATTCGAATGGAGGTTTTTCCGTTTTGGAGAGCTGTTTTGTCACTTTGGAAATGGAAAAGGCATCCCCTACCCTACCCATGGGGGCTGGGTTCTCATTCGCAGTCTGCTGCTGACTTTGCTGCGACTTCACCTTGTTCAAAAATTCTTGGGCGGTCATGTGCTTGGCCATTTCGCGGTTTGCTCGTTCGGCGTCCGTCATTCGCTTTTTCCTGGCAATGACCTGCTCCATCAACCGCGCATAGAGGTTGGGTTCTTCGAAGCGCTTGTTGTGTATCCATCCCAAAAAGGCCTTGGCTTTTTCCCGCTCCGTTTTTGCAGTGGTTTTCGAATTGAAAAAGTCTATCATGTACTGCACGAACAAATCCTCATAGCCATCCAACTCACTTCCTTTGATGATGGGGAATACGTCTTCGAGAATGGGCCCCATGCCAATGCCCATGCTCGAAAGCAAGTTGAAAGCCCTTCGCTTTGCCTCGGTGAGCTGTGCCAGGCGCTTGTCGAGTGATCGCTCACGAGCAGAAACGCCCCTCGCTTTCTTCGTTGTCGGTTCCGCATTTACCTCCTCGATGTACCCATTCGGATTTTCGTTGATGATGATTTTGATGGCTGTGATGTTTCTACCCTTCTTGACGAAATCGTATTCGATATGCAGCCTGGTTTTTTCATTGATCTCACTGCGGGCTACATCCAGCACTTTCCTTCTAAAATTCCGGAAGTCGGGGTATTTGTCTGAAATCCCCAGTCGTTGCTTGAGCTCGTCAAGGCTCACCGCCATTATGTTTCTACCGTGCCGGATGTTTTCGTAGTAATACGACTTACACATCTGGTAGATGCGTATGGAAAAACCACTTTTCATGCGAGCCACCTCCAGAAATTCGAAGCGGGTGAACTTCTCCTTCAGTCCAAGCAGGAATGGTTTCATCTGGGGAGAGAAACCAAACTCCACACACAGATTCCCTTGCTCGTCGTATTTGGGCACGGCCCCTGCCACCCAATTGATATGACCTCTCAATCTCACACCGTCGACGGTAAAGTCCGTGGGAAAGGATATTTTCTTGTCCGTGATACTGTCGAGCAGCTCATCCAAACGCTCGTAAAAGGATCCATGCTTTTTGGAGGGATCCGTCTTCAGTATGTACTCGATCTCTGATACTGGCACCAGGTAGGTCTCGAAATCACTGTCCTCTGGCTTGAGCAACGTAGCCATGTAGAGAATCAGCTTCTGTTCGCGAGGAGTGAGCTTGTAGCGTGCATGCTGGATGAATTTGTTGGCTATGGCAGCTACTTTCTTCGTTCCGTCTGGTTTCATACCTCAAAGATTTACGGGCAAATTAGCTGGCCATGTGTACTCACCTCCAATTTGAGTACACTTTTTTTCCACATCCACTGCTCAAATAGGCCTTTTTCTTGTGGAAATCCGCTTTTAGAGGTGTTTTCGCGCCCACATTAGGTACACATAAAATGTGTTTTTTTCATACGGGCACTCCCCTCTCGGACAAAATCATCAACGCTCTTTGGATGGATTCATTCACCACAACGGGTACACCTGAACGGTACAGTAGCGTCGCTAACTGGGCTTCCAACCCTCGGTTTTCAAGGGTTACGTACACGGGCAGAAACAGCGCCCCACATTTGGTACACGCCAAACCCACATCAGGTACACTTGTATCCCACAATGGGTACACATAAACCCCACACGAAGTACACTTATATCCCACATCAGGTACACCTATATCCCACATTGGGGACGCGAAACTCCCACATTATGGACGCGTTTCACCCCCATGAGGTACACGAATTCATTCACAAAAGGCTGACAAACAATTACCTTGACGTGATGTAACCATTTAAGAAGTAACCATTTAAAATAAAAAACACTTAAAAGCAGAAAGCTCAATGGTGTTTTTAAAAAATATCCCCCCGATATACACCCAGGAAATGGACGCGGAAAGCCACCTTATTAGGCCGATGTGTACCTAATGTGGGTATGCATCGATGCGCACGGCAAATCGAGTCATTAGTAGGAGCTGATAACGCTTTCTTTAATTCGTTATATCGTTACTGTATGATGGCTTGTGTACTTGGCGTCGTTGCGAGAACCATGTATCATTGCATCCAAGTTTTCTTTAAATCATTAAAACGCTTTTTCGTTCTATAACGAAATAACGAAATCTACAATCACATGGCACTGGTCATTGGAGTCGTATCTCAGAAAGGAGGAGTGGGAAAGAGCACGATTGCCCGGCTCGTTGCGTGCAACTATGCAGCCCATGACTGGCAGGTGAAGATTGCTGACATGGACCTCTCGCAAGGGACATGTACCAGCTGGAACAGGAGACGGCTGCAGAATGAAATCGAGCCGCGCGTAGCGGTTGAGCAATTTGCAAGCGTACAAGATGCCCTGAAACAATCGCTACACTACGACCTCATCGTATTCGATGGAGCCCCCCACTCTACCAGCAAAACGCTTGACATTGCAAGGCATAGCCATTTGGTGATACTTCCTACTGGCATGGCGCTCGATGACCTGGAGCCAACCATCAAACTGGCACACGAGCTGAAAAAGCACAAGATCCCCGTTGAAAAAATTGCCATCGCTCTCTCCAGAATTGGAAGCAGCGACGTGGAATTGGCAGAGGCTATCGAGTACATCAACCAAAGCGGCTATTACCTGCTCGAGGGTGTGATCCATGAAAAAACCGCTATTCGCCGTGCCAGTGATGAAGGCAAATGTGCATCCGAAACTCCTTTCAAGACGATCAATGAAAAAGTGGATGTGCTCGTGCAGAGCATAGTGAACCGAGTGGAAGCAATCGCTGTTTCGTGAATTAGTTATTTCGTTAAATAAAGAATTCTTCCTATGGCCAAGATCAGCAAACCAAAACGAGCAACCAAAGGTGCTCCACCAGCAGAAGACGAAGCACCTGTGAATCTGAAAAGAAGTGCTGACCAGGAGCTCAAGCCCATGAACTTCAAGGTGCCAGCTGCATTCAAGCGGGAGTTCAAGACCTACGCCACGGAACTGGACATGAGCATGGTCGAACTTCTGCAACAATGCTTCTACTTCTTCAAGTCTAATAGGTAACACGCACCTCCTTTCGCCATCTTCATTGTATCTGATAACCCGTCCACATCGTGCTTGGACAAAGGGACGGATCAAGTTGGTTTTGTTCTTTCAGAAACATCCGTTGGCTTACTCCCTTCTCGAAGTGCGGCCAGAAAGGTCTGCTGCTGATTTATAGCTCCGGTGATTCAGGCTGAATACATTTCAGGACGGCTTGACTATCTTCGGTCTCTGCCTGCCTGTCCGGAAGACCTTTCTAACGCCAGCCTGCCAGCCTGCCAGCCTGCCTGTCGGCAGACAGGTCGGCAGACAGGGCAGGCAGGAAATCCTCACATCCTCAAATCCTCACATCCTCAAATCCTCACATCTTCACATCCTCCCTGCCTGCCTGTCCGGCGGCCAGACGGGTCGGCAGACAGGACATCCTCAAATCCTCACATCCTCAAATCCTCACATCCTCCTTGCGTGATATTCATCTTCATTCGGCGCCGCTATAATCCCAGGTGATTATTGACGAAATCATTAAATAACGAAATAAAGAAATGCAGTTTTCTACTTATTCTTCTCAGAGATCCAAAGGAACAACTCCGCATCGGGCGAAAATCCTTCGAGGTGCTCGAGAAAAGCCTCATTTGGTATAGAAAACGTTATTTAACGAAATAATGAATTAACGCATTACGAAAAGACTGCTTGTCGGAAATGATTAGGGCGCGCTGACTGACCAGCTGGGGACAGGCCCGTCATAGCCGGACAGGCCCGTCATAGCCGGACAGGCCCGTCATAGCCGGACAGGCCCGTCATAGCCGGACAGGCCCGTCATAGC
>FWWM01008212.1_pt1 | contig 20288 bp, 22 predicted proteins | sample 2228351 | NCBI WGS metagenome assembly FWWM01 (sample SAMEA103939774, study PRJEB20133) | metagenome
CTGGGTTTCGTAGATCTGCTTCAACTCTGGGACGCGCTCGAGGGCCTGGGCGATGGTGGTGCCAACCGGTAACGCTGGAATCAGCTTGGCGACTCGATCCACCTCACCGGGATCGAGGCCGAGCACACGGCCCATATCGCGAATTGCTGCTTTGGCACCGAGCGTACCGTAGGTAATAATCTGCGCAACATTCTCCCGCCCATACTTCTCGGCGATATAGTCAAGAATCTCCTGGCGGCGTGAGTCGGCGAAATCGGTATCAATATCGGGCATTTCCAGACGTTCGGGCGAGAGGAAACGCTCGAAGAGCAGCTTGTTCTTGACCGGATCGACATCGGTGATGCCGAGGGCGTAAAGCACCAGCGATGCACCGGCAGATCCACGCGGCAGACAGGGGATACCGCGTGAACGGGCAAATTTCACGTAATCCCATACGATCAACATGTAATCAGGGAAGCCGGTTTGATTAATCACATCCAGTTCATACGCCAACCGATTCATATACTCAGCAGGTGGCTGACCATTGAACCGGCGCATCAAACCCTCTTCACACACGAGGCGTAGATATGAGGCGGCATCGTGGCCCGGCGGTAACTCAAAGACCGGCAACTGAACCCGTCCAAACTCCAGCTTCAACCGGCACATATCGGCGATGCGACGAGTGTTTTCCAGCGGTTCAGTACCGTAGCGTTTAAACCGCTCCCACATCTGCTCGCCCGACAAAATATGGTAGCTCTCGTCCATCGCGTATTCACGAGCACAAAACTCGGCGTAGGTCATATTCATCCCCATCGCCATAATCTTGTGCTGGGTTGCTTTATCTTCTGGACGGACGAAATGCGCGTCACTGGTGGCTACCAGTGGAATACCCAGTTCGCGCCCGATCTTCACTAACTCATCGTTCAGCGGCTCGAGTTCAGGGGTATTGTCATGCAGTTGCAACTCAAGATAGTAACGGTCGGGGCCGAGCAGGTCACGGTAATATGCGGCGGTTTCAACGGCTGCACGACGGTCTCCCGCTTTCAGATAGTGCAACACCTCGCCAGCCAGACAGGCCGAGGTAACGATCAGGCCTTCGTGATGCGCTTCCAGCAATTGCCGGTCGATACGGGGGCGGGCAAACACACCCTTTCCCATCCCGTCAAGATGGGCGCGCGTGGTGAGTTTCACCAGATTACGGTATCCCACCTCATTTTGGGCCAGCAACAGCAAATGAAAATAGTTTTTTGCCCCTTTTGTCATCGGGTCGCTCAGTGAGCCGGGGGCCATGTAGGCTTCGACACCGATAATCGGGCGGATACCGGCCTTTTTCGCCGCCTCGTAGAACTCCATCGCGCCGTACATCACCCCGTGATCGGTCAGGGCGATACTGTCCATCCCCAATTCGGCAGCACGCTGGGTAATGCCTTTCGTTGTGGCATAGCCATCGAGCAGGCTGTATTCAGAGTGGACATGCAGATGAACAAAGTCGTGCATGGCGTACTCGTCTTTCAAAACAATTTACACTTAACACAGTTGGACGAAGGCAGAAAGGCGATCTAAGCCTGAAACATTTGTCCGAAAGAACAGATGTGGTGTCGGTTTTTTGGTATTATATCAACATAATATCAGGTTATCAGGCGCACGCTTTCGGTTCTGATTATAACATATCAGCGGTAGCTTGCGAATAGGCTTGTCAACAATTGTAAGGTGTTTGTAAACCATGACGGTTCAGCGCGCGCTACCGTAGCTGGTTGTCGATGTCGCGGGGATGGGGAAATATTGTGGTGAAGGCGGTGTAGCAAGCAGATGGGAATCACGGCACGCCCTGCCGGGGTCTTAACCGGAAGGGCGGGAACCACACGTCGTCGTCAGGCCAGATGGACGTGATGCAACAGAAACAGAGCGTTGGACAGGTGAACAAGCAGTTACGATTGCCGACGGATCGCAAACAGGCACAACCCGGCCAGCAACAGCCAGAGCCAGTGCCACAGACCGAAAGGTTGCTGGAAAGCAACAACAATGGAGATGATCACAAAGACCAGTCCCAGCACAGCCAGTAGTGCCCGACGATAGGTTGGCGACATGAATGGCCTCACCGTACTACAAAGAAAGCCAGCGCCAGCAGTGCTCCTGCGACAAGTAGTAATAACGAAAACGCGAGATTGCCGGTTGCGCTGATCAGAAAAATGGTCATGGCAATAACGATGATTGCCATCATGACACAACCCCGACGTACTCGGCGAATACTGGTTGTAACATCGGGATCTTCCGGTGTTGAATTCATATACATCATCCACAGAGACTTACTTCCCGGCATATCTTACCATATGACAGCAGCAATCGCGTCTGTAATGTTTCTGCAATCAAAGAATAGTACTAAAGTACTGTGCAATACTATGACGGTATGATATACTAAAAATAGAAATATCATCGTTCTACTACAATGACGCAGGGAAGAAAGGGGGCTGCCAATGTTTGATCGAGAGACATGGCGGCAGCGGGTTGCCGAACGATTCACAACCTTTGCCCGCAACCCCCGGCAAGAGATACAAATTGCCGGCGTGAGTAGTGTGCTTGGATACCTTGCCCTGCGTGCGCTTGAACCATTTCTTGCTGCCTTCCAGGAAGAGCCGGTTGCCGCTGTGTTGGCACTGGCCGAGATTTCACGTGGCCCCGGTGCCAATCACATTGTCCGCCGTGCCAGCCGCTGGCGTTACCAGCTTGCCCATCTGATTGAGCGCGAATTACGTTCACGCCCGGAACTTCGCCTGACCGTCGAAGAAATCCTGCTGGCGTTACAGGTGCTGCATCTCGCCCGGCAGCGCCTCAATAGTTCACGTGATGAGTGGTTACGGCTGACATTGCTGGCCGAACTCGACACCTTCGAGAGCGGTGATTTTGAACAGTTACGCCGTCAATTGCAAGACCCCGGCTGGCAAAGTCGCTATGAAGCGATTCGTCGTCTGCGCGTGCGAGAGGGTCACTACACAGCGGCAGATCTGGTGCTCCTGCATGACGGTTTGAGTGATAGCGCCTCGCATGTGCGTGCGGCTGCGGCGCGTATGCTCGGCCTGATTAATGGGATACCGCCGCAACCTCTGGTCAAAACGCTGATCCGACTGGCGATCCATGATTGCGATCTGGAGACACGCTTCGCCGCTGCCCGCACGCTGGGTCAATTGCGTGACCGGATCGTCTCGCCACAACTCCTCGATCATCTGATTGAATGTCTCGACAATCCCGATAGTTTCGTGCGCTCGGCAGCAGCCCTGGTGGTGAGTCAGTTGGGAGAACTGGCCGGTACGGCCCAGATGATTGAACACCTGCTCCCCATGCTCTCTGATGCTGACGCCTACGCTCGCGAAGCAGCAGCGCGCGCGCTGGGGCGGTTGGGTGTGGCAGCCGCAACCACAACCGTCCTCAATGCCTTAACCCAGGCCGTCGACGATACTGACCCCAATGTTCACGAAGCTGCTGTGGATGCCATTACTCGGCTGCGTAAATTACGAGCCACCCTGCCGCTTTCCCCTGGTCGCCATCCAACCGAACCATTAGCCGTGTAGAGGTTGGCATGCAGCGACAGATCAGTGTCTTCGCCGATTGGAACGCGGTAACTGAACTGTTGGCCTTCAGCGATACGCTGGAGGCCGATTGGCAATTACCCCACGATTATGTCTATCTGTTGCGACTGGTGATCGAAGAAGTCGCTACCAATATTGTCAAGTATGGCTACGATGAACAAAACCGCGATCAGATTCAGTTGTTGTGCCAGTATGAACAGGGTGTGCTGACTATCATCATTCGTGATCGAGGGTACCCCTTCGATCCCCACGACGCACCACCACCTGATCTGGGCAGGGAGGTTGAACAACGTACTATTGGTGGTCTTGGCCTCTTCTTTGTGCGCGAATACGCTGACACCCTCCAGTACCGGCACGATCCGGCAAGTGGCTGGAACGAGTTAATCGTAACCAAAACAATGACGATGCTGGATCGCTTGCGGAGTTTGCCGCTTTTTCAGGTAGTACCTGAAGCGATTCTGGCCGAGTTAGCCCCTCGTCTGGCCGAATGCCGCCTTGCCGCCGGTGAAATATTGTTTCATCAGGGCGATCCGGGCAACGAATGCTTCGTGATCTTGAGCGGTGCGGTAGAGGTAATCACGTTCGTTAACGGCACCGAGTTGCGGCTAGAGGTCTTTCACGCCGGCCAAATCATTGGCGAGATGAGCCTGATTGACCAGAGTCCACGGTCGGCAACTGTACGGGCAATTGAACCGAGTCGCCTGGTTGCGCTGAATGAAGCGGTGTTTGCCACCTTGATCGGCTCCAGTCCGGCCCTGGCAATGACGATGCTACGCAGTATCGTTAGTCGGGTACGCAATACCAATCAGCGCATGATTCATGATCTCGAACGCAAGAATGCCGAACTCCTGGCGGCGTATCAGCAATTACAGGCTGCACAGGCGGAATTGATTCGGCTGAACCGCCTCGAAGAGGAGCTGGATGTTGCCCGCCGTATTCAGCAGTCTTTCTTACCACGGGTGTTACCGCAACCAGCCGGCTGGCGTATTGCCGGGTTCAGTCGCGGGGCGCAGGCTGTGGGTGGTGATTTCTTCGATACCATTACCCTTCCCGATGGCAGAGTCGGCCTGGTGGTGGCCGATGCCTGTGGCAAAGGGGTAACGGCTGCCCTGTTTGTGGCGTTGAGTCGATCATTGCTGCGAGCGGCGTCGCAGGCTGTAGGGATGTCGCAGTCGCCCGGTAGCATCAATACGTCTATTCTCCTTCACGCTGTCAGTCTGACCAACGACTATATCTGCCGTGAGCACGGTGATGCCAATATGTTCATCACTCTGTTCTATGGCCTGCTTGATCCGCTCAGTGGTACAATAACATACATCAATGCCGGGCATAACCCACCATTGCGGATTGCCCGCAATGGCGATGTGGCAGAAGAACTACACGAAGGCTCATTACCAATCGGCATTGTGTCTGGGCAAACGTATGAGGTGTATGAGTTGCAGATACAGCCCGGCGAGAAGCTGGTAGCCTTCAGCGATGGGATTACCGAAGCGATGAATCCAGCCGGTGAGTTGTTTGGTGATGCCCGTTTACAGGCATGCCTGCAAACCCTCTGCCACCACCCTGCCCCCGATCTGGTGGCGGCAGTCGTCGCAGCGGTTGACACATTCGCTGCCGGTGCACCACAGGCTGATGATATTACCCTGCTGATTGTGGAACGTCTGTCTGATAGTCAGCTTTAACGTCAAGGGATTGCCAGAAAACCTGATACTCACTACGATATTCAGAGAGTATCAGACGGTATCCTGATTGCTATACTACCTGTTCTAAGACAGGTTCATGGCATGCTATAATAACCGTACCCTCAATAGTTGCATAGCGGTGAAAACCCGCTAGAAAGAGAGACTTCGGCGTGAAGACCGAGCATGTAGATGATGTGCTCATCATTGAGCTTCCGGCTCGCCTTGATGCAGCCGGGATTGCAACCATCGAGCAGGAATTGGCAGACACTATTAATCAGCATCGCGGTAAGGTGCTTGCGGACATGACCGAGGTCAACTTCGTGGCCAGCCTGGCCCTGCGCATGCTCTTGACCAACCTGCGCGCCATTCAACCACTGGGTGGTGATCTACGGTTGTACGGTTTGCAGCCACAGATTGCCGAAATTTTCCGTAAGAGCCGCTTCGATACGCTGTTTAAGATCTATCCTGATCGAGAAACAGCCTTAGCTGCGTATCGCAATCAATAGAAGTTATCACCGATATTAATACGTCGCGCATTCCGCAGCGCCAATCCCTGATGGATGCACGTTACCTGTGCTGTGTCGTGTCTGTGCGTTCATACGATGAGGAACGTGTATTACCGAAATGGGATTGTTATGCAGTGGGGTGCCTACGTTTAATATACCGGCAGCGACGCAGTAGAATGTGACCGTGCTCCTGGAAGTACTTACCGCCACAACTGGTCGAGTAATTCGATCAGCAAACGACTATGACGACTCAGGTCGGTGATCGGAATGTATTCATCGGGAGCAAAGGTCGCGCTGACAACCGGTGTCAGGCCAAGGCTCACGGTTGGGATTGGGTGATGGCCAACCAGTAAGCTGAAAGGCACCGTGTATGGGCCAGCCGGCACAACCACCGGTGGCCGTTCAAATACGGTTGCGCCGATAGCAGTCACCTGCGTCACGAAGGGATTATCGGTCGCAGTCATTAACGGGGGATACCCGCCAGGCAACCGCTCAATCACAATGTCAGGAAACCCCTTCTCGTGCAGGTGGTGCTGTATCAATGCCACAATCGCATCCGGCTGTTGATGGGGTACCAACTGAATATCGAGTAGCGCCGTCGCCTGTGCAGGGATAACGGGTGTCTCACCGGATGGTTCAACGGTGATGCTACTCACATTACAGGTGGGGAGCGTCACTTCCGAGCGACTCAACGCTGCACCGTCGATACCGAAAAGAAACTGATCGATCCGCCAGGCATCCCGTCGTGCAGCCGAGGCCAGTTGCAGTTGTCGGATCACCGCATTATCATTGCGCGACGGACCTTCAACCGCGTCGTAAAACCCCTCGATCCGCACATCTTCATCATCACCCTTGAGAGAAGCCAGGGCCCAGATCAGCCGCCAGAGCGGATTGGCAACGCTGGCGGCAAAGCCGGTTGGCAAGGGATACGCCGGCCCACGCGCACTCAGACGCAGACGGATCCAGCCTTTACTACCACTCACGCAGATAGGCGTACCGGTAGCATCGCGGTCACCAACACTGGCCAGGATCGCGTCACATTGCAGCAGATCACTATGCGCGTGCAGGGCTTCTTGCAGACCAGAACTACCCGTTGTAGCTGCCCCTTCAATGACCAGGGTGATCCCACACGGCAATTCCCCTTCACGGTGCAGAATGGTCTGCAGGGCTGCCAGATGCGCTGCCAGGGCACCTTTGCCACCGGCTACACCACGTCCAAATACACGACCATCACGTTCAGCAATATCAAACGGTTCGTGTGACCAGTGTCGCCACGGGCCGGTTGGTGGCGTATCGTAGTGATGATAGAGCAAAAGGGTCTGTGGCCGTCGTCCTGACCGATGAGCAATAATCACCGGTGCGGTATCGGTAGCCGCAATGCGCACATGCATGCCTAACCGACGCACAAGAAGGGCGATATGTTCAGCCATTGTGCGCAACTCATCGATCTGACCGGCAGTCGATGGCTGCTTGCAGAGGTACCGCAAGATCTGAACAAGCTGCTCAATTGACGGCGGTGCATGGACAGTCACCAAGATGCCCCCTCTTGCTCACACATTTGCGTTTAGTGAACGAATTATAACACGGTGTTCACTGCACGCTACGCGAGGGTCATGCTAGAATGAAGTGCGAAATGTCACATAGTTCTTGCAATCCGCGCCAACACGGTCGCGGCGGGAGGAAGTTGCATGGATCCCCGGCATCGTGCCTTTGTCAATTTTGCATGGCTCAATGTTGGATACAACCTGTTGGTAATTATGTGGGGCGCATTCGTGCGGGCAACCGGCTCTGGTGCCGGTTGTGGCGATCACTGGCCGCTCTGTGACGGTCAGGTGATACCGCGGTCACCCGATACTGCTCAGCTCATCGAGTTTTCTCATCGCGTAACGAGTGGCATTGCCCTGCTGTTGACGATAGGGTTACTGGTTTGGGCCTTACGACTGTTTGCTGCCGGCCATCCGGCACGGCGGGCGGCGATTGCAACGATGATATTTATGATTGTCGAGTCGCTGATCGGAGCAGCACTGGTGCTCTTCCGACTGGTAGCTCACGATGCATCACTGACGCGCGCCTTATCATTGGGACTGCACCTCGTCAATACATTTCTGCTGATTGGAGCAATGGCGCTTACGGCCTGGTACGCCAGTGGTAAGCCAGCTCCTGACCTGCGTGGTAAAGGTGGTCTGTTAAGTATGTTGATCGCAGCGTTGGTCGGCACGGCATTGGTAGGCTCGAGTGGTGCAATAACGGCTCTGGGTGACACCCTCTTGCAATTGGGCGTGCTGCCTGGCGGTGTATCGCAGTCGATCACTCGTGATAGTCATCCCCTGGTATGGATGCGAATTATCCACCCGGTCTTGGGCACACTGGTTGGCCTGGCAATGATTTCGCTTGCCCAACGGGCAGTGCGCTACGATCCGTCACCAACAACGCGCCGACTGGCGTGGGCTACTGCTGCGATCTTTGTTGGTCAGATTTTTCTGGGTGCAATAAACGTTATCCTGAAGGCTCCGGTGTGGATGCAACTGGTGCATCTGCTCTTCGCCGATCTGGCATGGCTGGCGCTGGTGTTGCTAAGCGCAACTCTCCTCGCTCGGCCCGGCGAGGAACGTGTCCCACAGCCGGTGTCCGTCTCGTCACCGGCACGCTCTGCGTAGGACAGGCCGCACAGATCAGCTCTCGAGCGGAAGAAGGGTAACTGCACAGTGTTACCCTTCTTTCTTTTTCCGAAGGGATGAGGTTTACGGGATGTTCCAACTCATACCGTGTGTCTGCCAATCCAAGCTCGTGCGGCCACGTGGAAGGCATGCCGTTCAGCGGCGTGCGATCCGCTATGGTCTGCGCACTGCACATTCAGCCTTCGATGCACACAACATCGTGTGCTGGAATGGAGAGACGGGCGTTACCAAAACCGGTACTATGATGACTTCTTCTATAACTGGACTATGGTCACATTGTTGTGGCTGCTGAGTTGTGGTATAACCAATTTTAAAGGGCATCCCATCTTATCCTTCAGTTGTGCCCAGGAGGCCCACGATGGCATTACACGGTTCGTTACAACAGGTACCATTACGTGAGTTGATTGATCTCGCTGCATACAGTTCCCTCTCTGGCTCGCTCGATATTCAGGGAGAGCGTTCCGGTCGAATATTCTTCACCAATGGTCAAATGTACCACGTTGAGTGCGAGGGACAAATAGGGACAGAAGCGCTAGGCATTCTGCTCAATGTCCAGCAAGGCACGTTCAACGTCAGCAGCGGTGCCAGAAGTAATCAGCAATCGATATGGGGCGATATCGAGACGATGATCCGCTACGCTGAGCGTATGGCGTTGCGGTGGCGGCGGATCTGGCACAAAGTTGCTTCGCTGCAACTGGTACCGACACTGAAGGTCACCCGCGAAGAAGCGTTGCAGCGGGCAAGTGTTGCGCTGCATTTGCTGCTTGAGGCCATCGACGGTCGTAAGAGTCTGTCGGATATTGCAACTGATCTGCACTGGTCGGCGATTGATGTGGTTGAGGGCATCGTTCAGTTAATGGACTTGCAGATCGTCGATCTTGTCTCTGTGCCGTTGCGACCGGTGGAATCGCACCAGAACATGCAGGCTGCAACACCATCAGTGCCGACAACGTCTATCGACTATCTCTTGTCTATCTTGCAGCAGTAGTCACCACGTACAGCGGTAAGAATCGGTTGCACAACCCCTTAATCAGTGCCTGCTTGTAGAACAGAGTGCGGAAGCCAGCCTTCCGCACTCTGTTCACTTATGCCTGTCTATGCTGTCGTGCTGCCGGGGGATTGGCAGGCGATATCCCATCTTCCTACCGAATGGCAACCAGTATCGCACCCGGTTTAGAACGCAGACGTCATCTAATGCAGATTGTTCTCCCTGTAGTAAACCATGCGGTATGTTTCGCGTATACTTGTATGACAACCGGCAAGGGTAACTCCCAAGCACAGACAGAAGCCTGGACTACGTGTGTTGTCTGACGTCATGGAGGTGTATCATGCAGTCATCCCGATGTCCGGCAACACGCTGACAGGCGTTTACCAAACGCATTGCACTGGTTGAATATCGGCTCAGAAACGGAGGTACCAATGCACGTGACCCTCCCCCACGGTGTGCAACTACGCTACGATGATGCAGGAAGTGGACAACCGGTCGTCTTGTTGCACGCCTTTCCGCTGAGTGCGGCACTATGGCGGGCGCAATTGAGTACATTGGGTGATCGCATGCGTATGATTGCCCCTGATCTACGCGGGTTTGGCGGCTCGCCGGCGACACCGCTGCCACAGTCGCTCGATGACTATGCAACGGATGTCCTGGCATTACTCGATATCCTGAACATCGAACGGGCAGTGCTGGCCGGCTTGTCAATGGGAGGCTACATTGCCTTCGCTCTGCTGCTGCGGGCACCAGAGCGGATCAGCGGCCTGTTGCTGGCCGATACCCGGGCAACTGCCGATAGTGAGGAGACGCGGGCAGCACGGGCCGTTAATGCCAGGATTGCGTTGGAAGAGGGAAGTGCGGCACTGGCCGGACGAATGTTACCCAATCTGGTAGCACCGGGGGCAAGTGAGGCGCTACGGGCCGAGCTGCTGAGTATCGCTGCGGCGAATCCACCAGAAGGGATTGCCGCGGCTCTCCACGCCATGGCGGCTCGCCCCGATTCGACGCCGCTGCTGGCCGAGATTCGGGTGCCGACAACTGTTGTCGTCGGTGCGGAAGATGCTCTCACCCCCCCTGCTGAAGCGCAGGTGATGCACAATGCGATTGCCGATAGTCGTTTCGTCGTGATTCCACACGCCGGCCATCTCAGTGCGATTGAACGGCCAGCAGAGTTTAATCTGGCGCTGGTCGAACTGGTGATGCGGGTTGAGGCAGCATCCAGAACATGAGGTACGGGTAGGGGCGAGGCATGCGGCGCCCCTACGGTATGTGCGCAAACAGGTCACGTCATACGGTAAGGCCCTGGCAGGAGGGTGATCCGCGCATATCCGCTGCATCCGTGAGCATCCGTGGTGGTCATCCTCAGAACACGGATGAACGCGGGTTTGGCGGGTGCACGCGGATGGGTTGGGTGCCTCACGCAATGGTACCAGCAGGAGGGTGATCAGCGTATATCCGATGCATCCGTGAGTATTCGTGGGGATCATCCGCAGCACACGGATGGACGCGGGTCTGGCGGATGTGCGCGGATTTGCTGGGTGCCTCACGCTATGGTACGGCAGGAGGGTGATCCGCGCATATCCGCTGCATCCGCGAGTATCCGTGTATCATCCGCAGCACACGGATGGACGCGGGTCTGGCGGATGTGCGCGGATATGCTGTTAGCACCGGTGATCTGCTTCTGACAAATACATATTGTGCAAGTGAGCGTTGGATGATGGGCAGATTGGAGCACATGCATACCTGTATCTTGCCAGATTTGATAGAACACCCTCTAACCTCGATCCTCATCGAGAGCGGCCAGCAACAAATCACCCTCTGCCGGCGAGATACGACCATCGGCAACCATCTGCAAGATCGAAGCCCGTTGCTGTTCTCGTTCGGCCTCACTCATCGGGGGCTGTGACGGGACAGGGCGAAGCTGCACTGTTGGCCCGGTTGCCGGCGGATGCGGTGGTGGTGGTGGCGCTGCCGGCGGATGCGGTGGTGGCGGCGGATTTGGCGCAGCCGGGGGCGGCGGTGGTGGCGACTGAATCCGACTCAGCGCCCGTTCGACCGCTTCAAGTGCTCCATTCAGACCGGCAGCCGCAGCCTGACGGGCCTGTTCCTTAATACGCTCGATCCGTTCGGGATCAAGACGCCACTCGCGTTGATTGATCTTAACGCGCACCCGTTCTGGCCCGGACTCGGCTTTCCAGCGCCGGGCCTGCTCGGCGAAGCGTTCAGCCGCCGCACGGGCACGCTCGCCCGCACGCGGATCGTCGCCGGCTAGCGCACTTCGCAACTCGGCGGCCAGTTCACGCCCCAGTTCACTTAGCTCGCGCCCCAATTCGCGGCCAAGCTCACTCAGTTCTTGCCCAAGCTGCGCACCGATACTGCTGAACGAATCGACCTGACCTGCGCCTTTAATCGCGAGATCACCACCCACATGCAGATGGATGCTGGCGTTCCCCTGACCATAGCGCAACTCCAGCATCTGACCGGGTATTGAAGGTCGGGTTTCAATCCCACTCACTTCACCTCCGACAACCGCGTTGATGGTCAGATCAGGCGTTTCGGGGAGCACGATGACTGCATCACCGCCAACCTGGGCCCGTATGGTGCTACCGGCTGTGGCAGCGGCATGAAGACGGAGATCACCACCAATAGCCGTGATCATAACGTTGCCGGCAGCCTGTTTGACAACGCAGTCACCTCCGACATGACTGACTGTCAGGTCACCGGTGACATTGTTGAGTTCCAAATCACCACCAATCGTCACCATCCGACCGTTGGTGATAGTTCCTGCTTCAACATCGCCGGCCACCGTCTCAACCGTGAACTGATCGATCTGGGCTTCGGAGGCATCAACATCACCGCTCACCGCCAGGCACTGCACGCGACGGGCCTGTCCTGTGAGTGTCAGATCACCGTTGACACGATCAAGCTGCACATCGGCGGTACCGGTGAGTGTAAGTTCAACGTCGCCATTCACGTTACCGACCCGTAACTGCTCGCTCAAACCGGCCACCTCAAGATCGCCATCAACCCGATTGACGGTCAGGCTCAACACACCACGCCCATTCACATCACCCGCCACTCCAGCCAAATGGACGACTGGAACCTCAGTGAGTGAGACATCACCGTGGACATCAGCAGTGACGCTCAATTCAGCGACGGTCGTTGCCGTGAGATCACCTTCGAGCGAGCCGATGGTGGCCTGATCGGTAATCTGGCGCAGCGAAAGATCTCCCTCAACACGCTCGGCGGTAAGGCGATAGAGATTCTGGGCACGGGCATCACCGTGGATCACGACGATCCGCACATCAGCAGTCTCTGGCACCGCAAGCTGGAGATCGTCAGTACACGGGCTGACAACCAGACCATCGGCTTGCGCAGTCACCGTCACCTGTCGATCATCACTCTGCCATTCGATCAGCGGTTCAGTCCAGCCTCGGATCGTAAGATCGCCGTGAACCGACTGGATGATAAGTGTTACCGGCAGATCAACCGAAAGCCGTTGTTTCATGCAAACCCTCCTCATGGTGAAGACTACGGTTGTACCAGGGGTTATTCGATCACAATCTCAATCCGTTCGCCCTCTTCCAAATCCTGCCATTCCAGCAACAGACCGGTAGTTCCACGTTCCACGCTACGGATCAGCTCTTCCAGGGCACTACCACTCAATTGCGGAGCCAGCCGAGCGCCGAGGCGCAGACCAACATTAATCAGGCTCACCGGAATAGCTACCGACGCTTTGAGGCGTTGGGAAGGGAGATCGGTGACGCGAATGCGCACCAGACGCGCCTGACTGCGCTCGATTGGCCGGGGATCGGCACTCAGGGCATCGAGCAGACGCGCAGCTTCCGCAGCCGACAGTTGCCCCTGCTCGACCATTTGCAGAATCCGGTGCCGTTCTTCATTTGCGCTGTTCATGGTCAGCTCCCTTTAGCAGACGCAAGGCCTCTTCGACCGAAATCTCGCGGGCAGCAAGCCGGTCGAGAATCTGACGCCGATCAACCCGCGGTTCCTGTTCAGGTGTACCGCCGAGCAGAGCAACAATTTCATCGAGGCGAGCGCGGGCCGTATTGTAGGCAATGTCGAGTTCAGCGGCGAGGCGTTGAATATTCCCGCGATTCTTGACCAGCAACTCAACGAATGCAAGCTGATCAGGCGAGAGACGACCAATCCAGCCCAGGCTAAAACGACCCTCGATGACAATGCCGCTCTCAGGTGATTCGAGACGGGTGACGATTAACTCACCACCGGTGATGGGGTCACGGGTCAGTAGTGGATACATAGCAACCTCCGTTAGCGGGCATAGGTAAGATGGCGAGAGCGTCGATCCGCAGCGTAGCGCAACAGGTAGGCACCAAACCGAATCAAGCGCAAGCCGAACCAGCGGGCAAGGCGACGAGCGATGGGCGAACGCGGAGGCTGGTGGAGTGATGCGACACCGGCAACACGTTCCTGCATCTCGCGAGCGTACAGTTGCTCGTGGTGGTAGAGGTCGCGCATCATAGGAACTCCTCTCGTTACTTGGTTGGTAATATTTGCCAATCTGATAGAGATATTACCATCTCAATTGGTAATTGTCAATACTTATGTTGGAAATTTTTGCCATTTTATCATCATATTTCTGCAAGGCAGATAAACGGAGAGATGACGCCCTCGATCTGTGGTTTTTAGCACTGAGACATGGAGGGCACAGAGATACCATCTCCCTATGCCGGCAATGGTTGCGTGGTGATATACAAACCAGGGTGGCAGGGACGCAGCGTGATGAGGCGTGGTACGCTGCGGTGCTACGGTGAGTAGTGACGAGCACGCATGTCGTGCCTATGACCAGTGACGACCGGCAGCATCGTGGGTGCGGGCGCTATGCATCGGCACGCAAACCGACAACACGATATACGGAACGCCCCCACCCCACCCGCCCCCGCTGGGGGCGGGAGTCACCGGTGAAGGATGGCTCCCGCTGTTGTGTGCGGATCCAGGCTCGCGCTTCGGCGCGCCGGAGGCGCGCGCTCCCAGTCCTGGCGGAGGCGCGCGCTTCCAGTCCTGGCGGAGGGTCGCACTGCCAGTTCTGGCGGAGGCGCGTGCTTCCAGTCCTGGCGGAGGCGCGTGCTTCCAGTCCTGGCGGAGGCGCGTGCTTCCAGTCCTGGCGGAGGATCGCACTGCCAGTTCTGGCGGAGGGTCGCGCTGCCAGCCCTGGCAATGCGTTGGCGATAGTCATGGGTGCAGGATGTTAACCGGACATGCGGTATGATCTGGAACAGTCGGTACTGACGGACGTTGCGACACTGCTCCCGGACAAGGCTTTGCGAAGACAGGCGTTACGATGATGTCAACCCCACGCGCTCAACGTATAGCAACCCTCGCAGGTGATGTTGTCTTCGGTCTGATCTGCCTGCTCGGTGTGATAGCTTTTCTCTACCCCTTTTTTCTGGGCCGTGCCGAAACCGGATTCACCCAGGCACATGCCACCACAGCCCCGATCTTTTTCGCCCTTCTCGGCCCGGCACTGCTTGTCCTGTTAATTGCCGAACTCAGTGCCGGTCGGCTCAATACCCGTATGGTCGCTATTTTGGGTGTGCTCACAGGGGTCGTAGCGATCTTGCGTCTACCGGCGGGGCCGGCAGACTCGCCTACGTTCTTTTTTCTAATCATCCTGATTGGCTATGCGTATGGATCGCGTTTCGGCTTTCTGATTGGCACCCTGGCCCTGCTGGTCTCGGCACTACTGACCGGGGGCGTAGGCCCGTGGTTGCCGTTTCAGATGTTCGTGAGTGGCTGGATGGGCATGAGCGCCGGTTTTTTGGCACCACTGGGACGACGATTCCGTCCTGGGGGATGGGGCGAGGTTGTGCTTCTTGGCGGTTTTGGTTACGTTTGGGGCTTTCTCTTTGGTGCCTTGATGAATCTGTGGTTTTGGCCGTTTGCGCCGCCCGGCGAATTGGGCTGGCTACCGGGCAGTGGTCTGGCGGCAACAATTCAGCAATATCTCCGCTTCTATATCGTCACGTCGCTGGCGTGGGATGCGGTACGGGCACTTGGGAACGTTATTTTGATTGCACTGCTGGGGCGGGTTGTGCTGAAAGAACTGCGCCGTTTTCGCGAGCGCTTCTGGTTTACCACTGCAACATAAACCCCTCCTCTGCCATAGAGGAGGGGTCGCGCAAGGAGGAGGGAAATTTCGCTTACTATCGGGCCAGAGCGCCACTCACTTCACCACCCGCCGGAGCACCGCTCAGATCCGGGTAGGCAACCATCCCGTGCTCGCCGATGTCGAGACCAGCCTCTTCCTCGGCCTTGCTAACCCGCAGACCAATGGTAGCCTTGATGGCGAAGAACATCAACGCAGCGGTTGCAACCGTCCACAAACCGATAGCGACAACACCAACGAACTGCGAGATGAGCAGGGTCAGACCGCCGCCGTAGAACAGGCCGGTCGTACCGGTGTTACCGGGGACGGATGCGAACAGACCGACCGCCAGCGTACCCCAGATACCGTTAACCAGGTGTACCGGAACTGCGCCAACCGGATCGTCGATCTTGAGCTTCTCAAGCAGTTCTGCCGAGAAGACGACAATCGGACCGGCGATGAAACCAATGATGATCGAGGAGAGCGGATCAACGTAGGCACAGCCAGCGGTGATCGCGACCAGACCACCAAGCACACCGTTCAGTGTCTGACCAAGATCGGGCTTGCCATAGCGCAGCCAGGCGGTGAAGAGAGCACCCAGAGCACCGGCGGCTGCGGCCAGATTGGTCGTAACGGCAACCAATGCCACCGCATCGGCATTAGCCTGTGAAGCGATTGCCAGTTGCGAGCCGGGGTTGAAGCCGAACCAGCCCAGCCAGAGGATGAAGGTGCCCAGCGCAGCGAGTGACATGTTGTGACCGGGGATAACACGGGGCTTGCCATCGGGGCCGAAGCGGCCAAGACGCGGGCCGAGGATCATCGCACCAACCAGTGATGCCCAGCCTCCGACGCTGTGGACAACCGTGCTTCCGGCGAAGTCGGTGAAGCCCCAGTTCCCCTCGGTGCTGCCGCTGTAGGTATTCAACCAGCCGGCGCCGCTCCAGACCCAGTGGACGACAACCGGATAAATGAAGAGCGAGATGATGAAGCTGTAGATCAGATACGCCGCAAACTTCGTGCGTTCGGCCATTGCCCCGGCCACAATCGTTGCAGCCGTACCGGCAAACACGACCTGGAAGAACCAGCTTGCCATCACCGGCACTTCACCTTCAGCCGTAACCGGCGAGAGGAAGAATTGATCGGTGCCGATAAATCCACCCGCTGAAGTACCGTATGCGATCCCCCAGCCGACTGCCCAAAAGGCAATCGAACACATCACGAAATCCATCAGGTTCTTGAACAGGATGTTGGTTGTGTTCTTCGAGCGGGTCAAGCCGGCGGTCAACATCGCGAACCCGGCCTGCATAAAGAAGACCAGCGCTGCGGCAACAATCAGGAAGAAGGTATTCATTGCAACTGCCAGTTCAGCAGTGGTTGGCCCTTCCTGAGCAAAAGCGCGTCCGGTACCCACCAGCCAGAGACCAAGGCCAAACCCAAGACCGAGACCGATCTTTGTGCGCCATGCAAGCTTCATGAGAACTGCTCCTTTAACCTATACCTAAGCGATTGCATGTGATGCATGGAATGATCTTCTAAAAACAGCTCCATGCACTTGTAACATTTGCACAAACCATCCGCCTCTGCCTCGTTGCAGGCCGTCTGAGCACCATCGCGATTGCAGGCATTACAGAGTGCCCGCTATGGACTTGTAAACAACTGACAAATTGAGGATTGATGATAAAGTCTATCCAGAAGCCATTTCTCTCTCTTGCGTTTGCGGCTCTAAACTGCAACATCGCAGGAGATGCCCGCATTACGCACGTTCACCCCCTCGCTATCCATGCATCGTGGCATTCACCAGATTGTGCACTCATTGGTGATGGTATGATAACAGGCCTTCATGGAGTTGCCAATAGACAGGATTGCCAATATCCAGGTAGAGAGGATTAGACTTTTTGTCCAAATTGGTGGCAAGGTGACAGCATTCTTCTCACCCCTGGTCTTCTTCCGTCCAGCGGAAGAGGGGAGATCAGCAGATCGTGCTGGAGCTTCCCGATACGGCAGCAGGTGTGTTGACTGGAAGTTATCTCCTGACATTACTGACAGACTACATGATCGTGACGATAGCACACGGCATACCCGTGACCGGTAGGGTGAACGACATGACATGCGCCTGGCACGAAGCGCGGCTGATGAAACAGTCATGCTGCCGCACTTCAAACAACGTGACTGTACCACGGCCCGCAACAGGGATGCACCAGCGGTTGACACCAGCGCTCGCTCCTGTTCTCCGTCCAGGCGTTGACGAAATTCATTTCGTCCAACGCTGCACGTCACCAGTCCATCGCGAGACACCAGTCGCTGACGAAGGCGCTTGCCATCCCTCCGTCCATGACACCGTAGGGGCGGGTTCTAAACCCGCCCCTACGCATGCGGCGCTTCTGCGTATAGATCGCCTCGACCAGGGTTGTCCCGCGCATACCGTACCGCTACTATTCAGCAATACCTCTGGTGCTGCACTGAATGATGTATCGCTGGACGCCCGTAGGGGCACGGCATGCCGTGCCCCAAAGCGGGTTCCCCGCCTCATCAACCCTAACCTTCACCCCACGTTCTGCGTCGGAAACCGCTGTGGATCGAACAGTTGGATAAGTGGCGGGTGGTACTGGCAGCAGCCAATGTGGTGCTCGATGAGATTGTCTTTCTCGAATCGCCCCCCAACCTGCCCTCGCCAGGCTATGCATTACCCATACATCACATCATGTGTTACCAGCAGCAGGTGGAGTTGTGCGTAGGAGTTACCGGCGAGCGACGATGTCGTGCAGGCGGCGCAGCCCACGCCAGATGGTCTTCACACCCGGTTCCCCGTCATGCGGTTGTTGCGGAAGCACTGCATCCACACTTCAAATATGTGACACCAGGATAGTGAAGATGCAAAAATCTAACTTCTCACAATAGTCAAAATTTGGTATAATCAATATTCAAGAATGGTACGGATCTGGTACGCGCTAGCGATCCCCTCTGAGCCTCCTCTCGGTCGAGTTCGGACGCAACGCAACCCCACACCGGCCACGAACCCTTCGTTGTTGTGCTAGAGGAGTAGCGAGCCATGAGCTTCGCAGACAAAACCCTGACCTGTCGGGATTGCGGGATGGATTTCGTCTTTACAGCGGGAGAACAAGAGTTTTACGCCGCCAAAGGCTTTGTGAATGAGCCGGTACGTTGTCCGGCTTGCCGCAAGGCGCGTAAGTCTCAAATGAGCGAGGCGTCTGAACGGCGACGACCGACAGCCGCTCCGGCGAATCGCGAGCGTGTTAATTATCGGGTGACGTGCGCCAGTTGTGGTCAAGAGACGACTGTCCCATTCGTACCACGCGGCACTAAGCCCGTCTACTGTAGTTCGTGTTTCAGTAAGATGCGCGGTAATCAGCGGTCGTTGTTTTAAGGATCGACCCTGAAGAATAGTAGGGTGGGCGCAGGCTCCATCTGCGTCCACCTTCATTTTCTGCACGTTCGTGCAGTTGGTACAGCCGTGTTCCTCACATCCAGGATTCACCGGATTACTGGAAGTCATCGCATTCATCTTCCGCAGACTAAGACTAGATGATCGTGGCGATCACGGATGTCGCATCCGTGGTCGGTACAAACAACGCCTGGAGTCGAGCACGGTGAATGCGGAACCCTTGCTTGCGCACGCTATTGCAGCGCTCAGTGGTGTGATTGCACTAACGATGGTAGAGGCGCACAGCCGGGTGTCCTTACCGCCGCAGTATGACTCACTCTGCACGAATGCCCCCACCCCAACCTGCCCCCGCCGAGGGCGGGAGTCGTCAGTGCGGGGTGTGTTTCCGCTCATGCCTTCCGTTGAGTCAGATGTGATTACGCTAACGATGGTCAGTAGGGGCGACGCATGCGTCGCCCCTACCGCCGCGGTAGGATTCACCTGTGTCAATGTCACCAATGTCGTCCTGACTATTCAATAAGAATTCGGTAATAAAAATACTGACAGGTAGGACGCACCTGCACCAACGCCTCCGTCCTCAGCACACCCCCACCCCAACCCGCACCCATCTGGGCTATGCATTACCTACGTGTCGCGCTGCGTTAGGCCAGGCTGCACGCGCTCCCCGTGGCGCAGGCTTCCAGCCTGCGTGGAGGCATTCCTCTCCACCGCCGGCAGGTGCTGGCCGTGGCCGCTGGTGCGCAGGCACGAATCTCTTGCAACATAACCGTCTACGCGCAGGTATCACATGCATGCCTGACCGACTCGATGATCGGCACGAGCACATTCAGCACCTCCGTGACCAGGATGGGTAACAGTATGCCACGCGCCGGATCGTGAGCGCGGCTGGCGCGGCAGCATGGCTGCCGCACTCCAAACCCTGCGACACGCGCCTGACGAGCAGGTAAGGCAATCTATCCAGCACGTGTTGGCACGGCTGGAGCGGCGCACTGCCACCGAGCCTGTCGCCCAGCACCTATAGCTATCATACTCGCTGATACGCACGTGGTTGACACCAAGTGTGGGTAATGCAGCCCGTTGGGGGCGGGGTTCGCCTGTACAGGGTGTGTCTCCGCCGTCGCGGGCCGGTTCAGGCGTGCGCTATCCCGCCGGACAGTCGCGCTCAGGTACAGTGCCAGGGTGAGAAGTGGTGAGGGGCGTGATGGCGCTGTGCTCAGCGGGCACCTGCGACACGTCCCCACCCCAACCCGCCCCCGCTGGGGGCGGGAGAAGATCGCCACTCCCAACGACCTCGTTATTGGGGGTGAAGGTGAGCTTCCACCGGTTGCAGGCGCGCCGGAG
>FWWM01008213.1_pt1 | contig 20288 bp, 14 predicted proteins | sample 2228351 | NCBI WGS metagenome assembly FWWM01 (sample SAMEA103939774, study PRJEB20133) | metagenome
TCACCTCTTTTACTGAATATTTTTAAACAATAAAAAGCTTCTGTCAATCTTTCTTTAAACAATCATAAAATTGAATATGTTATCAGGACTATTTTATCTATCATTATTATTTCTTTTAGAATTTATAACGATCTTTATAAAAGACAGGCAGAAAGTTTATATAACAATGTTGCAATGATAGCTCAAATCGCTTCTGAAAAAATAGATGGGGATGCACTTGAAAGAATAACTGAACCAAGACATTTTATGAATAATGATTATAATAAAATATTAAATCAGATGCATGCTATAATGAATGATAATGCGGATCCGTGGAATGCTCTTCCTTATTCAAGAATTTATAAAGTCTATAATGGACTTTTTTATATTACATGTGATTGGTCTTCAAGATATGGAGTTTTTTATCCTTATCCTTATGCAACAGATGTTCATAAAAAAGCTTTTTATCAGGGAGAGATAGGTTATACAAGATATACAGACTTTGATAGTGATCTCATAGTAGGAGTTGCTCCTATTAAAAATAGGAATGGTAAAATAGTAGGAGTTTATGAAGTTATTATTGATGGTTATGTAATGGATGAAGTTGATACTATATTTAAAACTCAGTTATATCAAGGTCTTACTGTTTCTATTATTATCTTTCTTGCTATTTCTATTGGATTTATTTTATTACTTATGATGTCGTTAAGAAAATTAAGAGATGCTATAAGAAATATTTCAAGTGGAAAATGGGATACTACTATTAATATAAAAAGTAATGATGAAGTTGGAGACCTGGGGAAAGGTTTTAATATCATGGCTGGTTATATAAGAAATTATATTAATGAAATAACAGAACTAAACAAGGTCTATTTTAAATTTGTTCCAAATGAATTTTTGAAGTTTTTAGGTAAATCAAATATTGTTGATTTAAGGCTTGGGGATCAGGTACAAAGAGATATGTGTATACTGTTTTCTGATATTCGTTCTTTCACAAGTTTGTCTGAGACAATGTCTCCAGAAGATAATTTTAATTTTATTAATGCTTATTTGAGAAGAGTAGGACCTCTAATAAGGCACCACCATGGTTTTATTGATAAATATATCGGAGATGCGATAATGGCATTGTTTCCAGAAAAAACTGAAGATGGCTTACTTGCTGGAATAGATATGAGAAAAAAACTTTTTGAGTATAATGAAAAAAGAAAGAGTAAAGGTTATGTTCCAATTGATATAGGTGTAGGAATAAATAGTGGAAGAATAATGCTTGGTATAATTGGCGAAGAAGAAAGAATGGATGGAACAGTTATTTCAGATAGTGTTAATCTTGCTTCAAGGCTTGAAGGGTTGACAAAACAATATGGGGCAGGAATTGTAATCAGTGAGAATGTAGTCAATGGAATAGAGAATTTTGAAAATAAATATTCTTATCGTTTTCTTGATAAGGTTAAAGTTAAAGGTAAAACAAAACCTATTTCTATATATGAAGTGATGGATGGTTCCTTAGAAGAAGAAAAAAAATTAAAAGAAAAGACAAAAGATGATATGATGAAAGCTATAGAATTTTATCATAATAAAGAACTTGAAAAGGCATTAAAATTGTTTAGCAAAATTCTTAAAGAAAATCCAAATGATAAAGCTGTTTCTCTATTTATAAAGAGATGTGAAAACTATTTGAAGTATGGTTTGCCAGAAGGATGGGAAGGAGTTGAGGCTCTCTCGGAGAAATAGTTATGAGAGAAAAACTTATTTTACATACTTGTTGTGCACCATGTTTTTCTCAGAGTTTTATGGTGCTTAATGGTTTAGATTCATATGAGAAAGTATTGGATGAAAAACCTGATTTTGATATATTAGTTTTCTTTGATAATCCTAATATATTTTCAAAAGAAGAATATTTAAGAAGAAAAAATGAATTGATAAAACTTTTAGATATTTTTTATAAAGAGTACAAAATTAATTCTGAACTTTTGCCAGATGATTATGAAACTAGAAGAAAAGATTGGAAAGTTTTAACAGAAAAATATGCTAATGAACCGGAAAAAGGTTTAAGATGTATTTTGTGTTATGAATATAGACTTATAGAAACATTTAGATTGGCAAAAAAGTATAATATAAAAAATGTAGCTACAACTCTTACCTTAAGTCCTCTTAAGAATACAAGTAAGATAAATGAAATAGGAGATAATTTAGGAAAAGAATATAATATAAATTACTTAAAAAGTGATTTTAAAAAAAATGATGGCTTTAAAAAATCAATTGAAATATCGAAAAAGTATAATATTTATAGGCAAAGTTTCTGTGGCTGTGAGTGGTCAATAAGAAAAAAAGATTAAGACAATTATTTCAAGGAGGAAGGCTTGTTTATTTATGGTACAAATTCTATAATTGAGGCTTTAAGAGAAAGAATAGAGCTTAGCTCTATTTATATTGATAAAACAAAGAAGAAAAAGTTTTTTTCTATTGTTAAAGAAGCAGAAGGTAGAGGTTTGAAAATTAACTATACTTTTGAAAAAGAGATAGAAAAGTTATCTCACTCGCAAAAACATCAGGGTATATGTGCTGAGATAAAACTACCAGATAACATTATAGAAGATGAGAATAATTTTACATTTACTGAGGAAATGAAAAAAATACTAATACTTGATGGTATAACTGATACTGGCAACCTTGGAGCTATTATTCGTTCGGCTCTTTTACTTAAGGCAGATTTGATTATTCTTCCAAAGGACAATTCTGCAAGGATAACTCCTCAGGTGATAAAATCTTCAGCAGGAGCAGTATATAAACAAAAAATATTGTATGTAAATAACTTAAATACAACAATTATTAGTTTAAAAGAAGAGGAGTATTCTATTTTAGGTTTTGCAGGAGAGGGAGAAAAAAATATTACAGATTTCAATACTATGGATAAGATTGTTTGTATAATTGGTAGTGAACATAAAGGATTAAGAAAATCAACAAAGAAACTTTGTGATGAATTGGTCAAAATACCTACTACAGGGAAGCTTGATAGCCTTAATGCTTCTGTTGCATCTGCTATAGCAATGTGGGAATTATTTATGAAGGGAGATAGATGCTAAGAAAGATTGTATTTTTCTTTCTTCTGAGTGTTCCAATTTATTCGATTGAACTTGATTTTTTAGACCAGTTACAAAAACCTTATTACCTTTTGTTAAGAGATTGTTTAAAAGATGAAGTTTTAGAAATTGATAATTATAGTTTAAAAAATAGAAATACCTCTCTTGGTTCTCTTATAAAGATTTTTACCATTCTTGCAAAATATAATAATAAGCCAATAAATATTTCAGAGAGTTATCAATGTAAAGGGTTTAAAGCAACTGATTATAGTGTCTGCTGGCTTAAGAATGGGCATGGTTATATTTCCCTTCTTCCAGCATTTGCTGTTTCGTGTAATTCTTATTTCTATTTTTTTTCAAGGGAAATAGATTTTGATTTGTTTATAAATGTTCTTAGAGATTGGGGACTATATTATGGATTTGAGAATAAAGGAAGACAGATTCTTAATAGAGAAGAACAAATTGCTTCGATGATAGGAAAGAACAATTTTATAAAAATAAAGCCAATAGATTTTTTTAATGCTATGGAGATGTTACTACTTAAGAAAAAGAGAATACCAGAGGATTTATATAATTTGATTTATACTGGAATGAGGATGGTTTATGTAAATGGTACTGTAAAAGAAGTTAGAGAAAAACTTGATTTATCTTCAGAAGTAAATATTATCTGTAAAACAGGTACAGGTCAATATGAAAAAGACGGCAAGGTTGATATTAAAAAAGTTAATGGTTTCTTTATTGGTCTACTTGATAACAGGTATTTATGTTTTGTTATGATAGAAGAAACACGGGGAATTGAGGCAGCAAAAATTGGGCTTATGGTTTTTAAAGAAATTCTTTCTGTATATTGAATTTTAATTCCAATAATGATAAAATTTAGATAGGAGAGTAATATGAAAAAATATTTATTTTTGTTTATTTTTTCTTTTTCTATTTGTTTTGGAATTGAAATTCCAGAATTTTATGAATTTTTGTATGTTAAGAATTTTAGATACTTAAAAAGAAGTGTGGGGCAAATATATTTTAAGAGTATTGATAAGAAATATGTTGATTACTTGTTTGATTATGTTTTGTCTTTCAATTCTTCAGTTTATGATGAAATTGAAAAATTTTCAAAAATTCTTGATGGACCTGCTTATAAAATATTAACGGATACATTTTATATTATTAAGACAAAGAATGGAAACATATTTTTAATTGAATTTGATCAAAATAAAAAAGCCAAATTAATTCAAAAATTTCTTGATGCGGCAAATGCAAAAACTACCTTGAATGGATATTATATTGCAACTTATAAAAACACTATTGTTATCTCATCGGTAAAGGAACTGGCTTATAACTATAAAAATTTAAAAAAGCCAGTAAATACTCAATTGGAAATAGTTTTTAGGAATGCTCCGGATATAATATATTCAAAGAGTAGTGAAACTCTAATTGGTGGTGGAGTTGATGAACTTCTTGTTGAAAAAGAGGAAAAAAAGAAGCTATTTGGGAAGAAAGAAGTACCACAATTAACATTATCTTTTTATCTAAAAGATAGAAAATTTTCTCTTTTAACTTCACCAGTTTTCGGTAAGGTTACACCTACAATTGACAAAAATATGGTTAGAGGATTTCCGGCAAGCTGGTTATTTATGCTTCATCTTTCAAGGAATCCTTATTATTTTTTAAAGTCTCTTGGTATTGAATCTGTTTTGAGAAAATATGAAACTAATTTTATGGAAACTTTTTATGATGAATGTGCTTTTGGATATAGAGTGAACGATGGAAAGGCAGATTTTTTGATTGCTATGAGGATGAAGAAAGATTTTGATAAGATTGATAACTTTATGCAAAATTTATTAGAAGGATTTATTTTACCAGTAAAAGAAAAAAGAACATGGGTTATAAAAAAATATAAGGAAAATAGAATATTTTTTAATAATTATAATGAAATAGTATATTTTGTTGACGGTTCATATGTATTTTTAGCAAGTAATATAAAAATGATAACTGAAATGATTGAGACAAGAAAAGGTAAATCAAGAATAATTGTAGATACAGAGGCTTCAAAGAGTTTTGCAAATTATTATAAAGATAATTTTGGAGTTTTTGTTTTTAATTTTTCTTCTTTAAGTGAAGATTTTTTTTATTCGATGAGAGATAATTACCATAGGGTTTATAGTGAAGATATAGAAAATTATTCAAAATGGTTTAGTTCTCTTGGGACAATTACTGGAGTTGGAAAATTTGATAAAAATTTGTTAAGGTTTGATTTTTCAATAAGATAGGAGGGGTAAGATGAAAAAGTATATTTTATTTTTTATTTTAATATATGTAAATCTTTTTTCTTTTTATCTTTCAACTGAGAAAAGTTTTTCACCGGATGAAAATGCAAAAATAAAAATAGAAAGTTCATATGAAAGTTTGGTGAATGTCAGACTATATAAAATAGATGAGGAAGAAGTTTTTCTTTCATCGGCAAAAGAGCTTGATAGAATATACTTTGGTGATGAAAATATAAAGAATAATCCGACATTTTTGTTGTTTAATTATCTTAACAAAGTGAAAGGCTGGACAAGAGAGTTAGGTAATAGAATTTTTCAAAAGTACGAAGTTCTAAATGAAGTAAAGTCAAAAAATTTAGAAATTTTAGCAAAAAAATACTATCCCGATAAAAAAGTTTTTGAGAAACTCAATTATCCTATTGTTAAGGAACTTACTCTTGATTTAAAAACAAATATGTCATCATGGTCTTACAGCATGATAGATTTTGGTAAACTTAGCAGTGGACTTTATCTGGCTGAGGTTTTTGGTGAGGACTCAATCGCATATACTCTTATTTTAGTTAGTGAAAATGCTTTAGTTGTTAAGAAGAGTGATGAAAATCTCTTTATGATTATGGTTAATAAAAAAACAGGAGAGATTATCCCGGCAGAATTTGAAATTTTTAACTATAGAACAGGAAGAAAAATTTCTAACGGGGAGTCATTGGTTGATAAACCATTTATTTATTCTTACAAAAAAGAAGATGTATCGGATTTTTTGATTTTTGGTAAAACAAAGGGTAAAAAGAAGGAAAAGGTTTTTACTAAATTTTCTGTATTTCCTTCCCCAGATGTTGAAAGAATTGTTTATATTTATACAGATGCACCTGTGTATAAGACTGGTTCAATTGTTAATTTTAAGGTTCTCGTGAGAGACTATAAGGATGGAGGTTATTATATTCCAAAACTTGATAATCTTAAAATTTCTATAGTTGACCCACATGGTTATGAGAGAGAAATTGAAGGTAATTATAGTTTAAGTGATGATGGATTTATATTATCTTCTTATTCTATACCTAAGAATTCTTATAGAGGTATTTATAAAATTTTGTGTAAGATTGGAGATAAAAAGTATATAGGAGAATTTAGAGTTGAGGATTATGTAGCACCAGCCTTTTCTGTTGATGTAACAACACCGAAAAGTGTTATAATAAAAAGTGCCGAAAAGTTTACTTTTACAGTAAGAGCTAAATACTATACAGGTGAGGTTATTAAAAATGCAAATGTTGAGTACGCTATTTTCAGAACACCAATGAGTGAAGACATATTTGAAACTTCAAAGGATGTCTTTGAAGACCCTTCCTATGCTGGTAGGATTGAATTTGTTGCTTCTGGGAAGGGAAAGTTTAATTCTAAAGGCGAGTTTAATGGTAGCTATGATCTGAAAGATTTAGATAGAGATTATATTTACATTGTAAGGGCAAGAGTTATTGATGAATCTTTTTCTCAAAATACTGGAAGTGTAAAGATTAGGGTTGTTGATAGTAACTTGTTTTTAAAGGCAGTTTTTTCAAAATCAGTGTATAAAGTTGGGGAAAATGTAAATCTTAAAGTAATGGCAAAAACAGTAGAAGGTAAAAAGGTTTCTGGACAAAAGATTTACTATAAGGCTATGATTGAAGAAGTAATGAATATTGCAGAAGGTGAAGTAGTGACCGATAAAGATGGCTATGCTTATATTAGTTTTAAAGCAAAAGGAAAAGGCTACCTTACTGTTACTATTTTTGGAAAAGATAAGGAAGGAAATGAAGCTAGCTATACGGTATCTTCGTGGATAGGTGCTGACGGGGCTACATATGCTTATACCTCTGGAAACTTAATTATTGTGTTTGATAAAGAAGAATATGAGGTTGGTGAAAAAGCAAATGTTTTTATAGTTAGTCCTTTTTCAGATGCAATTGCTTTATTAACTTCGGAAAGAGAGAGCATTATGGATTATAAGGTTTTAAAAATGAAGGGCAATTCTGCTCTTATTGAGATACCAATAAAGTCTAATTATACACCTAATTTCTTTTTCTCTGTTTTAATGTTTGTTAATAATGAAATTATTCAACAGACTGTTAAGGTTAAAGTTCCACCAAAGGAAAAGGTTTTAACGATAAATATAAAAGGAGAAGATGAAATTTATTCTCCAAGAAGTGAAGGAAAATTTAATTTGGCAGTAGTTGATTCAAAGGGTAAGGGGGTAGAAGCAGATGTGTCAATTGCTGTAGTAAATGAAGGATTATACTCCTTATTCCCGGAAATAATGCCAGATCCAAGGGCATTTTTCTATTCATATAGATGGAATAGAGTGGTAACATTTAATTCTATTGAATCAAGATTTTATGGTTATTCTAAGAATTTTAGAGAGGACTGGTCACTCAGGATGTATAACAAAAAATATTGGAGTTTTAATGACTTAAGAAGAAATAGATATTTTACTGGAGTTAAAGAAGGAGAAGAAACTCTAACAGAAGAAGATAGTATGGTAAGAAAAGATTTTCGTGATGTTGCATTGTGGATTGGAAGTCTTAAGACAGATAAAAATGGGTTAGCAAGTTTTAAAATTACTTTTCCAGATAATGTTGGGGAATTTAGAATTACAGCTGTAGCATTTACAAAAGATACAAAAGTTGGTAAAAATAGCATAAAAGTTATTTCTAAAAGGGATTTATTTGTAACCTTTAATATGCCACCAAATCTTATAGTTTATGATAAGGCAAAAGGGTATTTAAAAATTGCCAATTCAACTGATAAAAATGAGAATGTTAAACTGGATGTAAATGTAGTTGGGGGTAAAGTAGAACTTTCAAAAAAGGAAATAAATGTTCCAGCAAAAGGAAGTGTTATCGTACCATTTTCTATAGAGCCAGCAAATATTGGAAAAATGAAAATAGGGGTGGTTGCAACAGGTATAAAAACAAAAGATGCTGTTGAGGAAACAATAAATGTTTTACCTGCTACATTTCCTATAGTAAGCTCTGAAAGTAAGACCTTTTCAAAAGGAAGTGCAGTTTTTAATATAAAGATTCCAGATAATGTATTGAAAGATAGTTTTGTCGGGAAGATAGAAATAGTAGAGGTTTTAAATCCACTTAAATCAATATTAGAAGCCCTTGAGTATCTTAAAACATATCCACATGGTTGTGTAGAACAGACTACGAGTTCATTTTTGCCAAGTCTATATGCTATGGAAAGTGCAAATAAGATTAAAATGAAGTTGCCTAAATCTTTTGAAGCTGATAAAGATAAGATTCTAACAGAAGGGGTTAGAAAGCTATCTTCATATCAAAATAGCGATGGTAGTTGGGGATGGTTTGGTGAAGGAAAAGTTGATACATTTATGACAGCATATGTTATGAGTGCTTTGAATTTTGTAAGAAGGAATTATCGGTCTTATCTTGATAATGGTATGTATTATAGAGGTGTTTCTGCTCTGTCTAGGGCAATAGAGAACGAATATTCTATAGATTTAAAGATTTATGGTTTATATGTACTTTCAGAAGCAAATGTCAAAGTAACAACACAGTTGAGAAATCTTTTTGATAACTATAAGAATTTAGAACCATATAGTCTTTCACTTCTTGCCATAGCATGTAAAAATGCCGGACTCGATAAGGAAGCGCTTGAGGTGGTAAACTATCTTGAGAAAATTGCTAAAGAAGATAAAGAAGTAGCATACTGGAGTGGAAAAGGCATTTCCTGGTATGAGAATAATGTGTTTATAACGGCTAATGTTTTAAGAGCATTTGTTAGAATAAAGAGTGATAATGTTATAATTCCTAAAATTCTCAACTATCTGTATAGAGAAAAGAAGAACTTAAGATGGGGTTCTACAATTACTACAGCAAATGTTGTCTATGCATTTTCTGAGTATGTTAACTATGTTGGTGTTGGTAAGGTTAAAGGTGCTTTAGAAATCTATCTTAATAATGAAAAGTTAACATCTTTTGAAATACTTGATGATGAACTTAAAAGTGTATATTTTATTCCTGCTGAAAAGTTGAAACAGGGGATGAATAGTATCAAGATTTCATCTACAGATTCACAGAATTATTTGTGTAGTGTATTAGTAAAATACAATATTGCTGGACTTAATCAACCTATTTTGAAAAATAAGATGTATATTAAGAGAACTTTTTATAAAGTGGATGGTAAAAATTTGATTAAACTTGAGGGTAATGAAAAACTCAATCCAATGGATGTAGTCCTCGTAGAACTTGAGACAAAGGCTGATAAAGAAACTAAATTTGTGGTAATTGAAGATGGAATACCGGCTGGTTTTAGACCTGTATATGAACTAAATGCTTATAATAATCTGGGAGTCAAATTTTTTGATGGTACTGTGCATCATGAATTTGCGAATGGAAAGGCAAATTTATATCTTGATCCAATATCCGTAAATAGTAAAAAATATTATTATCTTATACAGGCTGTTTATCCTGGGAAATATGTAGCGTTTTCACCTTATCTTTATGCTATGTATAATGAAGAAATGAATGCTTCTGATAAGGTTTATGAGTTTGAAATTCTTGAAAAGTAGGGGGTGATTTATGAAGAAAATTTTAATTATTTTGTTGATATCCATATTCATTACTTCTATTAAAATCTATACTCCTTCTGGTGGAATACAAAGGGAAAAGTTGTTTAATTTATTTGTGTCTGATGTTAATGGGCTTTTTAAAATAAACTATAATGGTATAGAATTCTGGGCAAGGAGTGAAAGTTCTTTTTCAAGGGATATGATAGCTTCAAGAGGTTTAAATGTAATTACTGTATCAGACTATCATAGTGTTTATTCTACTAAGGATAGTATTTCTTTTTTTGCAGATGTGCCACCTACAACATTAAAGGTTTTGCTTTTCTGGGATACTGATAATACTGATATGGATCTTCATGTTGTTGAGCCAGATGGTGAGGAATGTTATTATGGGAATAGAAAAACGAAACTCGGTGGTTCTTTAGATGTAGATGTAACGACAGGATATGGTCCAGAAATTTATGTTATGGATTTTGCAAATCCCGGCACTTATGAAATATATATACATTACTATGGAGGAGCAGCTTTAACTGAAGCAACAGTTTATGCAATACTTTATGAAGGTACATCGAAAGAGGAAAGATATCTATTTAAAATGAAACTTACAAAACCAGACGATAGAATATATGTTGGAAAAGTCTATATTAAATAAGTTAGCTTTGATTTTATTAATTTTTTTTGCGGCTTTGTTTATTTTTTCCCCCGAGAAAAAAGGAATAATTTTAAGCCATCAATCTATATATGTAAGTAAAAGAAAACCATTAAACCTTTCTTTTTGTATTAAAAAGTTATTCTTTAAAAGATGTGAAACTAATATTCAGATTATGAGTTTGCCAGATGGATATATTGAAGTTATAAAAAGGAAAAAGGATTTTTTAATATTTTATAACACAAATATAATTGTGAGTAGCTTGATTTTGGTAGTTAATTATAAAGGTAAAGAATTTAGCACCAATGTTGGAGTGGATTTTTTGACAGGTGATTTTGATAGAGATGGTTATCCAGATTTTATGGAGGAGATAGATAGAAAAAGTTTTAGAGATTGGTTTTGTAGTATTGCAGAATCTCAATTTTATTATCCTTCTGATGAATGGTATGATGTACACAAGGATTGTGCTGGACTTATAGAGTTTGCTTTTAAGATGGCTTTAATGAGACATGATGAAAATTGGGTCAGGAAGTTTAAGTATCTCTGTGATGTTTCTATTCCTGATAATAATATTTTTTATTATCCCGATATTCCATTTCTTGGAAAAAAAATCTTTAGAATAAGAGAAGGGTTTTTTGATATAAATAATATTGAAAAAGATTTTAGTGAGAGTGCATCTGGTTCAGTTCTTAAAAATTATTCGATGAAATTTTTGGGCAGGGATTATAGAATGGCTGAGAAAGGAGATATATTTTTCTTTTTTAATACTTCAAATCTTAAGATGCCTTCTCATTCAATGATCTTTGTGAAAGATAGGGAGTCTTATTTTATTTATCATACCGGCCCTGATGTAACTAATAAGGGAATGGTGAAGAAAGTTTTTTTAGAAGAGCTTTTGAATCATCCAGAGCTTGAGTGGAGACCTGTTCCACAGAATAAAAATTTTCTTGGTATTTATCGATGGAAAATTTTAGATTAACTTTCTTTTTTTTATTTATAGCTAACTTTTTGTTTGGCTCAGAATATTCTTTTAATGGTGGAATAATTAGTTCGTCAACTCAATTGTCTTTTAATGAAGTGAGGTTAGTTGAAGAATGCAATCTTAAATCAAAAGAAATTGTAGAAAATATTTTTAATCTCAAATTAAAAAATGAAAATCTAAAAATTGTATTTTATGATTCTACTTATGAGTTTACAAAGGAATTAAAAGTAAATCATAAGATAGGAGGAATTTTTGAAGGTAGTACTATCTATTTTCAACCAATAAACGTATTAAGAAAAAAAACGGATTTAAAAAAGATTATTTTACATGAATTTTTGCATTTCTGGATAGAAAAAACATCTTTTCCCATTCACAGTTTTATAAATGAGGGACTAGCTTTGTATTTCAGTGAGATGGTGGTTAAAAGAAGCCATCTATTGTTACCAGAAGATAATTTTCTGGAAGCAAGCGAAAAAAATTTTGATAGCTATCTTTTTTCTGCCAGGGAATTTATTTCATATCTTATTCACAATGGTTTGTTAGAGAAAGTCCTGGAAGAACAAAATTTTTTGAAATATTATAGAAAATTTTACTTTATTAATTCAAATAAAATTAGAGTATTGATAAATCCAAGGAAAGAAAAGTTTTTGAAGATTACTTTTAATAGTGGTAAAACAAAGGTTCTAACAAGAGAGGGGTTTATTGAATTATCTGGTAATTCATTTTTTATAACAATGGAGTCAAATAAGATTTTTTTAGGTGGTAAAGAAATTAATGCTATCTTTTTTGAAACAGAGAAATTTTCTCTAAATGATAGATTTTATAGGGGCGAATTATTGATAAGTAACGAATTTGCAGTAAATATTCTCCCTGTTGAATATTATGTATATAGTGTTATAAGTAGTGAGATGCCATCAAGAGAAATTGAAGCTTTGAAAGTTCAAGCAGTTCTTTCAAGAACACTTGCCTATTATTTTATCAATTTAAAGAAGAATGAGCCTTATGATGTGAATTCTTTAACCGATAGCCAAAACTATAAAGGCATAAGTGAGGAAAATTCGACAAGTCTAAAGGCTTTAATTGTAACTCAAAATGAAGTTTTAACATTTGCGAATTTTATTATTCCAGTATTTTTTAGCTCTACCTGCGGAGGGAGAACGGCAAATACATATGATGTATGGCAAAAGTATTTGCCATTTTATAAAAGTGTGGATTGTATCTTTGAAGGGGAGACTAATTGTGAAGAGTCTATACATTTTAAGTGGGAAAGATTTTTAAGTAATGATTTTTTGTATTCTACTGGAATAACCAATCTGGAATTTATTTATTCTTCTGATAGGGTTAAAGAAGTTAAAATTGATGATAAGACTGTCTCTTTTGATGTTTTTAAGGCAATGATTTCCAAAAAACTTGGCTGGAACTTTATAAAAAGCAATCTTTTTTCTTTAGAAAAACAAAAAGATGGATATCTACTAAGAGGTAGAGGCCTTGGACATGGGGTTGGAGTATGCCAATATGGAGCAATAAACCTTGCGAAAAAAGGAAAAAACTATCGAGAAATTATTGACTTTTATTTTGAAAATATAGAAATAAAAAATTTTGAAAATCAGGATGTCTGGAAATATTGAACTTTTTTCTGACAACTCTTTTAATTTATGAAACATTTCTAATATTGACTTTTCATGAAAACATTTTATAATCTATAGTTAAAAAATTTATTTATTATTTTTGATTATAAAAAATAGAGGAGGAGTTTGTGAGTTTTCAAATGGTTGTTTTAGTAAAGCAGGTTCCAGACACTCATAATATTACTGAAAAAGCAATGAAAGAGGATGGAACAGTAAATAGGCAGGCATTACCTGCTATCTTTAATCCCGAAGATTTGAATGCTCTTGAAGAAGCATTGAAAATCAAGGAAAAGTATGGTGGAAAGGTTACAGTTATAACAATGGGACCAGCAAATGCTGCACAGGTTTTAAGAGAGTCACTTTACAGAGGTGCTGATGATGTTATTCTAATAACTGATAGGGTTTTTGCAGGTGCTGATACGCTTGCTACTTCATATGTGCTTTCACAGGCAATTAAGAAGCTTGGTAAGGTAGATATTGTATTCTGTGGCAGACAGGCAATTGATGGTGATACTGCTCAGGTTGGTCCTCAGACAGCAGAAAAACTTGGTATTAATCAAGTTACCTTTGTTGACAAAATACTTGAAGTTCACAAGGATAGTATTATTGTTGAAAGATCTATTGAAGGTGGTTATGAACATATTAAGACTAAACTTCCAGTCTTACTTACAATAACTGCTGAAGCAAATACTCCAAGACCCCCATCCGTTAAGAAACTTTTAGCTTATAGAAAGGCGATGTCTTCTATTGAACTTTCAAGTTTGAATGAAGATTATTTAAATAACTTTGAGATTTCAAAAGAAAATCCTGTTATAAAAACCTGGGGTCATGAGGATATCGGTTGTTCTCCAGATCAGTGTGGTTTTGCAGGTTCTCCTACAAAGGTTAAGCAGATAGAAAGTGTAGTTCTCACAGCAAAAGAGTTCAAAAAGATAGAAAACACGAAGGAAGCCATTGTTTCTCTTATGAAAGAGCTGATGGCAGAACATATTATTGGATAATAAGGAGTTTTTATGAAAACTAATGAAGTTTGGGTTTATATAGAACAAAATAAGGGGAAGATTAGTGACGTAAGTCTTGAATTGCTTGGTAAAGCAACCGACCTTGCTGAAAGATTAATGGTTAAGGTTGGAGCAATTTTGATAGGTAGTAATGTTAAATCTCTTTGTGATAAAATTTATTCTTATGGTGCTGATAAGGTTTATTTATGTGAAAATCCTTCTCTTGAAAATTATACTACATTGCCATATGCTTATGTAACCGTAAATTTAATAAAACAATATGAACCTCAGATAGTTTTGTATGGAGCTACTACAACAGGTAGAGATTTAGCTCCGCGTGTCGCAAGTGAGCTTAAAACCGGACTTACGGCTGATTGTACAGATCTTCAGATTGGTGATTATGTTAAACCTTCCACAAAGGAGGGGGATAAACTTTATAAAGATATTTTATACCAGATTAGACCTGCTTTTGGCGGAAATATTATTGCTACTATTGTTTCTCCTGACCATAGACCTCAAATGGCAACGGTTAGAGAAGGTGTTATGAAGATGAAGGATCCTGATCCAAAAAGAAAAGGAGAAATAGTAGAGTACAAAGACGAGTTACCAAAAAGTTTATTTATCTCAGAAGTAATAAAAAAGGTTCAACAGGAAAAGTCAGTCGATTTAAAATCTGCTTCTATTATTGTATCTGGTGGGATGGGAGTAGGTTCAAAAGAAAACTTTAAACTTATATATGAGCTTGCTCATGTGCTTGGTGGTCAGGTAGGAGCTTCAAGAGCGGCTGTTGACGCCGGATTTATTTCAAAAGATCATCAAGTTGGTCAAACAGGAACAACAGTTAGACCAAAGCTTTATATAGCAGTTGGAATATCAGGTCAAATTCAACATATGGCTGGAATGAGTGAGTCAAGCAGAATTATTGCTATAAATAGTGATCCAAATGCTCCAATTTTTAATATAGCTCACTATGGAATAGTAGGTGATCTAAATGATGTTGTTCCGAAGATGATAGAAGCATTTAAATCAATCAAGAAATAAGAGGAGATAAGTTATGGAAAATTTTTACAGAGATAATGATGATATACAGTTTCATATGAAGCATATGAAACTTGATAGAGTAATTGAGCTAATAGAGGATAATTTTAGTGATAAAGGAAAATATCCTTATGCACCTGTTAGTAAAGTTGATGCGATTGATGGATATGATAAAATTCTTGAGGTTGTTGGAGATATCGCGGCTAATATAATAGCTCCTAAAGCAAGTGAGGTTGATGAGGAAGGAGCGCATTATGAAAATGGAGAAGTTAGATATGCAAAAGGAACAGAAGAGGCTTTAGAAGCATTGAAAAAAGCTGATTTGATGGGATTTACCTTGCCAAGAAAGTATGGAGGTTTGAATTGTCCTGTTACTATTTATTCTATTGCTATTGAGATTGTCTCAAGAGCAGATGCGGCTTTGATGAACCTTTTTGGTTTACAGGATATAGCAGATACTATAAATAAATTTGGTGATGAAGATCAGAAAATGAGATATTTACCAAGGTTTTCAAGCGGTGAAGTTACAGGATCAATGGCTTTGACAGAGCCAGATGCTGGTAGCGATCTTCAAGCTGTAATGACGAAGGCATATCAGGATGAAAATGGTCAGTGGAGACTCAGAGGAGTAAAAAGATTTATTACTAATGGTTGTGGACATATTTCTTTAGTACTTGCAAGAAGCGAGGAAGGTACTACAGATGGTAGAGGTCTTTCAATGTTTATATATGAAAGAGATAAACATATGAGAATTAGGCGTATTGAAAATAAGCTTGGTATTCATGGTTCTCCTACTTGTGAACTTCAGTTCAATGATGCTCCTGCTGAGCTTTGTGGAAAAAGAAAGTTTGGGCTTATTAAATATGTTATGTCTCTAATGAATGGTGCAAGACTTGCAATTGCGGCTCAAGCATTAGGTATTGCTGAGGCGGCTTATAGAGAGGCAGAAAAATATGCAAAGGAAAGGGTTCAGTTTAAAAAGGCTATAAAAGAAATGATTCCGGTTAGTGAGATGCTTGCTAATATGAAGGTTAAAATAGAAGCTGGAAGAACATTACTCTATGAAACAGCGATTATCGTTGATATAAAAAATGGACTTGAACACCTTGTAGAAAAGTACCCGGAGAAAGAAAAAGAATTAAGGGATGAGTTAAAGAAATATACAGCGTTAGCCGCATTGTTTACACCTATGGTGAAAGCATATAATACAGAAATTGGTAATCAGGTATGTTATGATGCTATTCAGATTCATGGTGGTACAGGTTTTATGAAGGAATTTAATGTAGAAAGACACTATAGAGACGTAAGAATTACGAATATTTACGAAGGAACAACACAACTTCAGGTTGTAGCTGCTATTGGTGGAATTGTGAAGGGTGTTGCAATGGAAAAGCTCAATGAGTATGATAAAGAATTTTCATGTATTGCGGATACCTCTCTTCATAAGTATGTGAAAGAAATGAAAGATTTAACAGAAAAGGCTATATCATATGTTAGAGATAAAGATGATGCAGACTATCAGGAATATCATGCAAGAAGGCTTGTTGAGATGGTAACATATACTACAATTGGATACTTGATGTTAAGAGATGCCTGTCATTCTGAAAGGAAGAAGGATGTAGCAAAGTATTTCCTTGAACTTTATCTTCCAGAAGTTAAAGCAAGGCATGATATTGTTGTAAATAATGTAAGCACACTTCTTGAAAGAAAAGAAGAAATACTTAATGGTAAAAACTAAAGTTTATAAAACGGGGTTGACATTCAACCCCGTTTTTAGAAATATTTTAAAATCTAAAGTTTATCTCTGAAGCAAGAATCCAGCATAAGTCATTTCCTAAGGGGACATTAGCTGATGTTGGATATTTCCAGAAGAAGTCATAAGACCAGAATATTCCTCCTAATAAATTAAGTTCTATTTGATTTTTGAAGTTTATAGATAGTTTTACATCATTTTCTATACCCATAAATTTGTTAAGTCTTTTTAAAAATTCAAGGGAGTTTGATTCTAAGTTTTTGTTATTAAGTTTATTGTTATCCCAATGAAACCAACTATCAATATAAACACCAAAATAACTATCAGAATTAAATATTTTTATTTTATCTATTCCAGTGGCTATCATTATTGAATATAAAGGAGCTCTCCTACTCATTTCAAAAGGCAAGAAATTTATACCATCGTAGTCTACGATACCAGAAGGATATATACCATATAAATCTTTAAAAATATAACCACCAATTCTATCACCTTTCATAGAAACAAAACCAAAGTTTTTCCAAATTTCTTTTTCGTTTACTTCACCACCAGAAGAATACACTCCTGAAAACTGAAGAAATAAAAAATTCCAGAATAATTTTAAATATCCATTTATAATAAATCCACTTAATTCAACATCAGGTATATAAGGACTTTTTATATCTTTTCCATATGAATAAGCAAACTGTACTCCGATTTTATAAAATTCTGATTTTAAAATTAAATTTAATCCAGTTAGTGTTAAAAAATCACCATCGGCAAAATTACCTAATGTTCCATCTATAGTTTTTTCATTTCCTCCTATATTGTTATGAATTGAATCAACAGCTCCAAGATGAGCGTAGAAAAAATAAGGTGAGGTGGTTATTTTATTAAAAAATAAATTTTCAAAATTAAACTTAAAATCTATTATTCCCCCTGTTTTAAAAATGTTAACATTACCATTAAAATAAGATATAATGTTTTCCTTTGATGATTTTATATTGTAATAATAAACAGGGGAATTCATAGAAAATAAATCTATAATTGCTCTAAAAGAAATAAAATCTGATTTAAAAACAAATGAGAAAGAGTCAATAATATCAGAATATACATAATCAGGAATTTCTTTATCATCGATTGTTCTAAAATCGTCTCGTCCAATTTTAAAAATTAAGTTTTTATTGGGAATAATTTCTAAATAAATTTTTTCTAATGAGATATTATAGTTATTTAAAGCGTCATCATTTCCAAAGAAAAAGGATTTAGATATTTTTGTATAAAAATTTAAAGGTTCCGAGAAGTTATAATAGGATAGGCTTATTTTTCCGTAGGTTAAATAAAAAAAATCGTCAGTATATTCTACTGACTTATAATTTGAATTGTCAATATTTCTCAGGTCGTGGTTATCGGATGCAATATTTAAAATATTAAATTCAAAAATGACATTGCTTTTGTTTTCAATTCCAAAAAGACTTAAGTTGACAAAGAAAATTAAAAAAATAATTTTTTTTAGCATTATTCCTCCTAATTATTTTCTCCTGGTGTCGCCCAGGTATTATTTCTATATTCGATTTTTATTTTTTAATTAAAGTTATTTGATGAAATCCAGCTTGCTGGAGAAAGTCCATTTAAACCAACTCTTATCATTGATTTGAAAATAACTCCTCTTTCGCCGGCATAAGGAGATGAAATAGAACTTCCTATTTCATCAATTATTTTTCCATCTATATCCTTTAGTTGTAGATATACATATTGTTTATCATTACCGTAAAGATAAAGATATTTATGTATTATTGAATTTTGGTAGAAAAAAGCAGAATTGTTTGTATCTTTAGTTATTATTATATATCCATTTGGTTCGATAAAGGTATTTTCGGGGAAAATAAACAAATGTTTTCTATATGTTGGATTAGTTGTATAATTTATTCTCCAAACGGAAATATTAAGCCTTTTTGAGGTTCTATTTTTTAGTTCAATGAAAACATCAGAATAATTAATATTGCCATTATTATCTTTTGTTCCAGCCCAGAGTATTTCATTTATTATAATGTCTTGAAAACTTCCCTTTTCACCGCCAAGACTAATGGTTGGATGTTTTCCTTCATTATATATTTTATAGAATTCATTTACGAAAGCTCTTGCAATACTTTTATTTGAAATAATAATTAAATTTTCATCATTTCCATCCTGTGCTGCTGCTCTTGAGAAGTTAAAAGAGCCTGTTATAACAATTTCTTCATCTATTATCATAAATTTATTGTGTAGTTTTCCACCGTGATAAGGATTCTTTGGGTCTACATTTTCATTACCATCATATTTTACATCCAGATTATTATCAATAAACCAATGATCAACAGAATACACATTTCCACTATGCCAGTATTTGTCAAAAACTCCTTTTACATCAATTCCTTTATTTGTTGCCATAAAGATCATATAATTTGCAATATCAGTATGTGTAAAAGAAAATATACAAAAATATATATTTTTTTTTGAATTTGTTATGTGTCTTATTAACTCAATATCAGCTTTTTGGACACTATAATAAGGGGTAAAAATTATTTTTAAATATATTTCTCCAAGATAGAATGTATTAGATAAAAAATCATCAAATGGAGTTTTAGATAATCCAAAATTTTTGTTTAAAAACATATTATTGAACTCTTTTTTGTAATATGAAGCTACATCCTTACTGCGAATGAATAGAATGTTTTCATTGTTCTTAAAAAATCCAGTGGATGTAAAGTTGGCTGAGCCAGTTATTACAATTTCATCATCTATTATTATAAATTTATTATGCATTATTTTTTCTGAATTACCTAAGGACATAGGAATTTTTGCATTTGAGATGGCCTGGTATCCAGAATAGTTTATGTTATCAATATCACCCACAAACCTAACTTTTATTCCTTTTTTATATGCTTCAATAATTGCGTTATATATTTCTGGTAGAGATAATTCATATATACAAATATCAATTGAATTTTTAGCGTTTATAATTTCTTTTGCTATTTTATCCTCAATATGAGAATCTTTTTCTGTTTTTTTGTCTATTCCAGGAGTTGTGAAATATGTAAGTATTAATCCATTTTTATCTACATCATCATAAAATTTTTCTTCTTGAAAGATATTACAGGAATTTATTATAAAAAGTAGGAATATAATTTTTTTGAATTTCATCTTCATTCTCCTGTTAAATTTGTTCCAGGTGAAGCTAAAACATTGTATCCGTCTTTTACATTTTGACCCGGGAATGTAAGTGAATAACTATGCCAATTTGAAATAGAGTTTCCATCTTCTGGGCCGAAATATCCTAACTTTCTAATCATTGAGTAATAAAATCCATTTGACATTCCTCCAGCATAGAT
>FWWM01008216.1_pt1 | contig 20264 bp, 16 predicted proteins | sample 2228351 | NCBI WGS metagenome assembly FWWM01 (sample SAMEA103939774, study PRJEB20133) | metagenome
CGACCAGCAGGCGCGTCGCCTGCTGGGACTCGATCCGCCTCGGCTGACCAGCCCGGAGATCACTGACGCCGATTTGCGGCGGCACGTGGAAGCGCTGGCGTCCGACGAGATGGAAGGGCGGTTGACCGGCACGGAGGGCGAGCGCAAAGCCGCCGCCTACATTGCGCAGCACCTGAGCCGTCTGGGCCTGGAGCCCGCCGGCGACGACGGCTGGTACCAGGCTTTCGAGTTCACCTCAGGCGTCTCCTTGGGCGCCGACAACCGGCTCACGCTGCAGACCGACGGCGGCACCCGCGAGTTTGTGGTGGATCGTGACTGGCGCCCGCTGGCGTTTTCCCGGACTGGGGAAGTTCCTGCCGCGGGGGTGGTCTTTGCGGGCTACGGTATCGTGGCCCCGGCCGAGGGGCCGCATCCCGAATACGATTCCTACGTGCACCTGGACGTCTCTGGCAAATGGGTGCTTGCTTTCCGCTACCTTCCGGAAAACGTGACCCCCGAACGGCGCCAGCACCTGGCGCGGTACTCCGGCCTGCGCTACAAGGCGATGGTCGCCAGGGAGCGGGGAGCCTTGGGCTTACTGGTGGTCAGCGGACCCAATTCACAGGTCGCCCAGCAATTGACGGAGCTGTCTTTCGACGCCAGTCTGGCAACCACCAGCATCGCCGTCATTTCCATCAGTGATGCCGTGGGAGAAGTCCTCCTCGCTTCCCGCGGACAGAGCCTCAAGCAGATCCAGGACGAACTGGATACGGGAGAGCCGGTGATGGGTGCCCCCCTGGCCAGCCTCCAGGTGGCGGCCCACATCGATCTGGTCCACCGCAAAAGTCGGGGGCGCAACGTCTTGGCGCGCCTGCCGGCGGCGGCAGCGGAGTCCCGCCCCGCACTGGTCATGGGGGCACATCTCGACCATCTTGGCCGGGGTGAGGGAATGTCGACGCTGGCACGAGACGACGAAAAGGGGCAAATTCACTACGGAGCCGACGACAACGCCTCCGGCGTGGCCGGTCTGCTGGAAATCGCCGAGTACCTCACCCACCAGGTCCGCAGCGGCGGCCTGAAGCTGGAACGGGATATCTTCTTCGGCTTCTGGTCCGGTGAAGAGCTGGGGCTGCTGGGTTCCAGCCATTTCGCGGGGGAGTTGGGCAGACAACTCGGTTCCGAGGCCGATATCAGCCGCGCCGTCGCCGCCTACCTGAACCTGGATATGGTAGGCCGCCTGAATGACAAGTTGATCCTGCAGGGGATCGGCTCCAGCAGCCTGTGGCCGTCAGAAGTGGAGAAGCGTAACGCGCCGGTGGGGCTGCCGCTGGTGACTCAGAACGACAGCTATCTACCGACGGATTCCACGTCGTTCTACGTCAAGCGGGTTCCGGTGTTGAGTGCCTTCACCGGAACCCATTCCGAATACCACAGCCCGCGTGACCGCCCGGAAACCCTCAACTACCCAGGCATGACCAGGGTGGTGCGGCTGATGGCCCTGCTGGGGCGCGGAGTCGCCGGCTCCCCCACCGCTCCGGACTACGTGGAGATGAAGCGACCCCAGGGGGAAGGGCGCGCCCGCCTGCGGGCCTATCTGGGCACGATCCCCGACTATGCTCAGGGTGAGGTTTCGGGCGTCAAGCTGAGCGGAGTCATCGGCGGTGGTCCGGCGGCCCAGGCAGGGCTGCAGGGGGGAGACGTGATTGTGGAACTGGCCGGCCGCAAGATCGAAAACATTTACGACTACACCTACGCCATTGAGGCCCTGAAGATCGGGCAGCCGGTCACGATCGTCGTCCAGCGGGGAGGCGAACGCCTGACCTTCCAGGTGACGCCCGGTTCGAGGGAATGACTAGGGTTGAAAGCTCAACGCTTCAACCGCCGCTCCCTACAGCAGGGGTCGGACCACTTCGCAGTCCATCTCACCAAGGCGGCGGCGGAGGCGCTCGAATCGATCCTCCTCGAGACAGACGCCGACGATGGCCCCGCCGGAGCCGGCATACTTCGCCGAAACGCCCAGTTCCCGCGCACGCCGGACCATCTCAAGGTTGACCGGATCCAGCCGGATCAGGGATCGGCGCAAGTCAAAGTTGCGATCCATCAGCGACGAGAACCCTTCGTGATCCCCGTTGAGCAGCGCCTGACGCCCCTGCTCGGCGAAGGAAGCGAACTCGGCCATGGCCGCCACCACCTGCGGGTCTCCCCTTTCCCAGCGGTCCCGGAGATTGCTGTGATAGATCCCTGAAATCTGGCTGAGGCTTCGCCGGAAAGCCAAGTACAGGGGCGGGAGAAGGCCCACATCCAGCCGCTCGTAACGGCCGTGCCCGTGGGCCTCGAAATAGTCCCGGCTGAAATCCATATACACCAAACCGCCGTAAACCTGGCACACCCGATCCTGCAGCCCGGCCGCAATGCCAATCTCGCGGGTTTCTGCAGCCAGCACCAGGTTTGCCAGTTGCGGATCGGGAATCCCCACTTCGTAGAACCGCATCAGCGCCCGGAAGACCGCGGTGATGATGGCGCTGGAGCCCGCCAGTCCCACCTGCCGCGGAATGCAGGTCTCATAGCGCAGAGCGAAGTTCTGGTGGGGAAGGTTGAAACCCGCATCGGCGCAGTAATCGGCGAACACCTTGATGGCCGCTTTCACCAGCCGGAGCCCGCCGTACAGACCGTTGAGCTTCACATCTTCCACCAGCTCCCGGATGCTCGAGAATTCGCACCGGTCCTGGCGGCTGAGCACGATCTCCAGCTCGGGCCAGTCGTACACCACAACCCGGGCCCAGAAATTCCGGATGGTTACCGAGATGGTCTTGCCGAAGTAGCCGTCGGACGGGTTACCCAGCAGACCCGCCCGCGCCCAGGCAACCTGCTCAATGACTCTCACGCAGCCGCTGCTCCAGATATCGCCGCAGTCCCGCTCCCAGCTCGGGATCGTGCAGCGCAAAATCCAGGAACGCTTCGAAATAGCTCCGGAAATTGCCCACGTCGTAGCGCTGTTCGGAAGCGCCGATCTTCACTCCGATGGCCCGGCGGCCCCCTTCCAGCAGCAGGCGGATGGCGTCCGTAAGCTGCACTTCCCCTCCCCGTCCCGGAGGAGTCCGGGCCAGCGCCTCGTAGATTTCGGCTGTGAAAACGTAGCGGGCGGCAATGGCCAGAGTGCCTGGGGTCTCGGCGATGCTGGGTTTCTCGATAAGGTCGGCGATTTCGAAGACCTCTCCCTCCTCCGCCGCCGGACGCACAATTCCGTAGCTGGAAACCTCCTCCAACGGCACCGATTCCACCGCCACCACGCAGGACGGGCGCTCGCGCTCGAAAACCTCGACCATGCGCTCAACAACCCGAGCCGAGCCATTGACTCCCAGAATGCTGTCGCCCAACGCCACCACAAACGGCTGCTCGCGGGTGAAGTGCTGGGCACACAGGACGGCATCGCCGAGGCCCTTCTGTTTCCGCTGGCGGGTGAAGAAAAACTGCAGACGCATGCGCTCATACTCCAGCTCCGGCAGCAGCTCTTCTTTGCCGGACTCCCGCAGGTGACGGGTCAGTTCATGGTCGAAGTCGAAGTGGTTCTCGATGGACGTCTTGTTGCGGCCGGTCACCAGCAGGATCTGGCGGATGCCGTTGGCCTCCAACTCTTCCACCACATACTGGACCACCGGTTTCTTGGCCACCGGCAGCATCTCCTTGGGCTGCGACTTGGTTGCAGGCAACAGACGAGTCCCCAGACCGGCAACGGGGACGACGGCAAGCTGGATTTCCACGGGCGGCGGCTCCTCCGTTCGTACAAGTACGGTCCGGTTCCCTGAAAACCGGACAGCGGGCTGGATTGTAAAGCCGCCGAAACCTCGGCGACAATGGCGGGCCATGAAAGAGATTGGAATCGCAGTGGTCGGCGCCGGCTTTCTCGCCGAGACCAGGGCCCGCTGTTACAAGCGGGTCAGCGGAGTGCCGTGCCGGATGACGGCCGTGGTGGACACCGACGCCGGAAAGGCTGAAGCCTACGCGGCGCGTCATGGGGTGAGGTCGGCGTTCAGCCGGCTCGAGGAGGTTCTGGAGCTGCCCGAGGTCGACATGGTGGATCTGTGCGTCCCCAACCACCTTCACCGTCCCATGACGGAGGCGGCTGCCCGGGCCGGTAAACACGTGGTCTGCACCAAGCCGCTGACCGCTTACGTCGGCCAGGATCTGGGCAAGGATGCTGCCGCTGCCGTGGTCTCCGCCCAGCCCCGCCGGCACATGCTGGAGGCCGTCGTTCGGGACGCTGAAGCCATGGTCGCAGCCGCTGAATCCGCAGGGGTCAAGCTGATGTACGGCGAGAACTGGATCTACTCGCCGTCGATCACCAAGGCCGTCTCCCTGCTGCAGCGTTCGGACTCCACCATCGTGGAAATGCGGGGCGGAGAGTGCCACAGCGGTTCCCATTCGCCCTTCTCCAAGTTGTGGAAGTTCGCCGGCGGCGGGGCCCTGCTCCGGCTGGGAGCCCATCCCCTGGGCACCATGATTTTCCTGAAGGAGCTGGAGGGCTTGCGCCGTCACGGCCGTCCCATCCGCCCCCGCTCGGTGGTGGGTGAAGTGGGGGACCTCAGCCGGATCCCGGCGGTGGCAGCCGAGCCGCGGGCCTGGATCGCCCGCGGCTGGGAGGACGTGGAAAACTGGGGGTCCGCCATCCTCACCTTCGAGGATGGCTCCCGCGGGATCGCCTGGGCGTCCGACGCGGTGCTGGGTGGCATGGAGAGCCGTCTGGAGATTTACGGGTCCGCCCAGGTGCTCAAGTGCAACCTGAGCCCCAACAACCTGGTCCAGGCATACGCCCCTGATGCGACGGTTTTCGGGGATGAGTACCTGCAGGAGAAGCTGGAAACCCGGGCCGGATGGTCGACGCCGATGCCTGACGAGGACTGGACCTCGGGCCACCAGCAGATGTGTCAGGCCTTCGTGGAGGCCGTGGCCTTTGACCGCAAACCGCTGACCGACGGCCGGCTGGGTCTGGAAGTGGTCAAGGCGGTCTACGGGGCTTACGTGTCGGCGGCGGAGGGCCGGCGGCTGGAACTTTAGACGGGTGTACCCCGGGACCTGGTTTGCTACCATGGGGCGCCGGCAGAAAGGTGGGGGAGAAACGTGTCGCTCACCACGGCGTTAAGGTCAGGCGGAATGGCGCCGTTACAGGCTCCGGCGGTGCCGGTGCCGAGAGGGGAGCGGTGGGGACAACGGCGGTGACCGTCACCGGAGCCGTCGGGCCGGGCAGATCCTGTGGCGATTCCGGATCGAAAACTGTTGAATATCGTACAGCCGGCGGCCCTTGGGACCGCCTCGGCCAGGGCGGACCTGTGAGAGACGCGCTGGCCCCATGAACCCGGCGACCTGCCTGATGCCGCTTCGATCGCTCCCGGTTGCCGTCACAGTGATGCTTTCCGCAGAGAGGTGGGTATGAAAGCGCGAATCCTGATGGGGTCTTGGTGTGTCCTGGTTACCGGTGTCGCCGTTGTCCAGCTCCTGGCGATCGATGCCCGGATGCTGCGCATGCCGGATGTTTCCAAGGAGGAGATCGTCTTCGTCTATGCCGGGGACATCTGGATCGTCCCCAAGACGGGGGGAACCGCCCAACGATTGAGTTCTCCCGAAGGAGAGGAGACGTTCCCGCGCTTTTCACCGGACGGAACCCACATCGCGTTCTCCGCCAACTACGACGGCAACACCGACATCTACGTCATCCCCCGCAGCGGCGGGATTCCCCGCCGGGTCACCCATCATCCGATGCCGGACCGCATGCTGGACTGGTATCCCGCCGGCGACGCGCTGCTTGTTTCCTCGCCCATGGAAAGCGGACGGCAGAGGTTCAACCAGCTTTTCCGGGTGAGCGCCGGCGGCGGGCTTCCGCAACGGCTTCCGGTACCTTTCGGAGAGTTCGCAGCCATCTCCCCGGACGGCGGAACGCTGGCATTCATGCCCCGCACCCGCGATTTCCGGACCTGGAAGCGCTACCGCGGCGGCATGGCGCCGGATATCTGGCTGTTCGACCTGGACTCTTTCGCCTCCGAAAACATCACCAGCCACCCCGCCAACGACGCCCATCCAATGTGGTATGGGAAGGCCCTGTATTTCCTCTCGGACCGCGGACCGGAGAAGCGATACAACATCTGGTCATACGATCTGGACCGCAGGAGCTTCCGCCAGGTCACCAAGCTGACGGACGAGGACATCCACTTCCCGGCCATCGGCCCGGAGGAAATCGTTTACGAAGCCGGGGGGCGGCTGTACCTGCTCTCTTTGAGGGATTCCAGGGTCCGGGAGGTCAAAGTCGAGGTGGTGACGGATGTGCGGACGCTGCGCCCCCGCACCGAATCGGTGGCCCGGGCCGTCAACCATGCTGACCTGTCCCCCACCGGGAAACGGGCCCTCTTCTCCGCCCGCGGGGACGTCTTCACGGTTCCGGCCGAGCACGGTGTCATCCGCAACTTGACCCGGGAATCAGGTGTCGCCGAACGGACACCCCAGTGGTCCCCCGACGGCGAATGGGTGGCTTACTGGAGCGACCGCTCCGGCGAGTACGAGCTGACCCTGCGGAAGGCCGACGGTACCGGAGAAGAGCAGCAGCTCACCCGACTGGGTCCAGGCTTCCGGTACACTCCTTTCTGGTCGCCGGACAGCAAGAAATTGGCCTTCGTCGACCAGGCCCAGCGGATCCAGGTGGCCTTCCGGGAAACCGGGGAAGTCCTGCAGATCGACCAGGGGCTGTTCATGTCTCACGGTCCCCTGACCGCTTTCCGGGTAGGGTGGTCGCCGGACTCCCGGTGGCTCGCCTATCACAAGGACACGGACCGGCGGAGCCGCGCCATCGTCCTGTATGACCTGCAGAACCGCAGCCGCCATCAGGTCACTTCAGCCTACTGGGACGATTCCGAACCGGTCTTCGACCCGGAGGGAAAGTACCTGTTCTTCCTGACTAACCGGGAGATGACTCCCCTGTACAGCGATTTCGACAACTCATGGGTATACGCCAACGCCACGCGGATCGCCGCGGTGTGCCTCAAGGCGGACACCCCTTCGCCGCTGGCTCCCCGCAACGATGACGAGACGGCGGGAGACGGTAAGGACAAAGACAAGGGGGAAGGCGACTCCGCGGGCAAGGCGCAGGACTCCACCAAGGAAACCGAATCGGCCACCGAAAAGTCGGCCAAGCCGGAAGGCGACTCCGCCAAGAAGCAGGAGCCCAAGCCGGTGGAGATCGACCTGGCAGGAATCGAGTCCCGGGTGGTGATCCTCCCTCCGGAGGCCGGGAATTATGCCGGACTGGCGGCGGCTCCCGGCAAGGTCATCTACCGGCGGTTCCCACGTACCGGCTCCTCTCCCAAGGCCAAACCCGACCTCGTCTACTGGGACCTCAAGGAGCGCAAGGAAGAAACCATCCTTGCCGGCGTCGACTGGTTCACCCTTTCCGCCGACCGCAACAAAGTGCTGGTCCGCCAGGAAAACAACTGGGCGATTCTGGATGTAAAGCCGAACCAGAAGGCGGAGAAGCCGCTGAGGACCGCAGAAATGGAGACAACCGTCGACCCGCGTGCGGAATGGCGCCAGATCTTCAGTGATGCATGGCGCTTCGAACGGGACTACTTCTACGATCCCAACCTGCACGGCGTCGACTGGAACGGGATGCGCCGGCGCTACGGCCGCCTGCTGGACGACTGTGTCACCCGCTGGGATCTCAACTTCATCATCGGCGAAATGATTGCCGAGCTGGACGCCTCTCATACCTACCGCGGCGGTGGTGACCTGGAAAACTCCAAGCAACGCGGTGTCGGCCTGCTGGGGATCGATTGGGAACTGGCGGAAGGCGCCTACCGGATCCGCCGGATCATCCGGGGCGCACCCTGGGACACCGAAGTTCGTTCCCCGCTGGCGCAGCCCGGGATCAACGTCAGGGAGGGCGACTTCATCCTGGCGGTCAACGGTGTCCCGCTGGACACCTCCCGGGATCCTTGGGCGTCCTTCCAGGGACTGGCCGGCAAGACAGTGCAGTTGACCGTCAACAGCACACCGTCACTGGAGGGCGCGCGGCAGGTCCTGGTGGAGACCTTGAGCAGCGAGGATCGGCTGCGTCATCTGGAATGGATTGAAGCCTACCGGCGTCGCGTGGACGAGGCGAGCGGCGGCAAGGTCGGCTACATCTACGTTCCCAGCACCGGTCTTGACGGCCAGGCCGAACTGGCACGTCAGTTCTACGCCCAGTTCGACAAACCGGGTCTCATCATCGACGAACGGTTCAACAGCGGCGGCCAGATTCCGGACCGTTTCATCGAGCTGCTGAACCGGCCCGCCCTCAGCTTCTGGGCGGTTCGCGACGGCAAGGACTGGGCCTGGCCGCCGGTCGCCCACTTCGGACCCAAGGTCATGCTGATCAACGGGTGGAGCGGATCGGGCGGGGATGCCTTCCCTTATTACTTCCGCAGGGCGGGCTTGGGTCCGCTCATCGGAACCACTACCTGGGGAGGCTTGATCGGCATCTCCGGGGTGCCGGGCCTGGTGGACGGAGGAACCGTCACTGCGCCCACCTTCCGAATGTACGGCACGGACGGCAAGTGGTTCGAGGAAGGCCGCGGCGTGACCCCGGACATCGAGGTGCTGGAAGACCCCACACTGATGGCCCGCGGTACCGACCCTCAGCTCGAACGGGCGATCCAGGAGGTGCTCCGCCTGCTGGAAACCAGTCCGCCGGTCCAGCCGCGGCGTCCCGCATACGAGGACCGCTCGAAATAGCGCCCGTCCGTGGATTGGGTTCTCCCCCCTGGTTCGCTACAATGCCGGCGGGGGAACCGCGATGAAAGGTGGTCAGGGGGGTGGAATCGTGGTCCGGCTCCTGTCGGCGGTGGTGGTCACCGCTGTCCTGGCGGGCGCCGGGCTCTGGCTGGTCCACCGGCAGGACGGGGTAGCCGGACGACTCGTGCTGGTGGAAGAGGCTCTGGCGCGCGAAACCGAAGCGCGCCGCGCGCTGGAGGCGGAGCTGGCCCGAGCCCGCGAACTGTACGAGCTGGTGGGCTCGGAGCTTTCCTCGCGTAACGAGGAATTCGCCAAGGTGCTCAACCGCGCCGTGAGCGGACGCGAGACCCAGTTGCGGGATTTCCGGAACGAGCTTGACGAGATGCGCACACGCCTCTCACAGCTCCGCCAGGATCTGGAGTCCCTGCGGGCCGAAACCGAGCAGTCGGCTTCCGCGGTGTCGTCCGAAGTCAATGGGATCCGGGACACCGTCAACCTGGCCCTCACCGATCTGCAGGGACTTCGATCACGCCTGGAGGCCGCAGCCGAGGAACTCTCCAGGCGGCTGGAACGAACGCCCAGACCGCAGCCGATTGAGCGGGAATGGGTCCTGGAGCTGGACAGCGTCCAGACCCGGCGGGTGGGCGAACTCGACAAACGGCTGACCGGAGAACTGGGTTGGCTCAAGGGCGAGGTTGACCGCCTGCGGCGGGAAGTGGATGCATTGGGACACCAGCTCAGCCGTCTGGAGACTCGTCGCCAGCCGTAAGCCCAAAGAAGCGCCGGGCATTTTCCCAAAAGATGGCGGTTGCGATCTCTCTCGCCAGACTCTCGGAAAGGTCCCCGCGGGCGATCCGCGCCGCCAGGGTCGCCGCCACGACGTCCCGCGCCACCTCCAGAGAACCGACCGATTCCTCGATATAGTGGCAGTCGCCTCCCCAGAACAGCTTGTTGTAGGGCACGGTGTCCAGCATCTCGTCCAGCGCCGCCATCGCCTTGCTCTTGGTGATCTGGGGCAGCCATACCAGGTCGAGATGAACGTTGGGGAACATCTTCGCCAGAGCCGTCACCTGACTGGTCCAGGGGTAGCCGCCGTGAAAAAGGACGAAGCGCGCCCGGGGGTAGCGGATGAACAGGTTGTTGAGGAGCATGGGATCGGTCTGGTCGAGCCGCAGTCGGTTTGAAGCCAGATACCCGGTGTGGATCTGAATCGGCAGGTCGGCGGCAATCGAACGTTCGATGAGCCAGTGAACCAGGAAATCCTCCAGTTCCCTGACCTCAGGCGGAGACAGGTCATCCCGCCGGAACAGCGTCTCGGCACGCTCCCGGGTCACCTCTTCGAAGCGGAGGGTCCGGCTGTAGGCCAGCGTGTTCTTGATCGCCACCGCCCCCGCCGCCTGGAACTGCTGCAACAGATCCTCGGCGGATCGGAGATAGGAGCCAAGCTCGCGGAGGTCGTCGCCCCGCCCGGCGGCCATGGTGAACGGGTTATTGCCGGCGGAGGCGGCCAAAGCGCTCCGTCTGGAGATCGAAGTCACCAATGCGGTGATGTTGAAAACGGGCCGGAAATACCGGGTATCCACCTCCGGGTTCCAGGGGTCCCAGTGTTTGTCCAGAAACATCACCTCGAACCCGGCCTGACGGAAGGCGTGGGCGAACCAGGCGTCGCGGTCGGCGTAGCGCCGGGCGATCTGGTCGGAGAGACGATCGATTCCCTGGGGGGTAAAAGCGTCGTCGGGGTAGTCGTACAGACGCCGGAAGCCCGCCAGCAGATGGCGATAGTAGGTAGTCTGCCGGGTCAATTCCAGAAACCGCCCGTGAGACTCCCAGAGTTGCACCGGATCGGACTTCTGCAGCACATCGGCGTCGAGCGGAGGGGCTCCCGCCGAGACCAGGTCGGCGTGCAGGTAGCTGCCGGCGACGATGGTGTAGAAATTCTGCGGCCGTTCATCGGGCTGAAGCGGCCGGATGTGTTCGTGACAGTCCACCACCGGCACCGTTTCCAGGTGGGCGCGCAGGCGGCGCTCCCATTCCGTCCGTCCAGGTTCCCCGCAGGCCCAGGCGGCAAGCACAAGCACCAGGGTCGGCAGCGGAGGCAGTCGTCCAAGCCGCTCGTTCCGAACTTGACCCCCTGCCCCAGCTCCGAAGCCTTCATTGCGCCACATAGATCACCAGCCCCACCAGCGCCAGCACACACAGGATGAAGAAGAAGATCTTCCAGAAACTTTTGGGATACTCGCCGGCCGTCTTGCCGGTGCAGCCGTTGACCAGCACCCGGTATTTCCGCGGGCCGTAGTCGTAGCGCAGGTGCCAGACCGGTACCAGGATGTGCTTGAAGGTTTGCCCGGAATAAGCCGGATGGATCTGGAGGTTGCGGTAGGTGTCGCCGGGAACCTGGGCGGCGCACAGGCTCCGCAACTGGCGCTCCATCGATTCGCGGGCCTGTCGGGCCGCCTCGACCAGCACCACCTGGTAATGTTCCACCACGAAACCTGCCAGATACGCGGTGTCGTAGGGTACCAGGTCCGCGGTGGGAAAAGGTTCGATTCGCCGCAGCAGGGCGCTTTCGATCCCCTGGCTGCCGGGAACGGGCTCGTCGTCGAAGAAGTGGTCAACCACGCCCGCCGCGGGCACCCAACGGATGTGCCGAACCTGACGGGTCTGAGTCCTCCCGTTGCGGTCGCGATAAGTTTCAGTGGTGTAGTAGTAGTGTCCAGCCTCGGCCGTCCAGGGACAGTGCACCTGAGCATCGAAGGTCCAGTAGGGAAGATAGAGACCGGCGACGGTGTCGACCAGGGCTCGGCTCTTCAGCTTCGAGGGGGCAAACCAGCGACCGGCGAGCCAGGTCCGGATCCGCTCCCTGACTTGGGCGGCGTCCACCCGAAAGGGCAACAGGCTGCGAGGCCGGATCGGAGCCTTGATCTCCTCGTAGTCGACCAGTTGCGGAGAGCCGCAGAATTCGCAGTTCTGACCCACCCGGGCGGGATCGAACACCGACACCGCGTTGCAGCTCCGACAGCGGACCGTCCGCCGGGCGGTCTGCCACCCGCGCTCTTCGTCGGGTAGCTCGCGCAGCGCCTGCAACAGGTCCAGTTCCCGGATCTTCCCGGTATCCTGATCCAGTTCCGCCTGGGCCTGAGTGCCGCAATACGGACACCGCAAAACCTGCGTGGCGGGATCCCACTCCGCCGGCGCCCCACAGGCGGCGCAGGCATGTTTCTCTCGCGCCAGCGTCTCGTCCATGGGCGCGGGCCTCAGTCGGCCAGGTAAGCGTCCAGTGCCGAGCGCCTGATCCGGTAGGTCGAGCCGATTTTCTTGGCCTTCAGCTCCCCCGCCTCGATAACCTGCAGGACGTCGCCTTCCGAGACTCCCAGAAGCTGCGCCACCTCGCCGGGACTCAGCAGATCCGAAACCGCCGGTGATGCCGCCGCCGGCGAGGGCGGGGCGGCGGCAGCCGGCTGCGTACCGGCCAAGCCCCCCTGCTGCTGCAGAAGCTGCTGGGCCACCGCCAGTCCGACCGCCAGCTCGGCGGCGGTACCGCCGGCGCCTCCGCCTCCGGTCTCCAGCCCGCGGGCCAGCTTGAACTTCACGTAGTCGTTGAGGTTGCCGATGGCGGACATGCTGGACCGCTGGTCGATGGCTGCCTCCACCTCCTGGGGCACCGAAACGTTTTCGACCACGAAGCTGGTGATCTCGATTCCGTACTTCGCGCCCGTAATGGGATTGATCAGGGGCAGCAGCGCCTCCCCCAGCTCGACATACCGGGCGGCGGCATCCAGGACCGGGATCCCCGAAGACACCAGGGCATCGCTGAAGACACTGACCATCCTCGACCGCATGGTGTCCGCGAACTCGTCGAGGCGGAAATTATGGTCCGAGCCCGCCACTTCCCTGAGGAACAGCCGGACGTCGGTGATCCGGAAATCGTAGGTCCCGAACGCCCGCAGGCGGACGATGCCGAAATCCGGGTCACGTGCCATTACCGGGTTGGAGGTTCCCCACTTGTTGCCCGTAAACAGGCGGGTGTTGACGAAGTAGACGTCCGCCTTGAAGGGGGACTCCAGGCCGTATTTCCAGGATTTCAGCCGGGTCAGGATGGGAATGTTGTCGGTGGTCAGGGTGTGCTTGCCCGGGCCGAAAGTGTCGCCGAACTCCCCCAGGTACACGAACTGGGCGACCTGGGATTCCCGGACAATCAGTTGGGCGCCGTTCTTGATGGCTTTGTCCTCGTCCGGAAACCGCCACGAGAGGGTGTCGCGGGAGTCATCCGTCCACTCGATGATGTCGATCAACTCACCTTTCAGGAAGTTCCAGATGCCCATGGTGCATTTCTCCTGGCGCCCCTGTACGGGGGAAGCCGGCATTCGATTCCAAGCGTCTCCTGGAATTGGGTCGGCAGCGGCGCAGCGACTCCCGCCGCACCCCATCGGGAGGGCGGGCAGCAGCCGCGGTATCAGTGCATCTCGACCCGGACCTCGCCCAGCGCCGGCCGATAGAAATTGAACTGGACGTTGGGGTGCATTCCCAGCAGCGACATGGGGCAGGCGCTGTCGCAGATCCGCTTGGAGATCATCAGGGTGGTCAGTCGCATCCCGAAGGGGTTGTCGTGCATGCCTGCATGCCAGATGGACACGCGCTCGGCCCGCCAGGTCTGCACCGGGCCGACCGTGACAGCCTGGCTCGGTACCAGATCGAGCTGCCCGCCACCCGAAGTCCGCGCGTTCTGCATGATGGTCACCGGATGGAGGTCGACCACCCGGGTGTCCAGCCGGAGGTACTCCTCCGGGGTGGGAGGTTCGTCCACGTAGGGCGGCCGGCGGCGGACGGGATCGTTGAACGCCCAGTGCTTGATGTCGCCCTGTCCGCCCTGCATCACCACACAACGGACCCCCTCCCAACTTCGGATGTAGTCCGTGGGGTCCGCTTTGGGGAAGTGGATCTGACCGGCCGGCATTACGAGCTCGGGCCGAATGCGCTTGAAACAGAGCTCCATGTCGGCCCGGGCGAAAGACAGGGGGTGGTCGATGGGGACTTCGCGACCGTCCAGCACCCATTCGTCCATGCCCCAGAAGAAACAGTTCTTGAGCGACATGTCCAGGGCGTTGACGATTCGGGCGACCAGCGGGAGCTGCTCGGTGGGCCCGATGGGCCCACAGATGCCCGCCGGCTGGGAGGGGGTGGCCTGGCGCCAGGCCTCGATGTACTCCAGGGCCTCCGCCAGGTAGAACTCTTCCAAAGTGTCGTAGAACACCACCCGGAAGCCCTCCCGCGAGAGTCCCAGCATTTTTTCTGGAGTCAGGGCGGCAGCGTCGCGCAGCAGTGCCGGGTCGAGAGTCGTGTAGTCCCACCAGTCGGGCGCAATCTTGCTCAACGGTCTTGCCATGCGGTTTTCCTTCCTCAGGATTGGTTGCTCAGCACCTGGATGATGGCTCGGCAAAAGGCCGGACAATCGTCCGGACGGCGACTGGAGACCCGGGTGCCGTCGACGACCACCTCCCGGTCGACCCAGATGGCGCCGGCGTTGACGAGGTCGTCCCGAATCCCCGGCGTGCTGGTGTAGGTCACGCCCCGGACGATGCCGGCACTGATGTCGATCCAGGGTCCGTGGCAGATGGAGGCGACACACTTTCCCGCCTCGGCGATGGCGCGGGTCAGCTTCTTGACGACCTCGTAACGGCGCAGGCGATCCGGCATCCATCCGCCGGGGATCACCAGAGCATCGAACTCATCCGCGGAGAGGTCACCCAGGCAGGCATCCGAGAACTGGGGGTATCCGTGTTTGCCCCGGTAGCGGGTCCCGGCGGGCTCGAGGCCGGCCACCACGACCCGGGCCCCGGCTTCCCGCAGCCGGTACTTGGGGTACTGCAGCTCGAGGTCCTCGTAATCGTCGCCGACGAAGATCAGGACGGAGCGGCCTTCAAGGGTTTCCATGGCGTGAGTCCTTTCCTGGTGGTTCAGGGAGCACGTTGAGGCATCTTAACGTCAAGGGCCGGGGAAGGATAGAGGAGGGGGGAGTCATGAGGAGGCGGGCCCCCACGTGCTTCGGCTGCAACCGTTCGTAGGTGATGGTCTCGATGGCCCGTTGGTGCTGTCGCCGTAGCTGATCGTCGCGGTGGCGTACGGTTGGCCGTGGCAGATTAGCGATCCACTCCACAAGGGAACCGGAGTCGTGCTCCCCCGAATGTCCGGAGAGCCGCCGGCCGTGCCCGGCTCCGCCCTATTTCCCCCGGGCAAAAGCGCTCTTCTGTAGTGTTGCTTCCGAAGCAGAAGCGGCAGTCTCAGCGTTCATCCCCGGCCGGACCGTCAAATCCGCCCCAGCAGAACGCCCCCAACCTCCGACAACCTCCAGGGTGATCGAGGCCTGGATCGACCGGTACCGTTCGGGGGCGGAGGGCCCCAAGGGAGCTCCCAATTCCCCTCTCCCACAGCTATGGCGACCCCCCATCAGGAATTGACCGGCTCACCGTAGCCGGAAGCAGCGAGAAGACGGTACCTAGAGCAGAGGTGTTCGGCCATAGTCACGAATTGCCCGCAGTCGCCTGCTGGGGCGCCTGGTAGAGAACCTCGCGCTTCTTATGCACGCCGTCGATCACCAAGCCCGTGGCAACCCCGACTCCCGCACCGGCTAGACCCCATGCGCTGGCGAGGTGCGCATCCGGTTCGCCTTTGCACTCATTGGACACGCTGCAGCCAACCAAGACAGTCAAGAACGCCGCTGTGAAGCCGGTGGCCAAGCCCCAGGGCACACCGTCTCGGACGCTGTCCTCCACTACTGTCTCGACCCGCAGGATCTCGCTCTTGGGCACTTCGATCTCCTCACCCTGGAGCGATCGCAGCAGCAGGGCGCCATCGGTCGCACCTTGGTAGCTGGCCTTGACGCGGTCGCTGGCCCGCAGTGTGACGATCACAGGTGTATGGCGGCGTTGCTGCTCGAGCTTCTCCCAACGCCCGGGAATCACCTCGCCGCGGACCGGCATGCCCATCGTCACGAGGGTGGCTGCCAACACGGCTCGCGTTATCCACCCACTCTTCATCGACTCCCTCCTTGCGGGGGAACCATAGCCTCCCCCGGCCGGCCGTCAGTGACACTAGAAAACGCAACAGGGGTTGTCAGGCCTATACCGGCACGCTGTTTCGCAGTCATCATAGCGAAAGGAACCTCCGACAGCCTCCAGGGTGATCGAGGCATGGATCAACCGGTACCGTTCGGGGCTGGAGGGCCCCAAGGGACCTCCCAATTCCCCTCTCCCACAGCTATGGGGACCCCCATCAGGAATTGACCGGCTCACCATAGCCGGGAGCAGCAAGAAGACGCGGTACCTGGAGCAGAGGTGTTCGGCCATAGTCACGGATTGCCCGAAGGCGCCTCCTGGGGCGCCTGGTAGAGAACCTCGCGCTTCTTATGCACGCCGTCGATCACCAGTCCCAATAAAGCCCCGATCGCCGCGGCAGGTGGTCCGCCCACTGCGACCTGGCCCGCAGCCCCCTCGCTGCCCTCACATGGTCCGCCGCCAGCACAGGAGATGACTGCTCCCAAGGCCACCACACCGAAAGCGATCCCAGCGCCCCAGAGGACTCCATCCCCCACACCATCTCCCACCACCGTTTCGATTCGGAGGACGTCGGTCTTGGGGATTTGTGTCTCGCCTCCGCCAAACGGCCGAAGCAACAGTGCGTCCAAGGTCGTGCCCTGGTACGTCGCTTTGAGGCGCTCGCCCGACCGCAACGTGATGATCAGGGGGAGATTCTGTCGTTGTTGCTCCAGCTTTTCCCAGCGCCCGGGGATGACTTCGGCTCGCACGGGGACCCCGGCTAAAGGGACGGCCAACACCAGAAGTGCTCTCACCAGCGCAGACATGCTCATATCAGGTTTCCCCCAGAAAACGGTCAATGGCAAGCAATGCAACAGGGATTATTGGGGTTGTAAATACAGGCCGTGTGACAGCCATCATATCGAAACCACCCCGTGACGACCTACAGGGCGATGGAGGCATTGACCAACCGGTTTGGCTCCGGGTCGGAGGGACCCCACAAGACACCCCATTCGTCTTCCCACTGGTACGGAAATACGCGGTTGGAGGTCACCGCCTCACAGTAGCGCCACGAAGGGCAATGCAGTGTGACGGAAAGGTCAGGATGGTAGGTAGTCCGAATGAAATCGCCATCCAAAATACCCAAGAAAGGATCGAGTTCATAAATACTCATGAAATTCCCCCGGACCGTGAATGCCCGGCCGTCCAGGTCCAGGCAACCGCCTGCATCGATGACGCCGTCGTGGTTCCAGTCGATCGGGCAACCGACCGGAATATAGTACCAACCCCCACCGTAGTTGCCGTACTGCCCGTAGCTCGGAGCCCAAGTTATTTGCTCGGTGCAGCCAGCGGTATTGTAATACCTGCAGTTGGGGGGCGGGTAGTCTTTCTTGCACGCGTTCCATTCGTAGGTGCCGTCGGACTCATACTTCCACCCCGGGAATTGGTTGGAATCTCGGATGTCGCCGAAGTTGGATGAAACCCCGAAATTCCCCATTGGATGGCTATGTGAGATATCGCCGAAACATTCCGCGTCCCAGGGTGCTCCCCAAATGTACCGGTCGGCGTTGCGTAGATTAAACTGGATGATACAGTATTGGGCCCGGGCCGAAGTAACGCTTAGCACCCCCACTATGATCGCACTTAAGGCGAAACCAAGCGACCGCGTCATGACTGCCTCCCTTCTCACTTCTCACCTCCGGTGGCTGCCGCCGGGGCAACCAGTACCAAGTTGGACAAGGACTCTCCTTCTCACAGGCGGATCACATCCGTCGCCTTGTTGCGCTCCAAACCGGCCGAGATCTCCAGCTCGAACGCCACGTCGGGACGGACCGGGAGGTGAAACTCTCCCTGGAGATTCGTCACCGCCGCCACGCGGGAAGCGAACTCGAGCAACGGCCTCCTTTCCTCCGGAGGCAAGTAGCGCACATACACTCCAATCCCGCCGACCGGGGTTCCGTCCGAGGCGACCACCCTGCCCCTCACGGCAGCCATCCGTCGCAGTCCGAAGTCCATTTCCCAGCCCTCGTCGGCCTCGGTGATGACCACCTCGGCCGTCTCGGCGGCGTAAGCGTCGGCACGGATCACCAGTTGGTACAGACCGGGAGATACCCCCGACAGGACAGAGGAGCCATCAAAGCCCACCTTCGCGCTCTTGAGGAGCAGCTCTTTCCCGTCGGCGCGCACCAGCGTGGCTGCGCCCAGCGAGACCGGGGCCCCCGTGCGGGAGTCGAACAGAAGGCCCGAGACGGTGGCCCCGCTCGCCGCGCCGCTGCCGAGAATCAAGGCTAAGAGTGCCTCAATGAACCAGGCTCTCACCTTGTGCCCCTGCGGTCTCGGAAAGCAAACGCTGGACGATTCGCTCCAAGTCGTCATAGGCCATTGCTCCTTCATAAAGCCGGCCGTTGATTACCCAGGTGGGGGTCGCCGTGACCTCCAGCTCTCCGGCCACTCTCAAGTGTTCTGCGATGGTAGACCGAGAGCGGTGCTCTTGCCGACAGGATGTGAACTCCTCTGGATCGAGGCCCAGCTCCGTGGCTGCGGCCACCAGGGCGGCCTCATCCCACCGACCTTTGCGGAAGAGACGGTCGGCGTAAGCGGCGAACTGGTGCTGAGCGGCGGCACACTCGGCCGCCTCGGCTGCCGCGAAGCTTTCGGGAGCCTGGCGCGAGGGGAAGTAGAGATAGCGAACCCACAAATGACCCCGAGGAAAGCGGGCGGCAAGTCTGCCTAGCGCTTCGTGCAGGGCGGCGCAATGTGGGCAACGGAAATCGATGAAAACACTCACGGTCACCGGCGAGGAGGGACCGCCGGCCAGCGTGGTGCCCAACGATGGTTGGTCCACTTTCCGTCCGGCGGGAGGATCGAGCAACACAGCCACGGGGTAGCGCTCGCGCAACTCCGCCAAGAACTTGCGAAGCACCTCGCCCTTCTTGCGGTTCGCCAGGAACTCTCGGATCGACTCCCGCGCTTTTGCCTCGTCCAGGTCGGCGAAGCGGTGGGAATTCGCATCGTAGAAGCTCTGGACTTCTTGGGCTGTTACGGCAGCCTGCCGTTCGACTTCGCTGCGCAGCTCTTCCGGGGACAAGCCGCCAGCCTGCGCTTCGAGGGCCAGCAGTCGCCGCTCGATCAGGCGCTAAGCGTCGTTTTCCGCAAGCGGTATTTCTGCATCTCAAGAGACGCCCACTGCTTGGCGATGGCCGCGCAAAGCTCGGCCTCGGTGATTACTTGGTCGCTTACCCGGGCTACGACCTTCTGGGCCTCCGGGCAGGAATCGCTACTGGGGCCTTCCGGCAAAGACGGCGCCACCACAAGAATGAGGAGCTCGAGTAAGAGAGGCACGATATTTCCCTGAGTAGCAAAAAAAAAGACCTGTCAAGGGCGTGGCGGGGAAGGCTTGGTGCCAAAAAAGGCCTATGACTGACAGCAAGTTATCGTGATCTCGTATGCCTAGTTTCGGGGAGAGAGGTCTTATCAATAGGTGTGTAAAAGCTCAGGCGGCGACCTCCTCCTTGTTGGCCGTCTTGACGGGCACTCCGTCCACGTATTGGTCTCCGCGGTAAAGGCCTTTCAACAGGTGCGGAGCCTTCAGCCGCCGGAACCGCTGCTCGGCCACCAGCAGCATCTTCCAGATCACCGCCCGCGCGTTGGCCACCTTCCTGAACCGGCGGGCCGCGTCGGTGCGCAGTCGCAGAGCCGCAAACGGCGACTCCACCGGGTTGGTGGTCCCCAGGTGGGGCCAGTGCGCCTGCGGAAAACCGTAAAAGCTCACCATCCGATCCCAGTCGCGATCCAGCAGCTCGGCCGCCTGGTCGTACCCGTGCTGGCGACACCACCGCTGAAAGACTGCTTTCAAACGCTCGGCTTCGCGTCGGCTCCCGGTGTAGGGGATCTGTCGCAGCCGCGGCAAGGCCGTTCTGTGGACCTTCTTCGGCAACTGGTCCAGCACATTGAGGATTTGATGGTTCCAGCACCGCTGCTCCTGGACCTGCGGGTACACCTGGGCCAGAGCCGCCCAGATCCCCAGGTGACCATCCGCCACCACCAGCCGGGGAGCATTCATCCCCCGTTGCTTCAGATCCCGCAGCACACCCGCCCAGAGCCACCCGCGTGGCCGGCGTTCTGCGGATGGCGGCGCTGTCCCTCAGCCGCTCCCCGAGCGCTCTGGGAGCCTATTTCCGAAGGACGGCACGTCACAAGGGCACCGCCACGGCCGTGTTCGCCACCCCGGCCAAGACTATGTGGACGAGGGGGCGCAAGCATACGAGCAACGATTCCAACAAAGACGCCTGGCGTCCATGAGAAACGTCGCCAAACAAATGGGTTATGAACTTGTCCCTATCGCTGCCTCGGCTTAAGTTTCAGGTCAGGTGGCCCTGACGCGGTCGCCGGCCCGCAGTGTGACGATCACAGGTGTATGGCGGCGTTGCTGCTCGAGCTTCTCCCAACGCCGGGGGATCACCTCGCCGCGGACCGGCATGCCCATCGTCACGAGGGTGG
>FWWM01008218.1_pt1 | contig 20262 bp, 23 predicted proteins | sample 2228351 | NCBI WGS metagenome assembly FWWM01 (sample SAMEA103939774, study PRJEB20133) | metagenome
GCTATCCAAATTTAGGAAGTTGCAAAAATAATAGTTTTTGGAGATTAGGTGATATTGGAATTGGTTTTGATGGATATTAAAAATGATACTTTAAAATTTTGACTATGACTAGAAGAAACTTTTTAAAGATAACTGCCATAGCTGGGGTTTCACTTCTTGCTCTCAAAAGCGGACTATTGGCTAATATAACTACAACAAAATCTATAAAGTATGTCCTTGAAACTTCAAATGGATATGATGTTATATTATCAGATGGCTCTAAATTATCAGTTAATGAAACAGGTTTATATGTCCTTGGAAGGCTAAAAGAAGGAGCTAAAGTTGAACAGATAGTAAATGAACTATCAAAACTATCAAATAAAGACCCCAATGCTATAAAAGATGATATAGAGGTATTTGTCCATAATTTGAAAGTATTAAATATACTATAACTTTAAAAACTTATGTTAAACAGGTGACTTTACTTTAAAATTTCAAGATGTCTATTATAAGAAGTCAAATAAACACAAACAGTTCTGAATTTAAGGAAAATTATAATTATAATAAGGAGCTTGTTGAAGAGTATAAAAGAATTTTAGAAGAAGTTAGGAATAGGAGAGAAGAGCGAGCAGTTAAATTGCAAAAAGAAAGAGGCAAATTATTAGCAAGGGAAAGGATTTTAAGACTTATTGATGCTAATACACCATTTTTTGAACTTTCACCCCTTGCTGCATATAATCTCTATAATAATGAAGTGCCACAAGCAGGAATAATTACAGGTATTGGTATTGTTGAAGGTAAAGAAGTTGTTATAGTTGCAAATGATAGCACAGTAAAAGGTGGAACATATTTCCCTGAAACTATTAAAAAGCATATAAGGGCACAAGAAATTGCACTTGAAAACAATTTACCAATTATTTATCTTGTAGATTCAGGTGGTGTATTTTTACCCGTTCAGGCAGAAGTATTTCCTGATAAATATCATTTTGGTAGAATTTTTTATAATCAAGCTTTAATGTCAAGTCTAGGAATTCCTCAAATTGCATGTGTAATGGGAATGTGCACAGCAGGTGGAGCATATGTCCCTGCAATGAGTGATGAAAATATAATTGTAAGAAATCAAGGAACTATTTATCTTGGAGGACCACCGCTTGTAAAAGCTGCAACAGGTGAGGATGTAAGTGAGGAGGAGCTTGGTGGTGGCTATTTACATTCATATATCTCAGGTGTTACAGATCATCTTGCAGAAAATGATGAGCATGCAATTGAAATAATTCGAAGTATTATAAAAAATTTAAATAGAGTAAAGAAGTTGGATTTTATTGAAATTAGTGAAGTTGAAGAGCCAATTTATGATATTGATGAAATTTTAGGTATAATTCCAAAAGATATTTATAAGCCATTTGATATTAAGGAAATTATTGCAAGAATTGTGGATGGTAGTAGATTTGATGAATTTAAGAAGAATTATGGCCAAACATTAGTTTGTGGATTTGCAAGGATTAAGGGTATTCCTGTTGGTATTATTGCAAATAATGGTGTTCTATTTTCTGAAAGTGCATTAAAAGGTGCTCACTTTATAATGTTATGCTCACAAAGGAAAATTCCATTAATATTTTTACAAAATATAACAGGATTTATGGTAGGAAAATTTTATGAGGAACAAGGTATTACAAAGCATGGTGCAAAGATGGTTCAAGCAGTAAGCACTACTAATGTTCCAAAAATTACTATTATAGTTGGTTCCTCTCATGGTGCAGGAAATTATGCAATGGCAGGTAGAGCATACAATCCAAGATTCTTATTAATGTATCCATTTAGTAGAATTTCTGTAATGGGTGCAGAGCAGGCATTTACTGTTATGAAAATAATAACGGAAAATAAATATAAAAGAATGAATAAGGAAGTTCCTATTGAAGAGATTGAAAATTTAAGAAGGGAGATTTATGAAAAGTATGAATATGAAAGTTCTGCATATTATTCAACTGCAAGGCTTTGGGATGATGGTATAATAGACCCAAGAGATACAAGGGAAATTTTAGGATTTTTATTATCTGTTTGTTTAAATAGACCAATTGAGGATTATTCAAGTAAACCATGGCCTGTATTTAGGATGTAATTCTTTTTGATACTACAACCTTTGCGGGCTTTAACAATTTACCTTTATACAAATATGCTTTTTCAAATTCTTCTAATACTATATTATCATCATTTCCTTCTTTTACCATTATAACTTCACAAAGTCTTGGATCAAAAATTTTATTTTTAAATGAAACCTGATCTACACCATTATCATTCAAAAACTTCATAATTTGTTTATAAATCATTTCAATTCCCCTCTTAAGCTCACTATTTGTTTCATACTTATTTATATATTCTAGTGCCCTTTCAAAATTATCAACAATCACTATAATCTCTTTAAATATCTTTTCTCTTTCATTTTCTCTTGCTTCATTTACCCTTCTTTGAACATCTTTCTTATAATTTTCATAATCTGCTAAAAGTCTAATGTAATTATCTTTTGTTGAAAGCAAATTCTTTTCTAATTTTTTAAACTTCTTAAAAAGTCGCATTTGAATCAAAGGATGATTGAACATATCTAAAATTTTAAGGGATATACATCCTTTAAAATTTTAGCACCGATGGATAAGGGACTTGCAAGGGGCAAGGTGGCAGTTAATTTAAAAAGGAGGTAAAAACATGAGAATAGATGAATATAAGAGAACATATATTGATGTTGTAAAGATAGAAGAGAGAAGAGGGTTCCTTATGCATCTAATGAGTTACATCTTCATAAATGCTATTTTTATTGCTGCGAATCTTATGTATTCTCCTAATGTAACATGGTTTGTATATCCTATTCTTGGATGGGGTATTGGACTTCTCATACACTTTCTATGGGCTTTCATCTTTTCTGAAAATGATGTAAAAAATAAGCAGATGAAGGCAGAATATATTGCAAGACAAAGAGCAAAAACAAACGAAATTTCATTAGATGATTATAAGATAGCATATAGAGAAATAGAAATTAGAAGTGCAAGAAGAGGGTTCTTTGCTCATCTTAGTGTATATGTTATTGTAAATGCTCTCTTAATATTCATAAATCTCTTTTATAGTCCTGAAGTTTTATGGTTCGCATATCCACTACTAGGATGGGGACTTGGTATAGTTATGCATGGACTTGGTACTATGTGGACAAAAGATGACCTTATTGGACTTGAAGCAAGAGTAGAGTATATGCTAAAGGGATGAATGATAGTTGGAAAGTAAAATAAAAACTATATTTATGAAGAAAATTATTTTCCTGCATGCTTTTCCATTAAATTCAAAGATGTGGAAATATCAAATACAAGGACTTAAAGAAAAATTTGATATCTACACACCCGATTATCAAAATTTAGGTAAAGAAAACTTGAAAGACTATGCAGATTATATTTATAACTTTTGCAAAGAAAATGGTATAGAAAAGGCAATTTTTGTAGGACTTAGTATGGGTGGTTATATTATATTTCAATTGTTAAGATATTATAAGGAAATCATTGAGGGGATTGTTCTTGCAAATACTAAAGCAATAGCAGACAATGAAGAAGCTAAAAAAAGAAGATATGAAATGATTGAAAGGATTGAAAAAGATGGAACTACATTTTTAGAGGATTTTTATATTGATAAGTTTTTAAAGAATAGAAGTTTGGAAAGCGAAAATCTAATAAGGGAAATGATAAAAGAAGCAAAAAAGGAAAGTATTATAGCAATGCTAAAAGCATTAGCAACTAGAGAAGATAGCACTGATTTATTGAAGGAAATTAGCATTCCTACACTTATAATAGCAGGGATGGAGGATGAGCTTACAACACTTGAAGATGCAAAAATAATGCATGAAAATATAAAAAATTCAAAGCTAATTATATTTGAAAACTGTAAGCATTTAAGTAATTTAGAATATCCAGATAAATTTAATGAATCGATAATTGAATTTTTAAAATGAAACTATTGGAGAATTTTCTATATCACACAGGTGCTATATTTCTTATGCTCATTGAAACGATTAAAAGCACTAAAGAAATTCACAAAAGTATTGAACAAATAGTACATCAAATTATAAATGCAGGTATAAATTCAATTCCAATAGTTGCTTTAACCTCTTCATTTACGGGAATGGTAGCTGCACTTCAAACAGCTTATCAATTAAAAACTTACGTTCCTGAGGATTTAATAGGAGCGGGCATTTGGAAAGCAATCTCAATTGAATTTGCTCCAGTATTCACAGCAGTTGTTTTAGCAGGAAGGGTTGGTGCAGGATTTACCGCTGAACTTGGAACTATGAGAATTTCAGAGCAAATAGATGCATTAGAAGTAATGTCAATAAATCCCTATAGATTCCTAATACTTCCAAGAATTATTGCAATTACTATTTCAACGCCATTACTTGTAATTTTTGCAGCAATTGTTTCTATATCCTCAGCACTTGCTCTAAGCTATTTCTTATTTTCAATGGATGTTAACAATCTTATAGATGGAATGAAAACATTTTATAATTTCAAAGATATTTTTGGAGGACTTTTGAAAGCATTTTTCTTTGGACTTTCAATAGGCATTATTAGTTGCTATTTTGGATTTAATACAAATGGTGGTGCAGCAGGTGTTGGAAGAGCTACTACAACAAGTGTAGTAATTAGTGCATTTATGATATTATTTTTGGATTATTTGATTGGTTATATTGTATTTGGTGGATAATTTAGCCTATTTCTTCTACTTTAAATCCATCCTCTGTTGTAAGAAGAACAATATAATTTAAGTTTTCAGGTGCATAAATAGATAAAATTTGCTGTGGATCTATAATTGAATAGTATTTAAGCTTTGAAATAATACCTTTTAAGTCCCCCTTAAATAGAATTCTAAATTTTACTCCAAGCTTTCTTAAATTCTCTAAATTTTGTAAAATATTATCATCAAATTTATCCAAAACTAAATCATAAGCATCTTCATTTCTTATACTATCTTTTTTATATTCACTAAAATACTTTTCTGTTTCTTCAATAAAATCATATATATTTTCACTTTCCATAGAAAATCCACATGCTAACTTATGACCACCGTAGTTTATAAGAAAATCCGAAACCCTATCCAAAAATTCAAGCATATTATAACCAGCTGGAGCTCTAATTTCACCAACTATTCTATTATTTTCATCCTTTGATATAGCTATAACTGGAACTTTAAAAATATCTCTAATTTTGCTTGCAACATAACCTATTTCATCTGGTGTCAAGTGCCTCAAATCCAAAAGTATATATCCTTTTATCCTCTTAATATCTTTCTTTATTCTATAAATTTCTGCTTCAAGCTTATTCAAAGTTTCCCTTGAGCGCTTGTAGATTCTACTAAAATTCTCTTCTATAAAAATTTCATCATCAGATAACAAAAGCTCCAAAACTAAATGTCGCTCACCTTCTGAATGAACACTCGAAAAAATTGGTACTAACGCTTCAAGTGATGGTCGATTTCCTGTTATTAATGTATATGCCCTAAATAGCGGAAAGCTATACTTATTTATTAGTTCTTTTGCCAAATCTACAATAATTTTATTTTCAGAAAAAATAGGCATTCTATCTGATATAATACCAAGTGCAGCATAAATGATCATTTTTGGATGATTTTCAATAATATAGTTAATATCGTATTTGAATTTTATACTAAGCAACCCAAGTGCTATTTTTAGACTTAATGCAGATGAAGATAAATAAGCAAATGAACCTCCCATCTTCGGATTTAGAACAATTGCATTAGGAAGTATTGAAGGAAGTTCATGATGATCTGCAATTATTACAGTTATACCCTTTTCATTAGCATATTCAATCTCTTCAATACTACTAAGTCCCGTATCAACACATAAAATAAGCTTAATACCCCTTTCATAAGCATAATCTACCCCAAATTTAGTCAATTTATGACCTTCACTTCCCTTTCTTGGAATGTAGAACAAAGGGTTTGAACCAAGTAAATTCAAAGCTTCTATTAAAATTGCTGTCGATGTTATACCATCTAAGTCATCATGCCCCCAAATTAGAATACCTTCCTTTGATGAAAATTTTAAGATTTCTTTTAGAGCATTTTCCATATTTGGAATTGCTCGTGGAGGAAGTAAATTTTCAATTGTTGGCTGGAATAAACTTTTTACAAGATCCAAATCATTTATACCATTTCTTATAAGTGCTTTTGCTGCTAATGGATGAATTTTATATTCATTTACAAGAACTTGCTCTACATTCATAATCTACCTCCTTATATACCAATCTACATAAGTTTTTATACCCTCTGCTATATATTTTGCAAGCTCACTTTGATATATTTCATCTTTTAAGCGTTTAGCTTCATCTGGATTTGAAATAAAGCCAAGCTCAACAAGAACTGATGGTGCATAAACACCCCTAAGAACATAAAAACCAGCTTGCTTAATACCTCTATCACTATTATTTTTGCTTATTTTTTTATGTATGAAAAATGCAAGTTTTTGAGATTCTCTTAAATATGCATTTTGCAATATATCAGATACTATTGATTTTAGAATATCATCTTGTTCAACCTCATACTTTATTACTGAATTTTCAAGTGTTTCAACTGCTCGTTCTTCATCTGTTCTTGCAGCTGATAAAAAATAAGTTTCAGGACCAAATACATTCTCACTTTCACTATAATTACAATGAATGCTAACAAACAATTTAGCATTATATCGCTTTGCTATTTCTGCTCGCTCTTTAAGTGATACAAATCTATCATCATCTCTTGTCAAAATCACTTTAAAACCATACTCCTTTCTTAGGATATCTGCAATTTTCTTGCTTACAGACAAAGTTATATCTTTCTCCTTTATACCCCATTTACCAATAGCTCCTGGATCCTTACCTCCATGCCCCGGATCAATAACAATATATCCAAAATTCTCATATGAATAAATGATAAATTTTAAAACATTTTTATTTTTAAATTTTTTATAAGAACCATACTTGTTAGAGGTGAAAATTTTAAAGAATGCTCCTTCCTTTGTGTGAAAAATCCTAATAGAATCGATTAAATTACTATCTCCTTTCACCAAGTTAAATTTAGGATAAAAACCATCCCTTATATGAACCAAAAGCGCACTATCATCAAACCAAACCTCTTCTTTTAAACTCCTTGAAAGTTCAAATGTTAAAATACAACTATCTTTATATTCAATAAGTTGAAATCGCTTTATTGTTTCAATAGCCTTAAATAGCTCTTTTGAATTAACATCGTAAAAAATTGGAATCGTTGTAAGCCTATAAATAATAAGAGCAACATCACTTCCATTCACATAAACCTTATTTTGCTTAATTTGAAATGAAAATCTAAAAATCTTTTTTTTATAACTAAATGTACTATCTTGAAAATTAAAGTAAATTGTATCATTTTTATAAACTGCAACGTTATTTAAAAATTTAATTGAGTAAATAGATAGAATACTGTCTAAAAGGAGCATAACTTCCTTATACCCTCTATGATATCACTTGGTTTAAATGTTAATTTATCAAAAAATTCACAACTCCTTGAATGCAAATAAGCAGAAATTATACTAGCGTTTAAGGTTGATAATTTTTGTGCCATAAAACCACCTATTAAACCACTTAAAACATCTCCACTTCCTCCCCTTGCAAGCCTATCATCACCCCATATATTCAAAAATCTAGTTTGTTTTTGAACAATTACAGAAGGATTACCCTTTAATAATAAAACACATCTATTTCTATTTGCAAAATCAATAGCAATTTTAATTCTATTTCTATCAATTTCATTAGGTTCCTTACTTACAATAAATCTCATCTCACCAGGATGAGGTGTAATTATAGTATTCTCATCTAACATTTCAACTTTATCAGAAATTGCCCAAATACCATCTGCATCTATAATTTTAGGAACATTCAAATTTATAAGTTCATTTACAAATAGCTTTACATTTTCATTCCTAGATATACCACTTCCAATAACAATTGCATCAAAGTTAAGGTTTTTTGAAACTAAATCCAAATAACTCTTTTTGGAAAAATATCCATCTTCGTCATCTAAAGGAATTAGAATGCTTTCAGGAATTTTCCCTACAATATATGGATAAATAGTTCTTGGAACTGCACAATATATCAAACCTACTCCACTAGCAAGAGCACCCATTATATTAAGAATTGCAGCACCTACATAATCCTTACTACCAGCAACTATCAAAACCCTCCCTTTATCCCTTTTATTCTCAAAGCCTCTATACTTTGGAAGTATATTCTTAACATCTTCGTATTCAAGATATAAAAAGCCTTTACCTTCTGCAAGTTTTTCCTCAATACCAATATCTATCACATCCAAATTACCTCTATACAATTTACCTTCAAATAGATAATGTCCTAACTTTTCAAATGCAAATGTATAGGTATAATCACTCTTAAATGCTATATTTTCAATAAATCCTGTTTCACCATCTACACCAGTTGGAATATCAATACTAACTTTAAACTTATTAGAATTATTTGAAATATCTACTGCTTTATAAAAATGATCTTTTAAAGAACCTTTAAATCCAGTTCCAAATATAGCATCAACAATCACATCAAAATAACTAACATCTTCTTTAAATTTTTTCTCATCAAATAATTCTGTTTCTATGTCAAATAGTTTAAGAAGTTCAAAATTCAACCTTGTTTCATTAGTTCTAAAATTTCTATCAAAAATTACAACCTTAACGTTCTTTTTGAACTTTTTAAGCCATCTTGCTATAACAAAGCCATCACCCCCATTATTTCCACTTCCACAAAGAATCAAAAAACTATTACCAAAATACCTAATTTTTTCTGCTATACCTTTTCCTGCATTTTCCATAAGTACAATTTGTGGAACTTTTGAATTATTATCAATTTCTTTCATTTCAGATGGTGAAAGAATGCGTTTCATGATAAAAATTTTAGTTTCAATAGTAATTTACCCTGACCTATAACATCACCTTCCTTACAAAGAATTTTTTCAACTTTTGCATATTTTGGACTTGTTATAATCATTTCCATCTTCATAGATTCAATTGTAATAAGGACATCACCTTCATTTACAACATCACCTTCTCTAACTACAACCTTATTTACCTTACCTGTAATTGGAGCTAAAATCTCTTCACCAAACGATATTTCACCTTGAACAAAACCTTCTTCAATTTTTTCAATAACATAAATCCTATGATTGTAAAATAATATAATTTTATCTTTTAATTTCTTAAAAAGCAAACTTGAATTTGAACTCAAGTTCGGTTTTATATCATAAACATTACCATAATTATCTTTTAGCTTCATACCTACTCTTTCTTATGCCATCAAAAATTAACAACATTATAGCTATCGTAATAAAACTATCTGCTAAGTTAAATACAAACCATCTTAAATTCTCATTTATTCCAACATCTACAAAATCAACAACCATACCCCTAAAAACTCTATCAAATATATTACCAAGTGCTCCACCAATTATCATACAATATGCAAAAAAACTTAAACTATTTTTTTCAACAATAGCAAGATAAATAACAAATAATGTAATTAAAATTGCAACAATAGTATATGGAAAGCTTTGACCAAAACTTATTCCAAATGCAATACCAGGATTATAAACAAATGTTAATCTAAGGAAATCTCCAATAACATTAACAGGCTCATGATAAGGTAAGTTCTTTTCTACCAAAAATTTTGTAAATTGGTCTAAAATTAAAATGATAACAGGAATTGTAAATAAATAAATTACCTTATTTTTCATTTTATTAAATTAAGCCAATCACTCAATAAAAAGTAAAATCTACTTATTAGTAATGAGAACCTTGCCATAATTGTATATCCAAAGCTTGCACCAAATGTAATCATTATTATAATAATTCCAATCTTTGCAATACCAAGCAAAATACCTTTATGTTCAGCAGAAAAGTAAAAATAAATCAAACTTGTTATAACACCAAGCAAAATTACAAGTGGTCCTATAACTGATAATGCACTTAATATAAAGTTAGAAATTGAAGATGTATCAATAACTAAACTGTTTGATATAATTGGAAGAAATGTTGCAGAAACTTGTGGAAATATAAATCCTTGAATGCTTGCAACAATCCCAATACCAGAACCTACACCAACTACAAATGCTATTGGAAGTCGTGATAACCAAACAAGTGATGGAACTATATATGAAAAAATTTCAAGTCTTGTAAGAGTTAGAATACCAAGAGCTATAGCTACAACAGTCATAGAGCGAACAAAAATATGCTGTTGAGGGTCAAGTCCCATTTGTATAGATGGTATTATAGATTGATTAAGAGCTAAAATAACACCAAATCCAGCAGAAACACCAACGAAAATATGTTCAACAAGTTTATATACAGGATTATCACCAAATACAAAAGATAAAATAGCTATTGTCAAAAGTGCAGCAATCCAAATCCCTATAATATCTATCATCTTATAAGCCTCCTTAATAAAAATCCAATGTTACCTAAAAGTATAAATAGCAAAATTAAAGAATGAACACTAACTTGTGATACCATAATTGTAGAGGCAAGACCTTTTGTCCTATCTAAGCTTTCATAATCATATGCACCTTTAAGACCACCTACAATACCAACAACTTGCTTAGCTTGATAATAAGGGAAGTATCCAGGAGCCATAACAGCAGTAACTGCAAATACCATCTTAACACCATATCTTGCTTGTGCAATTTGAACCCATGCATCACCTGTTGCACCAGCTTCAAATCCAAATAACAAATCTATGTCTTTATAATTTATAATTCCATCATTACCTGCAATTTGCTTGTATATAGTATAGCTCTCAAGAGGCTTATTATAATAATCATTAGGAAATACATTTTTAAAATCTTCGCTAAGTCCTATTATCACACCAAAAGTACCAGGCTTAAAGCCTAAAATTAAATAATCCTCACCATATTTTTTATTATATTCTCTTGCAACCTTTTCTATAGCACTAATACCAACAATTAAACCTTCAAATTGCCAGTGTGTCATCATAAGAACTTTTACATTTTTCCTAAATGCCTGTCTAAGAACCACTTCTAAAACTGGCTGAAGCTCAGGGTAAGCAGATGGTCCATAATCAGTAGATATTAGAAGAACATCACCTTCTTTCAATTGCTCAACAGCATTATAAGCATCTATTACCTCTTGAGTTGGTCTAATTGGTAATGAAGGTTTTAGAAACAGTGGAATAAGAATAGCAAAAATTAATAAAGTATATATTATCCTACGATCTATGAGTGCTAAAAAATCTAAAAAAGCCTTCATCTTATATAACCCCTTTCTATACCAAATATAATTCTAAGAGAAAATGCAATAGAACCTATTGTAAGTCCTAAACCTATTGCTCTTTGTCCAGCAGTATTTGGATAACTCATGATCCAATCTGATAGATTAGGTATTATATTAGCAAGAGCAATTGAATAGTCAGGATAGAATATAGCAATACCCAAAGATAAGAAAAATAAACCAAAAATATATCTTATAAATGAATTAAAACCTGAATACTTAGTTCCCATATAGAGCAAATAAGAACCTGTTAATATCATAAATACAAAAAAGAAAGGAATAAAGATATAACCTCCAATTGGGACTCTTCCCATCATAACTACGCTTGCGGATATTAACAACAATGCAGATTCAAGATTCCTTACCCTAAATGCTCTATATGCAGCAGATGCAATAAAGAATGCTAATAGTGAAAACATCGTAGCATCTAATGGTAGATAAACATTACTAAAAAGCCATAAATAGCTTGAATTTGAAGCAAAAGGACCTCCATATTTATACCAAGCCCAAAATCCCCAAAATAATGCAATAAAAAATGAAAAAATCAAAACAATACTATATAATCTATCTTTGTCACCTCTTCTAACTTTTCTCCAATGGTATAAAATTAAGCTATCAATACCTAATAATAGTGCAAATCCTGAAATGATGACATACCACCTTACAGTAAGTTGTTCTATTTGTAAAAATGGTTCTCTTGGAATAAAGAAAAGTAAAATTACAGCTATACCACTTATAAAAGTTGTCAATATAGGTAATTGAAATTGCATCCTTACCCTCCTATTTTAAACAAAGAGTGATAGTTCTTTGCAATTTCAGTCAAAATTCCATATTCAGAAAATGTCATAAGAATGGAACCAACTAGAATAAATAGGACAATTAAAATTTTTGCTATATCCTCTGACTTAATAGTTCCTATCTCAGAAGGATTTTTACTCAAATAAGCTGATGCAGCATACAATTCCTCACCAATTAAAGTATAATCACATGATACTATAAAAAATGGTAATTGAGTAATAGCAGTAGTTCCTGCTATATTTATAGCACCCACATTATAAGTTGTTTCTGCCATCAATAAACTCTCCGCATAAAAGTATCCTTGATAAAATGCTGCGCCAACCTTCTCCCTCACAGCAATACCATTAAATCCAGCTGCAAATCCAAACTGCTGTGTAGTTAAAAACATTATATTTTCTTCTTTATACAAATCAGGTCTTCCAGACTCAGTGTAACCTTCCTTAACTGCCTCCCTTGAAGCAAGCATTATAAGTGGATCATTATTGGGTACTATTAAATCTATACCATAACCTGCAACTTTCTTAGCAACATATTTTAAAATTGCAATACCTGCTATAATTGAGGGCATATCTAATGTTCCTATACCCGTTGTATAAATAATGTTGTATAAATAATAGGTCTTCCCATCTCAGTTGCTCTACCAACTGCATCATCAATTGCTTCAAGACCTGCAATTTTTCGTATATATGGAACTTTACCCAATCTTGCTTGATAGTAATAAAAGAAAAATAAAAGAGTAAAAACTATCAAAAATACTAATATAGGAAGTTTCTTAATATCAAACCAAGCTTTTGGCTCACTATTAGGCTTTTGAGCTAAACTAACAAATCCAGACCAATCTGTATCTGCATAACTTGTATCATCAATATAAGTTCTAATCAAATAGCTATAATTTACATTGGGTTTTATCATAGTATCAATAAACTCAGTGTTTTGTGTTTCCCCAAGAAATAATGGATTTTCCTTAGTATGCTTATCATCTATTCTATAAATCTCATATTTTTTAACTTTTATTTGAGGAGCTTTCCATTGAAGAACAATTTTATTTTCTACTAATCTAACATTTAAACTTTCAGCAGGTAATGCAACATTAAATAAAAATAAAACCATAAGTGTCTATAAGTTTAAAGTATAAATAATTTCATCATCTAAATTAAGTACTTTTAACTCACTTTCACTTAAAATACCATATGTAAAGTGATGTATCCAATCTCCAATACAAGCAATTTTCTTATTATTTCTTATATCATATATGGGACTATGCAAATGTCCTACAATCAAAACATCTCCCTCTATTCTATCAAAATAATTCCAAAGCCATTGAGGAATTTTTGATGGATAATTATCATGTATCTTTCTACTTGTTCTTGATATGAATTTTGCAATGTTAATACCAAGATCTGGATGAACAATTTTAAATAGTTTAACTAAAATTGGGTTTAATAAAATGTCTCTTGTTTTTATTCTAAATTTTAGGTCATCGCCATGTGCAATTATAATTTTCTTATTATTTAAATTCATCTCATATTTGCCAACAATTGGTGTTATATTTATACTTTTGAAAAAATTTCCAATCCAAAGGTCGTGATTACCTGCTATATAAATCGTTTCAATATCCTTTGAAATTTCATATAACTCTACTAAAATTTTAAAATAATGTGAAAAAATTACACTATTGTATTCAAACCAAAAATCAAATAGATCCCCTATTATAATAAGTTTTTTTGTATTTTTTTTAATCTTTTGAACTAATATCTTAAATTTCTCAAACTTTTCATTTTCATCGTTCAGAAATCCAAAATGAGCATCAGAAAATAAATAAATTTCCAAAAGCTTCAAATTTTAAAGTGAATAATTTAAAATTTTAAAACTATGAAATATATAACTCACTTTGAGTTTAGAAGAGGTTATATAATTTATCCAAATCTTGTTGTGGTTGTTGGTGTTTTTGATGAGCATTCAAGAGCAAACTTCATGTCATGTGTTTGGAATACTGCTTTATCATTTGATCCACCACTTTATGGTGTTTCAATATCACCCAAAAGGGCAAGTCATGAATTAATTCTAAAAAGAGGTGAATTTTCAGTGTGTTTTTATCCATTTGAAAAGGTTGAGGATGTTGAATTTTTTGGAACACATAGCTATAGAGATACAGATAAATCTAAAAATGTTAATTTGATTAAAAGTATAAAGACTAAAACACCAATTCCTGATTGTGCTTATGCAGTTCTCGAATGCACACTATATGATTATAAACTATTTGGAGATCATACATTATTTGTGGGTAAAATTTTGGTAATTCACTTTGATGAAAACTCAATATACGAATTATTTAACATGCCTGTCTTGAACTTGAGCAAAAAGAAACCTATTTTATATCTTGGAAATGGTATTTATTTAACTGTTGATGAGAAAACAATTTTAAAATTAAGAGAATTATGAAATTTATAAGAGATCCATTATATGAAGATTTTATTATTTTGGATGGTATTTTGCTTAATATCGTAGAAAGTCCTGCATTTCAAAGATTAAGAAGGATATCACAGCTTGGACTTGTAAGTTATATCTATCCAGGTGCTACACATACGAGATTTTCACATTCACTTGGTGTAATGCACCTTATGGATGAAACCATTAAAAATTTAGAGATTAAAGGATTTAAATTTGATGAAGAATTAAAAATTTCTTTAAAAGTTAGTGCACTTGTTCATGATATTGGTCATGGTCCATTTTCCCATGCCCTTGAATTTACACTATTAGACCACAAGCATGAAGATATTACAAAGTTGATTTTGAAAGATGTCTTTAAAGATATAATAGGTGAGAATATTCTTAGTAATGTTATTGCTATTTTAGAAGGAAAGTTTGAAATGAAATTTGTAAATGAGTTAATTAGTAGTCAGCTTGATGTTGATAGGCTTGATTATATTAGAAGGGATGCATTTTATTGTGGTGTTCATTATGGTTTAATTGATGTTTGGCGTATATTAAAAACATTAACAATAACAAATGATAATCGACTTGCTATTGAAGAAAAGGGAAAGCATGCAGTTGAAGGTTATTTGGTTGCAAGATATTTAATGTATTGGTCAGTATATTTCCATAAAACTAATCTTTCAATTCAAGCAATGTTATATTCACTATTCAAAAGAGCAAAAGATTTGATTGAAGAAAAAGCTAAAATACCACTTATTGAGCATTTAAAAATTTTAATAGAAAATGGTATTGAAACTAAAGAAGGATTGAATGCATTTTTGTCAATTGATGATAGTGATATTTTTTATCTGTTTAAGCTTTGGATAAATTCAAACGACAATGTACTTTCAGACCTTTCAAGGAGGATTTTAAATAGAGAGATTTTTAAGGTTTATAGTGAAGAATTAAGTCTTTCTGAAATTGAGGAGATTAAAATTAGGCTAAGTAAGGATGGACTTGATCCAAAGTATTATCTTATTGAAAAAATTGCTATTGATACTGCATATGAACCATATAATATAGATGGTGATGGAAGTATTAGAGTAGTTTTAAAAAATAATGAAATTATTGAAATATCACAAGCTCTTCCAACTGATACATTAAAGGCACTCTCAAGACCAATTAAGAAAAGACTTCTTTTTGCACCTAGAATCTACAGTTAAACCCTTTCATAAAATCCACCAATATGCCTAATAAGTCCCTTTAGTTCTAATGAAGTTAAAGCTGTAATGAGTTTTGAATAATCTTCAAAAGCTTCAATTAATTCATCAAATGAAACTCTACCTATAATTTTCTCATAAACTAACCTTTCAAAATCATCAAGCTCAATATCCTTTTCAATTTTAATACTACCAAGCTTAAATTCGTTTAGTATATCATCAGGGCTTTCAACAATTTTTGCAACATTTTCCTTTATAAGTTTAATCGGACCTTTTGCTTGTGGAACATCTATTCTATTTGGGATAGTAAAAACTTCTTTATTCATTTCAAAACCATAATTTGCAGTTATTAAAGCACCTGAATCTTCTGAACCTTCAACTAACAAAATACCTAAACTCAATGCAGCTATGGTCAAATTTCTAATTGGAAATGTTTCTTTTGATGGTTGAAAATCAAATGGGAATTGTGAAATTATTAAACCTCCCTCATTATAAATTCTTTTAAATAGCTTTTCATTGCTTTTTGGATGAAGGACATTTATAGCACTTCCAAGAACTACAATTGTATTTGGTAGAGAGCCAAGATGTGCATATGTATCTATACCAATTGCTCCACCTGATACAATTACCATCTTTTGAGACAAAGCATTTGCAAATTTGTATGCTAAATTCTTACCATATTCTGTAGGCTTTCTTGTTCCTACAATTGCAAACTTTAACTTTTTAAGAAGTTCTAAATTGCCCCAGGCATAAATAATAGGTGTAGCATAATCGTAATTTTCAAGTTCACTTGGAAAATCATTATCTCCAAGCATTAAAATTTTAATACCATACTCCTTAGCCTTTCTTAACTCCTCTTTTGCTCTTTTAATATCTAAATTTCTTACTTTTGAAATCAAATTTGCAGGTAAAATTTCCAAAAGCTCACTATTCTTAGCATTTATTATATTTTCAATAGTTCCAAACTTCTTAATTAACTTCCTATATCTAACTGCACCAATGCCTTCACTTAATATGAGAGCAAGTTTTTCTAACAAGTGTAAAATTTTAATGGATAAAGAAGGACTGTTCAGTAAAAGAAATACTTTAAAATTTTCATATGCTCTCTTTACTTATTTTAGATTGGATTCACTTTAATAAAGATGTTATAATGTCAGATGGAACACCTCTTAAAGTTTATGTATGGCTACCTGATGATACTGTAAATAAAAAATTTCCAACACTTCTTGTAAGAACACCTTATGATACACTAGGATTTCTTGACTCATCAACTATTTCGCTCATTATAAATAATAATTTTGCATATGTTGTAAATCCACTAAGGGGTTATTGGGGTAGTGGAGGTATAAGAAGTCCATTTTTGAACGATGGGTGGGGTCCAAATCAAGATGGTAAGGAGATAGCAATTTGGATTACTAATCAACCATGGTCAAATGACACAATTTGCACGTTTGGAGGTTCGGCACTTGGGTTTACTCAATACTTTTTGGAAGGAACTGATTTTGATTTAACTTGTGCAGTTCCTTCTGTAGCAGGTTTTTCAATGTATCATGAAGTGTTTTATGGAGGTGAGTTTAGAAAATTTATAGTAGAAAATTGGCTTAGTGCTGTTAATGCTACTATGTGGCTTGATACTATACAAAAGTATGCAGTATATTCAGATAGTACTCCTTGGGCCTGGATAAATGGATATTTAAGAGGAAGTTATTATAATGCTCCAATGCTACATATTACAGGTTGGTTTGATGCTTTTACAGAAGGAGCAATTGCAGCATTTAAGTATATTAGGACATATGGTGGACCAAGAGCATTAAATTATCAATATATAGTAATAGGTCCTTGGATGCATAATATAAACAGGGACACTGTAGGAGATCTAATTTTTCCTCAAAATTCAAAGATAGATTTAGTAACTTATCATTTCTTTTGGTTTTTGTATTGGATGCGGGGAATTGGTAATTGGGAGAGTGTAAAGCGTGTGAAATTTTACTTAATGGGTGATTTAACGATTAATGATACAACTAGATGGAATAAATGGATTGAATCAGACGATTTCCCACCTAATAATACATATTATCAAAATTGGTTTTTGGTTAAAGATAGCATCAAACCTTCCTTGCCAAATTATCTTAAAGATAGCCTATATTACAACTATGATCCAAATAATCCGGTTCCTACAATAGGAGGGTTTGATTTCTTTGGACTTTATGACCCTGATAGTATTTTATTTGGACCAAGGGATTTAAATGCAATAAACAATAGGAATGATGTTCTTATATTTACATCTGAGCCTTTAAGCCAGCCTCTTGCAGTCATTGGACAACCTATTATGAACTTGTACGTAAGTTCTAATAGATATGATACAGATTTTATAGTTATGCTTGCTGATGTTTATCCTGATGGAAGGAGTATATTGATAACTGAGGGTATATTGAAGGCAAGGCATAGGAATGGTTTAGATAGAGAAGATTTACTAAATCCAAATGAGATTTATCAGCTTACAATAAAGCTTAGGAATACTGCTTATGTATTTAATCAAGGTCATAGAATTAGAATTTATATAACATCATCAAAATATCCATCTTATGAACCAAATCCAAATAATGGTCAGCCTTTTAAAATAAATGACCCAAATAAACTTATTGCATTAAACAAAGTCTTCATTGGTCAAAGCTATCCATCCTATATCTCACTTCCAATAAATAATCAAATTATTGGTATTTATGAGGTTGCACAAATGTCAAAGGTTGGAACATGCTTAATAAAGAATAGGAAAGCAATCTGCGATGGTCAAATTCCACAATATGTTTATGATATAAATGGTAGAATTATTTTGAATAAAGATTTGAAGAAAGGTATTTATATGGTAAAGCTTAACAGGAAATTATTTAAGGCTTTCGTTTATGAATGATCTATCAAGCTTTGATTGTACACTAATTGCAATTAGTGAGAATGTGCCTTAAAATTTCAATATGACAAAAGTTTCAAGAGATGAGGTAATTGAAGTGCTTAAAACAGTTTATGATCCTGAAATTCCTGTTAATATAGTAGATCTTGGTTTAATTTATGGACTTGAAATTTTAGATGATGGAAAAGTTCATATCTTAATGACATTAACTGCACCAGGATGTCCAATCGGAGATAGTATAGCATTTGAAATAAAGGATAAACTTATGCAGATTGAAGGAGTTAGTGATGTTGAAGTTGAATTTACATTTGACCCACCTTGGACACTTGATAGAATAACAGATGAAGGAAAAGAGATTTTGAGAACATTTGGATTTAATATATGATAAAAGCTTGTGTTGTTGTATTTCCTGGTTCAAATTGTGATAAAGATAGTTATTATATTCTGAAAAAAGTAGGATTTGATGTTTATTATCACTTTCATAAAGATAGGGATATTTTCAAATATAAGCTAGTTGTTTTACCTGGTGGATTTTCATATGGAGATTATTTGAGAACAGGAGCTATTGCAAAATTTTCACCTATTATGGAAAGCATCTATGAATTTGTTGAAAAAGAAATGGGACTTGTTATTGGAATATGCAATGGTTTTCAAATTCTAACAGAAGCTAACCTCCTTGAAGGGGCGCTTGCAAAGAATTTAAATAATAGATTTATATGTAAGTTAGTTGAACTTAAAGTTGTAAATAATGGTACACCATTTACAAGATATTTTCAGAAAGGGCAAATTATAAGAATTCCAATTGCTCATTCAGAAGGAAGGTTCATTCACGAAAAGCCTGAAAGTTTATATTATAAAAATTTAGTAGCATTTGAATATGTTGAAAATCCAAATGGTTCACTTATGAACATAGCAGGGATTTTTAATAATAAATTTAATGTCCTTGGACTTATGCCCCATCCTGAAAGAAGAAGTGAAGGTATTTTAGGTGAAGGCTCAAATGATGGATATTATATTTTCAAAAGCATTTACGACTATTTAAAAAAGGTTTTTAAGATTGTCCAATAAAAAACTTTAAACGTGGTAACATGAGATGGATGATATATTTGGGCTTGTTTGTGAACGTTGGCATTTTGAATGCCAAATTCATATCCATATCTCTATACAAGAATAGACTATGATCTAATATCTGCAAATATCAAAGAGGGTAATTTTCATCATGAATTTGAGATAATGTCAAATGCAAATATAGCACAAATAAAGATAGATATTAAATATGCAGATTTAGAGCTATTAGATGAAGGTAATAAGCCTGTTGATGTAAGCTATAGACTTTGCTATTGTGGGCTACTTATTATGGTAGGAGCAACAGCTTCAACTAACTTTCCAACACAAGATCCTGGTGGTGCATATTATCAGGCAAATAATGCAGGATCTAGGGATGCTTTTATCCTAAAATTTGACAACAATGGAGTTAGATTATGGGCTACTTATTATGGGGGAAGTGGTAATGATAATGCTTCTTCAGTTTCAGCTAAAGCAAGTGGAAGTGTATTTGTGGTAGGAGAAACAAATTCAACTAACTTTCCAACACA
>FWWM01001157.1_pt1 | contig 20257 bp, 20 predicted proteins | sample 2228351 | NCBI WGS metagenome assembly FWWM01 (sample SAMEA103939774, study PRJEB20133) | metagenome
TGCTCGCGCTGTTCCGAGCCACCCGGACGATCCTGTTCAAGTTCCGGATCGAGAAGGGGCCGAAGGTGCGCGACGCCGTGATCGGCGGCCGGCGATGGGCGATGTACGACGACACCGTGATCGGGTACGACCGCGACGGCAAGGAGGTCGTGCGCCTGCCGGTCGTGGAGCCCTTCTACGAGCGGCCGCGGAAGTACCTCAACTCGATCTGAGGAGGGCGGGGAGCATGGCAGCCGATCTCGTGGTGGAGGCGACCAGGGAGCTCGCCCGCAGCGCGGTGCTCGGGCTCTGCTCGCAGGCCCTCGCGTACCCGACCCGCGGGACCGTGGAGGCCCTCCTCGAGGAGGACCTCCCCTTCGCGCTCGCCCTCGCCGAGGCCCTGCCCGAGGAGGTCGCCGCGGCCGTGCGGGGCCTCGCGGCCGCCCTGGAGGGCCAGACGGCGGAGCGCCTCGAGGACGCCTACCGGGAGCGCTTCTCCCACGTGCACCCGCGCGACTGCCCGCTGTACGAGACCGACCACCGCGCCCGGGAGATCTGGCGGCAGACGGAGGTCCTCGCGGATCTCGGCGGGTTCTACCGCGCCTTCGGCCTGGCGGAGTCGGGCGAGCGCGGCGACCACGCCTCCGTGGAGCTCGAGTTCCTCCACGTGCTCGCCTACAAGCGCGCGTGGGCGCTCGAGCGGGGCGATGCCGAGCACGCCGAGCGCTGCGGCGAGGCGGAGCGCGCGTTCCTCGCCGGGCACGTGCTGCGGTGGCTGCCCGACGTCGCCGAGCGCCTGCGGGTCGTGGGGCGCGGCAGCCCGTACGAGGCGGTGGGGTCGCTCCTCGCGGCGACGCTGCGGGCCGAGGCGGAGCGCACGGGCCTGCCGCTCGCCGCGGAGGCGCCCGTGGGACCGGTGGAGCCGGGGCCCGAGGAGATCGCGCTGTGTGAGGAGCCGGCATGAGGAAGCTCGCGGGTCGTCCGTCCCTCCGGCGGGGCGCCGCGCTGCTCGCGCTCGCGACCGCCGTGGCGGGCGCGCTCACGGCGACGGGCACGCGGCTGGCCGCCTCCCAGGAGCCGGTCCTCGTCGCGATGCGCACGTCCGAGCGGGTGCCCGTACGTGATCCCTGGGATCCCTTCTGGGACCGGGTGCCGGCCGTGGACGTCGCCCTCTCCGCCCAGCAGAGCGTGCCCCCGATGGGGGGCAGGCGCCTCACGATCTCCGCGCGCGCGGTGAACGACGGCGAGAACCTCTACATCGAGGTCGAGTGGCCCGACGCGACCGCGGATCGCTCGGTCGGCGCGACCGAGGCCTTCACCGACGCCGTGGCGGTCCAGTTCCCCGCCTCGGGCACGACCCAGGTGCCGGCCTTCTGCATGGGCGACCCGACGGCGAGCGTGAACATCTGGCAGTGGCGCGCCGCCTGGCAGGCGGACGTCGCCCGCGGGTTCCAGGGCCGCGAGCGCGTCCTGCACCCCAACGGCTACGTGGACCTGTACCCGTTCGAGGGGGACGATACGTTCCTCACCGGGCGCGCCGCGGGGAACCCCTTCTCCGTCGCGGAGCGGCGCTCGCCGGTGGACAACCTCGTCGCGATCGGCAACGGGACGCTCACGGCCGACCCCACGCCCCTGGTGCAGGGCTGGGGGGCCTGGCGGGACGGCGTGTGGCGGGTGGTGTTCGCGCGGCCGTTCTCCGTCGGGCGCGAGGGCAACGTGAGCTTCGCCCCCGACGACTACAAGGACGTGGCCTTCGCGGTGTGGGACGGCGCGACCGGGGAGCGGGACGGGATGAAGTCGGTGGCGAGCTTCATGGCGCTCGACGTCTCCCCCGAGCTCCTCGAGGGCGGCGAGGGTCGCGCCCTGTGGCCCTTCGGGTACCTGGCGATCGCCGTGGTGTGGGTGGCCTTCGCCTGGATGATCCTCGACGGCTTCCGGAGGCGCGAGGCGTGATCGCAGGCGAGCGCCTCGAGGCTCCGGCGCCGCGGTCGGCGTCGCCGGGCGGCCCTCGGGGCGCGCGCGGGAGGAGGGGCGGGGCCCGGTCGGCGGGATCCGACGCGCTCGGCCTCCTCCTCGGGGCCCTGCCGGCCGTCGCGCTCACCGAGCTCCTGCTCATCCGGACCTTCTACCGGGTGGGCATCTACATCCCGAAGCAGGGGCCGTTCCGAACCGTCTACGGCGTCCTCACGGCGGTGGGCTCCTTCGCGCTGAACCTGTCCTCGGTGCTCGTGCTCGTCGCGCTCGCCCTCCTCGCGGCCCGGGCGTGGCGCTCGGGGCGGCTCGGCCCCGCGGTGGCGCTCGGGGCCGTGGCCGCGATCGGTGTGATCGTCGCGCTCGCCGGCGTTCGGGAGCTCGGCCCCGTGGCGCGCCTGGCCTTCGTCCTCGCGGCGATCGCCGTCGTCCACCCGTCCCTCGGCCGGGGCGATCCCGTGCACCGGCTCGCGGTGCTCGCCGTGGCCGCGGTGCTCGTCGTCTCGCAGACGGCCGGGCTCGCGGCCGACGCGGGGTTCCTCGCCCCGGGCCGGCCCCGACCCCTCGGCCCGGTCGGTCCGCAGCTCGCCGCGGAGGCCCTCGCGGTGCTCGCGGCCTTCCTCCTGCTCGCGAGCGCGGCGCGCTCGAGCCGCCTCGGCGTGCGGGCCGCGCTCCTCGGCCTCGTCCCGGCGCTCGCGCTCCTCGCCGCCTGGTGGGTGAACGGCGCGATCACCGGGATCCTCGTGATCTGGACCGCGGGGCTCCGCCTGTACCTGCCGATCCCGGTCTACGTCCTCGCGCTCTGGGCCTTCGCGACGGCCGCGGCGGCCTGGTACCCGAAGCAGCGGTGGCGCGCCGCGGGGCTCGTGCTCCTGCTCGTAGCCGGCGTGACCCTCGGGAACACCTACCAGCAGGCCCTCGCCCTGGTCGGCCTCGCGCTCCTCACCGAGGGCGCCGCGGCCGGCGAGCCCTCCCCCGCTCGGTAGCGCGCGGAGGGGCGGGATGACGGATACGAGCAACCGGTAGTCGCTCACAGGGTCTCGCTGTCCCTTGCGGAGAAGGCGATGGCTTCTTTCAGGATCTCCCGCTCCTCGCGCAGGATCCGGTTCTCCCGGCGGAGCCGGCGGAGCTCCTCCCGCTCCCTCGCTGGTGAGCCCGTTCCTGCGACCGGCGTCGACGTCGGCCTGCAGGACCCACCGGCGGAGCGTCTCGGGCGCGAGCCCGAGGTCGGGGGCCACCTCCCTCAGACTCTTGCCGGAGGAGCGGTACAGCTGGACGGCCTCGGCCCGGAACCCCCGGGGGAAAGCCCTCCCCTTCGGCAGGTGGGCTCCCTTCCTGGGGCCGTGCGTGCCCCGATCTTGGGTGTCCACGGAACCGGGTCAAGTCCACCTAGCTCCCGTCCACCCGGTCGGCCGCCATCACCCAGGCCGGCGCGCTGTCCAGCCACGGCCCGGACGTGAGCTGCTGCGATCCCGCTCCATCGACCCGCACGGCATAGACGTCGCCGCCGAAGTCCCCGCCACGCGCGAAGACGACCCAGTCCCCGGTGCGCGCCCAGGCGGGGGCCTGATCCTCCAGCCCGGCGCCGTTGGGATCGGTCAGCTGCCTCAGGCCGCTGCCGTCCGGGGCCATCACGTACAGGCGTCCCGCTCCCCCGTAGCCCTGCACCGCGACGATCTTCGTCCCGTCCGGCGACCAAGCTGGATCCGCGTACCCGCCGCGGCAAGGTGGGTGGCACGATGTGATTCGACGAAGGCCCGTCCCATCGGTGCGGATGACGTAGATCTCCGGCTTGGAGGTGGAGCCGGCAGGGTACGCCGAGAACACGAGACGATGCCCGTCGGGAGACCACGACGCCCCGCTGAACGGCACGAGATCGGGTAGGTCGATCGGATGGACGTGCCCATCGGCGACGTCCACCAGGAGGAGCCGCTGGCCCGAGCCGGAGGACCGCAGGAACACGATCCGAGAGCCGTCCGGCGACCAGGAGGGGCTGAGGTCAGCCGTGCACCTCGGGGGACGGCAGTACGTGAGCCGCGACAATCCGGATCCGTCCAACCGGACGACGTAGAGGCTGGGAACCGGCGGACCATCGCCGAGGACACGCGCCCAGGGGAAGACGGCCCGCGAGCCGTCGGGCGAGGGCGCCGGGCGCCCGATGACGCCCCCCTCCACCAGGGTCCTTGACGTCCCGTCGGTCAAGCGGAGGAGCATGAGCCGAGGGTTCGACGCGATGCTCGTCTCCCCTCCAGCCATGACGATCCCTGGTCCGGCCCGCACGAACAGGAGGTCGCCGGATAGCCTGGCCCCCTCGCCCGGCGGGCCCCCCGATGGCCTCGTGAGGAACCAGAGGGCGAGCCCAACCCCGCCGGCGAGCAGCGTCAGCACGACCGCGAGGGCAGGACGCCGCACCGCCCCATCCTCCTCTCATGAGGTCAGGTCACCCCGGGGCAGCACACCAGGAACCGGCATCGGCCCGGGCGTGACCGTCCATCGTCACCCGTGGACGTAGACCGTATCGGTGCGGCCGCTCGCTTGGCCAAGGCCGGCCGCATGCCAGTACGAATCCACCTGGGACATCGCGTCAGGCCAGCTACCCTCGGGGCTCCTCCGCCTGACCTTGATGCACCCCTGCGACAGGAAGTCGTTCGTACCGGCTTGTGAGTCACCGGGAGCCTTCGTCTTGTCCCAACACTGGCGATCGTCCGGATCGGACGTGCAGACCTGCCCGTTGTCCACCGTTTCCTCGGTGTGGATGAATAGCTCGGTCCTCAGGGTCCCGTCTTTGCAGGCCTTGTCCTGCAGGCTCCACACGCGGCCCCAGATCGAGGTCCCGCCGTAGTCGTGCACGTGCCCCGTGGCCTTGAGGTCGTACCAACCGTTCGGCAGCCATCCGTAGTAGCGCTGGCAAGGATCGGTGGTTACACCGGAACCCGCGCGCCAGCTCACCGCGTAGATGCAGCGTCCATAGTCATCCATATACCTCCAGTAGAGAGTCGAGTTGGAGTTCGTGCCCTTCGCGAATTCGAAGTAGAGACAGGATCTCGCTGCCTCGGCGCGGGGGAGCCACGGCAGCCCCCACGCGAAGGCCGCGGTCATCACCGATGCCACGGCCACCCGGAGAACACGATGCTGCGCAACCGGCATCCGACGGCCTCCTCATGCGGGCGAGGGACGGCTCGGGTTGTAGACGGCGTAGAAGGCGGAGGCATCCGTCGTTGGCCCCTGAACGCAGGTATGGCCCGAGATCGCGCAGTCGAGGTAGGCGTACCTCCGCTTTCCCTCGGCACCGGGGAGCGGCACCCAGGCCACGACCCTCGAACCGTCCGGGGTCAGGCGGGGTTCGTGCGGCGGCATAGGGAAGACATCCCGCGGCAGGGCGATGGCGTCCGTCATCCGCAGGGTCGAACCCGTGACGCTCAGCACGACCATCCCTGGACCGCCCTCGGCCACCACCCTGTCACCGACCCACGAACCGGCGTACGCGAGATAGCCGATGGGCTGGCCCGTGACCGGATCGGGCTGCCCGAGATCGAGGCTCCCCACGGTCTTCCCGGTCTCGACGTCGATCAGCGACGCGACCCCGGGCCCGGCGACCAGGACGTCCGACCCATCCGGGCTCACGGCGACCAGAACGGCGCCGGGGGCGAGGACCCGGCTCTTGCCCGGTCCATCGAACACCATGAGATCGGGCAGGTCCCCCTCCCGTTCCCGGTATACGAGGAGATGGGAACCAGCCCAGGCGGCGACGATGTATCGGTCTGGGCCGGTCGTCCACCGCTCAGGAGCAGCCTCGAAGGCCTCCTGGACCACCACATCTCCCCGGAACGGTTGGTCCGCCTCGTAGGCGTCGGACTCTCCCCGCAGGTAGGCGATGGCGCCGTCCGAGCGCCAAGCCAGCGAGAAAGCGCCATCCGCCAGCACTGCATCCCTGCCGCTCGCTACGTCGGCCACGTGGATGGACGGGGTTCCGACGGCCTCTCCCGGCGCTATGCCCTGCTGCGACCACGACCGCTCGGGATCGATCGGGGTCAGGTAGCGGAAGGTGTTGTAGGCGACGGATCGCCCGTCCGGCGACGGGACTGCGACCGGCGCCAGCCAACCCATGAGGCCCCCGGCCGGCGGTGACGCGAGGGGAAGGATGGTGGCGCCCGGAAGACCTTCGACGGTGGCGCCGGAAACGAACGGCATGGGGGGCACGGCAGGCCCTGGGGACACCGATGCGTACCGCGACCCCATCCCCGCTGTCTCGACCCGATCGGCTCCCGCCAAGCGCCCACAGCTCGCCGACAGGAGGCTCGCAGCGAGCACGACGCACACCCCGGCCACCCTGCTCGGAGCGCCGCTCCCCCCGCCGGAGACGCGCCCCTGCATGGAATCCTCACCCCCTTGCCCGGCCATGCGTCCTCGGGATGTGCCTTTCGGTAACCTACACCCCCCCCCCGCACGGGTCAAGCCGGATCACGGCCGCGATCGATCCGTCCGATATCGGCAGGGCCGGTCGCGCGCGACCTCAGCTGCCCGCCTCGAGCTCGCGCTTGCGGCGGGCGACGAAGGCGCGCAGCTCCTCCTCGATCGCGGGGTCCAGGCCTGGGTCCTCGTAGCGCTCGAGCCACGCCCGCGGGTCGAGCGCATCGGCGGGCTGGCGGGCCATCGCCTCCCGGAAGTGCCGGAGGGTGTGGGCCGCGCCGAGGAAGGTGCCGCCCGGGCCGACCTCGCGGAAGGCCTCGAGGGCGAGGGCCTCCTCGTCCACGGGGATCTCGGCGGCGAGGAGCTCGCGGAAGACCTGGAGGGCCGGGAGGTCCTGGGCCATCTTCTCGATCGAGGCGACGAGGGAGCCCTCGATCCACCCCGCCGCGTGGAGGATCACGTGGGCGCCGGAGAGGAGCGCCGGCCACAGCGCCATGAGCGACTCCCGCATCGCGTGCACGTCGGGCGTCGGTGAGCCGGTGAAGCCGCCCCCGCCGCGGAAGGGCAGTCCCAGGCGGCGGGCGAGCTGGCCGGCGGCGAGCATCGCGAGACCGTGGAAGGCCGTCGCGTACCGCGGCTGGCCGGAGTGCAGGTCGAGCTCGGAGACGGCGCCCCCCATGACCACCGGGCAGCCCGGGCGCACGAGCTGCATGAGGCACAGCCCGGCGAGGACCTCGGCCACGATCTGGGCGAGGGAGCCCGCGAGGGCGAGCGGCGCCGTGCCCCCCGCGAAGGTGAAGGGCATGAGCACGACCGGCTGGCCGCCCTCGGCGTAGGCGACGAGCGAGCCCGCCATCCGCTCGTCGTACGTGAGGGGGCTGATGGGGTTCACGATGGCGAGCATCACGGGCCGCTCCGCAATCTCCTCCCGCCCGCCGAAGACGATCGCCGCGAGGTCCACGGAGTCGCGGGAGGCCTCGTAGCTCGCGCCCACGGGGAAGTAGGGCTTGTCGGACCAGCGCAGGACGTCCAGGTCCATGTCCAGGTGGCGGCTCACCACGGGCAGGTCGTCGGGCTCGACGATGCCGCTCTCGTTCAGGTCGAAGAGGGGGACGGCCTGGGTGAACCGGACGAAGGTCGCGTGATCCTCCGCGGTCGGCGGGCGCTTGCCGCGCTCGGGGTCGAGCACGAAGGGCGCGCCACCCGTCGGCGCGAGCGAGAGGTGCTCGCCGCCCACGACGATCGAGCGCTCAGGGTTGCGCGCGTGGACGGTGAAGACGCTCGGCGCCTCGGCGAGCCGCTCGGCCACGAACCCGCGGTCCAGGCGCACGAGATCGCCCTCGACCTCGCAGCCGGCCTCGCGGAAGCGGCGCAGGGCGGGCTCGAAGGAGAAGCGGACGCCGACCTCCTCGAGGAGCCGCAGGCCGGCGTCGTGGATCGCCTCGGCCTGCTCCTCGGAGAGGACGTCAAGACGAAGCCGGTTCCTCCACAAGCTCGACGAGCCTCCGTTCCAGGTCCCCCAGCCCCACGTCCCGGATCTCGAGGGGGACGCCGAGGTCCTCCGCGATTTCGCGGGCCTTGGCCTCCAGGGACGGCTCGGGTGACTGCCGCAGGTACAGCACGTCGGTGATGTGGTCGAAGTAGGTGTTCCGCAGGAACGGGAACCGCCCGATCCCCAGCCCGTCCACGACGGCTCGCTCCCAGTTGCGTACGAGCCAGTCGGTGAGGAAGAAGGTGGACAGTCGCCGGTCGGCCTCCGCGGCGAGCTCGGCACCGCCGAACATCTCGTAGCAGTGGGGCCCCGCCGTGCGGACGGCCCCGAAGCGCTCGAGCACCCGGTCGAGCGCCCCGAAGGTCCCGCAGTCGCCGTAGACCACGACGACGCGCTCGTAGCGCCCGTCGAGCTCGGCGAGCTCGCGCTCCACGTCCTCCACGATCTTCCGGGGCGCCAGGTGGTGAAGGGCCGGGATCGAGTACAGGTCTGCGTCCCACCCGCGGCGGGCGGCGATCTCGCGCACCTCCCGCGCGAGCGCCCCGCAGACCACGAGCGCGAGCGGTCGGCGCTCGGTCACGTGACCTCCTCGAGCTCGGGGAACCGGACGGCGGTGAGGAAGGCCTCGTTGAAGCCCTCCTGGCCCGAGAGCTCCACGTACTCGACCCGTCGCAGGAGGTCGAAGGCCATCTCGCGCTCGCGGAAGGACACGAGGGCCATCTTCGCACCCTCGCCGGCGGCGTTGCCGACGGCCACGATCCGCTCGACGGGGACGGGCGGCACGAGCCCGATCACCCGCGCGCTCGCGGGGTTGATGTACGTGCCGAAGGAGCCGGCGAGGAGCACCTGGTGGAGGTCGGCCGCCGTGACGCCCATGAGCTCCATCACCGCGTTGATGCCGGTGGCGATGGCCCCCTTGGCCGACTGGAGCTCGCGGATGTCCCGCTGCGTGAGGGGCACGCCCGGCGCGAGTAGGAACGCCCGCATCCCCTCGATCTCGACGATCCGGTCGGCCAGGGGATGGTCGGGGACCTGCTCCGGCGCGACGAGCCGACCGCTCGCGTCGAGGAGCCCGACGAGGCGCAGCTGGGCGACGGCGTCGATGAGGCCCGAGCCGCAGATCCCCCTCGGCTCGGCGTCCCCGATCACCTGGAGGCGGACCTCCCCATCGGTGAGGCTCACCCCCTCGATCGCGCCCTCCGCCGCGCGCATGCCGGCGCGCACGTGCCCGCCCTCGAAGGCGGGACCCGCCGGCGAGGCCGTCGCGAGGATCCGGTCGGCGTTGCCGAGCACGATCTCGCCGTTCGTCCCCACGTCCACGAACAGACGCAGCTCCGGGTCGCGGGTGAGGCCCGTGGCCTGGATCCCCGCGACGATGTCCGCGCCCACGTAGGCGCCGATGGACGGCAGGAGCTGGATCCGGCCCTCGGGGTGGATCCGGATCCCGAGCTCGGCCGCGGCGAGGTCGAGGGGCTCGCGGAAGGCCGGCACGAACGGCGCCACGCTGATCGGGTGCGCGTCCACCCCGAGGAGCAGGTGGAGCATCGTGGCGTTCCCCGCGACCACCATCTCGTACACGCGCTCGGGCCCCACGCCGGCCTGCGCGTACACCTCGTCCAGGAGCCCGTTGATCGTCTCCACCACCGAGCGCTGGAGCTCGGCGGCGGCCGTCTCCTCCATCCTCGTCCGCGCGATGCGCGAGATCACGTCCGCGCCGAAGGGCGCCTGCTGATTCAGGTTCGAGGCGACCGCCGCCGCGGCCCCGGTGGTGAGGTCCATGAGGGTGGCCACGACCGTGGTCGTGCCGACGTCGACGGCCACCCCGTAGGAGACGCCCGTCGTGTCGCCGGGCTCCACCGCCACGAGGTGCTCGCCGCACAGCACCGCGGTGACCTCGAAGGCGGAGGCGCGGAGGGCGATCGGCAGGTGCCGGAGCACCGGCAGGCCGAGCCGGACCCCGTAGCCCTCGGCCTCCAGGGCCGCGCGGATCCGCTCGACGTCGGAGCGGGCGTCCTCGAGCGTGGGCGGCTCGAGCGCGAGGTGCACCTTGTGGACGTTGGGCTCGAGGAGCACGAACCGGGACAGGCCCATCGTCGCGGCTTTGGGGGCTCGCATGAGGGCGGGGACGAAGCACTCCACGTCCCCCTCGAGGACCGACTCGCAGGCCAGACGCCAGCCCGCGGCGAGCTCCTCCTCGGAGAGGTGTCGCCGGTCGGCCGGGGTGATCCCGACCTCGCCCGCCAGCACCTGGACCCGGCACTTGCCGCAGGTGCCGCGCCCCCCGCAGGTGGACTCGATCGGCAGGCCGATCCAGTGGGCGGCGTTGAAGAGCGTGGTGCCCTCCGGCACCCGGGTGGTCCGGTCGTGGGGGCGGAAGGTGACCTCGACCTTGCGCACGTGGCGCGCCCCCGTCTCAGCCCTCGGCCTTGGCGGCCTGCTCGGCCCGGATCGTCCGCAGCCAGGTGGCGGCGTACCGGTCGATGCCGAGGAGCACGTCGGTGCCGAGGGTCGCCATCCGCATCTCGCGCGAGAGCGGGTTCGCGATGGCCGAGGTGAGCCCCACCATGCGGCCCATCGCGACGAAGGTGGCCGTGAGCTCCGCGCGGCCCGGCATGCCGAAGGAGACGTTCGACGCCCCGCAGATCAGGTTCACCCCGAGCTCGTCGCGGACCAGGCGCATCGTCTCGAGCACGACCCGACCGGCGTCGGGATCCGCCCCCACCGTCATCGCCAGGGGGTCCACGATCACGTCCTCGGGCGGGATCCCGTGGTCGGCCGCCCGCTCCACGATCTTCCGGGCGACCGCGAGGCGCTCGCGGGGGTCGGGCAGCGGGCCGCGCTCGTCGTTCGCGAGGCCGATCACCGCGGCCCCGTGCCGCTTCACGACGGGGAGGATCCGCTCGAGCTTCTCCTCCTCGCCGGTGACGGAGTTCACGAGCGCCTTGCCCTCGTACACGGACAGGGCGGCCTCGAGGGCGGCGTCGGTGGAGGAGTCGATCGAGAGCGGCACGTCCACGGTCTCGGTGACGAGCTTCACCATCCGCACGAGGAGGTCCACCTCGTCCACCCCCGGGATCCCGGCGTTCACGTCGAGCACCGGCGCCCCCGCCGCGACCTGGGCGAGGGCCTCCTCGCGGACCGGCTCGAGGTCGCCCCCGGCGAGCCGCTCGGCGAAGGCGCGCCGGCCCGTCGGGTTGATGCGCTCGCCGACGATCACGAACGGCCGGTCGGGGCCGATCACGACCTCGCGGGTGGGGGAGGCGAGGACGGTCTCCATGGTCAGCTCGACGGGCGCTCGCTGCCCGCGAGCTCGAGCGCCACCCGCACGGCCTCGGGCGCGTTCGGCGCGTACCCGTCGGCGCCGATCTGCTGCGCCCAGTCCTCGGTCACGGGCGCCCCGCCCACCATCACCTTCACGGCGCGCCGGAGCCCGGCCGCCTCGAGGGCCTCGATCACGCCCCGCTGCTCGGGGACGGTCGTCGTGAGGAGCGCTGACAGCCCGACGATCGTCGGCTCGAGCTCCCGCACGGCCTCCACGATCCTCTCGGCGGGGACGTCCTTGCCGAGGTCGTGCACCTCGAAGCCGGCCGTCTTCATCATCGCGCCGACCATGTTCTTCCCCAGGTCGTGGAGGTCGCCCTTGACCGTGGCCATGACCACGCGGTGGCCGAGGGTCTGGCCCCCGGAGGCGAGCAGCGCCGGCTCGACGATGGCCTGGCACTGCTTGAAGATCTCGGCGGCGGCGACCACCTCCGGCAGGAACACCTCGCCCGCGTTCCACCGCCTCCCGATCTCGAGCATCGCCTCCGCGAGCCCCTCCTGGAGCACGCGCTGGGGCTCCACGCCTGCCTCGATGAGCTCGGTCGAGATCGACGTCGCCGTCGCGCCGTCGAGCGCGTAGAGCGCCTCGCGCAGGGCAGCGATCTTCTCGTCCATCAAGCGGCTCCTTCCGTGTACCGTGCGATCACCTGCAGGATGGCCTCCTCGACCCCGGGCGCGAGCGGCTCCGGGCGGTGCTCGGCGAGGATCTCGCGTACCCGGGCCTGCGCCCGGTCGGGCGGCGCGGGGCGCCCGGCGGCCTCCCAGTCCTCCCAGGGCTCGCGTCCGAAGTACCGCGGCTGCCACTGTTCCCGCATGTGCTGGAGCGTATGCGGTTGGGCGAGGAAATGCCCGCCGGGCCCGACCTCGCCGATGACCTCGACGGCGAGGTCCTCGTCGGAGTCGGGGACGCCCTCGGTGAGGGAGCGGACGAGGGAGAACACCTCGGCGTCGAGGAGGAGCTCGACGACGGAGTACACCCGCGCCCCGTACAGCAGGCCCGCCCCGCACAGCATGTCGGCCCCGCCGAGCCAGGACGCGAGCGCGGACAGGCCCCCCTCGAGCCCGGCCTGCCAGTCCGGCGCCTTCGACCCGGTGGCGAACGTGCCGATGCTCGAGGGCAGGCCGTAGCGCCGGGCGAGCTGGGCCCCGGCCATCTGGAACAGGATGTCCTCGGGTCCGCCGCACGCCGCCGCGCCGGTGCGGAGGTCCATCACGGTGCCGCACGCGCCGTAGAAGGTCGGGGCGCCCGGCACGAGGAGCTCGAGCGCGACGATCCCCGCGAGGATCTCGGCGTTGGACTGGACGAGCGCCGCGGCCCGGGTCGCCGGGGCGGTCGCGCACGAGATCGGCATGGCCACGAACCCCGCCGGCACGCCCGCCTGCGCGTAGATGGCGGCGGCCTCGAGCGGCGGGCCGTCGTAGGTGAGGGGCGACAGGCTCGTCTGGAAGGAGGAGAGCACGGGGCGGGACCGGAGCTCCTCCTCGCCGCCGGCCACGATCGCGGCGATCTCGATCGCGCCGCGCGCCTGCTCCGGCAGCGCCGCGGTCATGAGCTGGACGTGCTTCGTGGTGTTCGTGAACTGCGCGTGGAGCTCGTGCAGGGGCTGGACCGGCAGCGGCGTGTCCCGAGCCGCGACGGGCTGCCAGCAGAAGCCGATCTCCGGGAGGGCGTCGGCGACGCGGGTGATCTCGGCGAGATCGGCCTTCGTGGAGGGACGCCTGGCGCCGGTGTCGAGGTCGAGGATCTCGGCGGCGTTGCCGTCCACGGCGAGGTAGCCGGTGGAACCGTCGAGCAGGAGGTCGCACGCCGGGTCCCGCCCGGCGAGCAGGAGCGTCCGCGGCGCGCGGGCCAGGGCCTCGTCCACGAGCTCCGGTGGGAAGGTGACGCGGCGGCCGTGCTCGTCGCTCCGGGCGCCCGCCGCGACGAGTCGTCGCACCACCGCCTCGGAGCGGACCTCGACCCCGGTGCGGTCGAGCACCTGCAGGGTGGCGGCGTGGATCCGCTCGACGGTGCGCTCGGGCAGCACGTCGAGGTTACGCAAGGGAAGCCCCACGACCCGTGCGCCGGGTGTGGAGGCGGACCCCGCGGGCTGATGAGTGGTCATCGCAGATCCTCGGGCTGGAACGCTGCGGAACCTAGGCTAACGGGCGGGGCTCCGGCGCAACAGACCCGGCCGATGACCTCCGGTCACGGCTCGGCGGACCCCGTCCCCTCCGGTGGCCACGACGCGACGTTTGACCATGTGATGCGCATGTGACATGCTGAGCACATGTCGAAGATGATCCAGGTGCGGAACGTGCCGGACCGGCTGCATCGGGAGCTCGTGCGGCGGGCGCGGGCCCGCAGGATGACGCTGACCGACTACATCCAGGAGATCCTGGAGCGTGAGATCGCACGCCCGCCGGCGGAGGAGGTCTTCGAGCGGATCGCCCAGCGGCCGCGGGTCCGGCTGGGGCGTCGCGCCGCCGACCTGATCCGCGAGGAGCGCATGGATCGGGAGGCCTCCTGAGGCCCGTCGTCGTCGACGCCTCCGCCCTCGTCGAGTACCTGCTGCGGACCGAGCTCGCCCCGGCGATCGAGGCGATCCTGCGGTCCGAGGGGACGCAGCTGCACGTGCCGTCCCTCTGCGACGTCGAGCTCGTGGCCGGGTTGCGCCGCGCCGTGATCCGCGGAGCCCTCTCGCTCGGCCGGGCGCGGGTCGCGCTCCAGGACTACGAGGACCTGCCGATCGTCCGGCATGGGCACCGATCGCTCCTCCTTCGGATCCTCGAGCTCCGAGCCAACGTCTCGGCGTACGACGCGACCTACGTCGCCCTGGCCGAGCGACTCGACGCGCCGCTCGTCACCGCGGACGAGCGCCTCCGGCGAGCCGTCCGCGCTCGGGGCGATCCCTCCCTGCTCCCCTGAGGCCGGTCGGGGGAAGCATCTTGATGCCTAGTCTAGCGATGCTAAGATGCCGCCATGAGGACGACCGTGACCCTCGACCCGGACCTCGTGGCGAAGCTCCGGAGGATCGCGAAGGAGCGGGGGATCTCCTTCAAGGAGGCCCTGAACACCGCGCTGCGCGCGGGCCTCGGCGAGCAGGCGGTGGCCGCTCGCAGGTACCGGGTCCGCGCGCGCCGGATGGGGCTCCGACCCGGGTTCGACCTCGACCGGGCGCTGCGTCTCGCCGCCGCGCTGGAGGACGAGGAGACGGTCCGCAAGCTCGAGCTCCGCAAGTGAAGCTCACGGACGTGAACCTGCTGCTCTACGCGCACGACGCGACGGCGCCGCGCCATCGCGCGGCCAAGCGGTGGCTCGAGGAGCAGCTCTCGGGGACGGAGACGTTCGCGTTCGCCTGGGCGGTGCTCCTCGCGTTCCTCCGCTTGAGCACGAACGCGCGTGTCTTCGAGCACCCTCTGGAGCCCGCGGAGGCGTTCGAGATCATCGAGGGCTGGCTGGCGCAGCCGGTCGCGACGATCGTCCATCCGACCGAGCGGCACCACGCCGTCCTGCGAGACCTCCTCCAGCCGTTCGGCACCGCGGGGAATCTCACGACCGACGCGCACCTCGCGGCGCTCGCGATCGAGCACGGAGCCGAGCTGTGCTCCTCGGACTCGGACTTCTCGCGGTTCCCCGGGCTCCGCTGGCGCGACCCGCTCGCCTGAGCCAGCGCGGTCACCGGCGTCGGATCGCGAGCTGATCTCCCCCGGTGACGATCAGGCGGCCACGGTCGAGCTCCTCGCCCCCGAGCCTCGCCCCGGGGCCCGAGGGCGCGATGCGGATCTCGGTGAGCCCGTGCGCGACCTCGACGTGGATCAGGCCGGGCTCGGGGTACGGCTCGGGCCGCAGGCCGCCGTAGTAGGAGGCGAGGATCTCGGCGGCCGACAGCCCCCGACGCGCCTTGCCGTAGGCCCCCCACTGGACCATGCCCACGCCGTGACCCCAACCGCGGCCGCTCACGACCACCGCCCGCCCGTGGCGCGAGAGCGAGAGCCAGCGCGAGGGGATCGTGGTCGGCAGGCCGTGGGGCGGGTAGCGGCCGGGCATGAGGCAGGGGGCCCACGTGTTCACGTCGCCCCGGAAGGTCGCGAGCTCGATCAGGCGCGAGGTCCCGCCGCCTGAGACCTCGACCGAGCCGCCCCGCAGACGCGCCTGCGCGATCGGCCGGCCGGCGGGCCACTCGCCGGCCTCGGCGAGGAACCGCGCGAGGTCCCGGAAGGGCAGGCGGACGCGCCAGCGCGCGAGCGGCGAGGCGCCGTCGTCTCGCTCCACCACTGGGCGCAGGTACGGCAGCGGCGAGCCGCCGAACACCTCCTCGTTCCCATGCGTCCGCCCGCTCGAGGTCGAGAAGTACACGGTCTCGGCGGGCCGCCCCTGGTACAGGAGGACGAGGCCCGCGGTGCGGTGCACGGCCCGGTACCAGCGCCGGATCTCGGGCGAGGGCTCGAGCGGGATCCCCCGGTAGACCTGGCAGGCCGTGGTCGCGCAGATCGGGGTGGGGAGCGGCTCGCCCTCCTCCCCGTGCCACCCGGTCGTGGCGAGCGCGTAGGACCGAGCGGCGATGGCCTGCGCCTCGAGCGCCGCCATGGGCCAGCTCGGCGGGACCTCGGCGATGCCCTCCAGGTACCGCTCGAAGGGGAGGGTCACCGTGAGCGAGAGCGTGCCGTCGGGGGCGAGCCGGATCCGCAGGGCTCCCGGGTAGCGCGCGCGGAGCCGGGGCTGCTCGGCGCGGACGCACCGCGAGCGGATGGGCGGGTAGGTCCCGGTGACGAGGAACGAGCCCCCCGGCGGGGCCTGGAGCCTGAGCGAGTCGCCGACGACCGCGCCGGATCCGGGGGCGCCCTCGTCCTCGGGCGGCGCGGTGGTCGGGACGGCCGGACCCGGTGCTGGGGACCCCGGTTGCGCCGTCGTGGGCGCCCCCGGCCCCGAGGAGCCCGCGCTGCAGGCCGCGGCGAGCAGGAGCAGCGCAACCACGAGGGATCGCGAGCGGCGTGCGCCGACCGGCCGGCCGTGGAGGGCCACGGCCCCAGGATAGCCCCGCACCTCGAACGGTCAGGTCCGGCCCAGTCTGCAGAACCGCAAGCTGGGGCCCCACCCTCGCCCGCGAGCCTCGATCCCCGCGCGTGGAGCTACTCCGCCGTGGCTGGGGTCGCTCCCTCGATCACGATGGGGGTGGCGATGGGGAGGGGGCTCGGCGTTCCGTAGGGAGCGAGGTCGATCGGCTCCTCGGCGATCCCCCAAGCTACGAGCTCGAGGCTCGCCCGGTCCATCACGAACCACAGGCCGGTGCCCTTCGGGAGGTCCTCGCCCTCGGGCACCTTGGCCAGGTGCCCCACGAACTCCCCCTCCATGGCCACGAGGAACACCTCGTCGTCGGGGGCGACCGGGAAGGACGGGCTCGGCCCCAGGAGGCCACTGGCCTCGAGCGCGCGCGGCGTGGTCACGACCGCGTGCGAGCGCGTCGGCTCCGGCTCGCCATCGAAGAAGGCGAGCTCCTCCGCCTTCTCGACCAGCGCGCGCTCCTCCGCGGCGCTGAGCACCGGCGGGGGATCCGCCGCTCCCTCCGAACCCGTCCCGGCGATCCGTCCGCACCCGGCCGCGAGCAGGGCCACGACCGCGAGCAGCCACGCACGACCCGGCACGACGCTACGGTACCGCCTCATCGCCCGATCCACTCCCCTCATCCGTGGCCCTAGCATCGCCTGGCATTGAGCTTGATGCATGATCCTGGTCGAGCTGGATCCGACCACCGTAGTCCGTGTTGAGTGCGTGAGGTACGTCCGCGAGCGACTCTCGGTAGGGATAGTTCGGCCGGTTGTCCGCCCAGAACCAGACGCGGGTAGCACCGTAGGGAGCACCGAATGCCATCCCGTGCTCGACCCACCAGGGACCGCGTGCGACCCACATCTCCGCAGTCACGAAGTGACCTCTAGCATCCGGGAGGTACAGACAACTGCATCCGGGAGGTACAGACATCCCACACTGAGCACGTTCCGCGCTCCGAGATCGTCGGGCGAGGGCGTCCACCGGACGTGGCCATAGCGATGGGGGGTCAGAGCAGTCGGCTGCCGACGCCCACACAGCGCTTGCACCGGATTGAGCCACCAGCACATGGGCCGCCGCTACCGCAATCACGGCTACGAGGCCGGCTCCTCATCGGCCCCCTCCTTTTACGATGGGAAGGACGATGATGAGCACCTCCGAGTAGCCCATGCCCGAGATCATGTACCGGTCCCTCCTCGCGCGCTGGCCAAGTGATCCTCGATGTCCGCGGTACGGGGGTCGAGTCCCTCGGGCAAGGGCTGACGAAGGAGGTCTCAGTGGGTGCCGGCGGAGGCGGCGTCGGGCACCATGCGGTCGAGGGCGAAGCGCCCCGGTGAGAAGGGCGCGACGAGCGGGTGCACGCGCCCGGTCGCGACCTCCTGCGCGAGGGCGAGGCCGAAGATCGGGGCGCCCTTGAAGCCCCACGTGCCCATCCCGGCGGCGAGGTAGAAGCCGCGCACCTCGGTCTCGCCGAGGATCGGGGAGGAGTCCGGCGTCATGTCGCACAGGCCCGCCCACTGCCGCATGGCCCGGGCCTTGGCCATGAAGGGCAGGATCATGATCGAGCGCTTGGCGGCCTCGGCGAGGAAGTCGAAGGTCGAGCGCTGCGAGTACGTGTTGTAGGGGAGGATCTCGGCGCCGACGAGGAGCTCGCCCCGGGCGGTCTGCGAGATGTACACGTACAGGTCCATCGAGGAGACGAGCCCGTCGAGCACGTGCCTGTACGGCTCGGTCACGAAGGCCTGGAGCGGGTGGGTGGAGATGGGCAGGCGCAGCCCCGCCATCCGCGCCACCACGCTGCTCCAGCCGGCCACGGCGGAGACGACCGCGCCGGCCGAGATCGGGCCGGCGGTGGTCATGACCCCGCGACAGCGACCCTCGGCGACGTCGATCCCGGTCACCTCGATCCCCTCGTGCACGTGCACGCCGAGGCGCGTGGCCGCGCTCGCGTACGCCCACACCACCGAGTCGTGCCGCGCGAAGGAGCCGGGCGGGTGGTACGAGGCGCCGAGCACCGGCAGCTCGCCCCCGCCGGTGAGGTCCACGTACGGGCAGCGCTCGAGCACCTGGTCCGGCGTGAGGATCTCCATCGGCACGCCGTAGGCGGCGTCGAGGAGGGCCTTGTCGCGCTCGACCTCCAGGGCGTCCTTCGTGTGCACGAGGTCGAGCTCGCCCTGGGTCGAGAACTGGATGTTGAAGTCGAGCTCCTGGCTGAGGGTGCGCCAGATCTCCAGGCTCGCCTTGTACAGCGGCACGGTCTCCGGCGGCCCGAGGCGCCCGCGCCGAGGTAGGCGCGCTCGAGCACCGCGACGCGCCGAACGCCGTGCCTGGCGGCCAGGTTGTATGCGGTGGCGAGCCCGACCGCGCCGCCACCGATCACCACCACGTCGTAGCTCCGCTCGAGCGGCGCGCGGCGCAGGAAGACCCGGCGTCGGAGGAGCCCGCTCACGGCGACCCCCAGGTGGAGGCCTCGCGCGCCTCCCGCACGTCGAGGGCGAGGGCGCGGATCCGCTCGCGCACGTGCTCGGCCCAGGAGGAGGGGACGAGGAGGTGGAGCCGCTCGGGTTCGGCCACGACCTTGGCGGGGACGCGGGCGACCTCGCCCTGCACGAGCCCGGTCCGGGGCGGCTCGAGCGCCGAGAGTCGAGCGAAGGCCTCGCGGGCCTCGGGGCCGGCGATCGTGAGGGCCGTCCAGCCGTCGGTGACCTCGAGGACGAGCGCGTCCTCCTCGAGCGCCCGCAGCGCCTCGGCCGCCGCCTCCCGGGCCGCCTCGGCGGCGTGGGGTGGGAGGAGCAGGAGGAGCTCGTCGGGCGCGGTGCGGAAGGCCGTCGCGCCCTCCGGCGTCGGCAGCGCGTCGAGGGCCTCGGCGGAGGCGAGGCAGGCCACCCTCGGGGTCGTAGAAGGGCGTCCGGACGACCGTGGCGCCGACGGCGCCGGCCCGCAGGCGCTCGGGGAAGGCCCCGTCCACGGCCCGGAGCCACCCGAGGCCGATGGGGTACCCGAGCGCGGGCGAGGCCGCGCACGAGGTCACGCGCCCCACGACGCGCTCGCCGGCAAGGAGCGGGACCCCGCGCTCGGGCGGGGCGTCGAAGCGGAGGCCGACGAGCCGGCGCTCGAGGGGGAGCGCGGCCATGCGCTCGAGCGCGACCTTGCCGACGAAGGACGGCTTGTCCATCGCGACGGCCCAGGACAGGCCGAGCTTGCCCGGGTGATCGTCGGGGAGCGTGTCCTGGCCGAGGTAGGGGTGGCCCTTCTCCAGGCGGAGGACGTCGAGGGCGTCCAGGCCGTGGGGGCGGATCCCGAGGTCGCGGCCGGCCTCCATGAGCGCGTCCCACAGCTCGGGTCCGCGGGAGCGCGGGTGGTGCAGCTCGAAGGCGAGCTCGCCGACGAAGCCCGTGCGGATCGCGTGGCAGGGGACCCCGGCGACGGTGATGCGTCCGTGGCCCGGGTACGGGATCGCCTCGCGGTCCACCGGGTCGTCGGTGAGGCGCTGGAGGAGCTCCCGCGCGAGGGGTCCGGCGACGTTGATCGCGCCGAGCTCCGCGGTGCGGTTCAGGAGGTGCACGTGGAGCCCCCACCGGTCGGCCCAGTTCCGGAGCCACGCCTCCATCCGCTCGGCGCCGCCCGAGGTCGAGGTGATCACGTACGAGCCGTCGGGCATCGCGCATAGCAGCCCGTCGTCCATCACGTAGCCGGCCTCGTCGAGGGCGAGGAGGTAGCGCGAGCGCCCCGGTGCGAGGCCCTCGACGTCGCAGGGGAACACCCGGTCCACGAGGGTCCGCGCGTCGCGGCCCGCGACGAGGAACTTGCCGAGGGTGCCGACGTCCATGAGGCTGACGCGCTCGCGCACGGCTCGGTGCTCCTCCCGCCAGTCGGGCCCGTACCGGTACGGGCGGAGCCAGGAGCCCGAGCGGTCCACGTGCGCGCCGAGGGCGAGGTGGCGCTCGTGGAGCGAGGTCCGCTTCGCGCCGGTCTCGTGGATCCCGGCCGCGAGGACCTCCAGGGGCACGGGGCGGGCCGGGGGGCGGGCGGTGGTCCGAGCCGCGGGACGGAGCGCC
>FWWM01008222.1_pt1 | contig 20256 bp, 19 predicted proteins | sample 2228351 | NCBI WGS metagenome assembly FWWM01 (sample SAMEA103939774, study PRJEB20133) | metagenome
GTATGATTGCAGGAACAAATTGCCTGCAGATTCGAACGGCGCGCCGGTGATTCTGCAATTGCACATGCCCGGCGTGTGCAAGATTGTAAGCGAAAAAATTCAGAAAATTTTGGGGATTTAGAGCGAAGAGAATCCTTTTTCACCGGGAGGGTGGTCCGAGCGGGCTATTAGGACGGCCAGGGCGTACAGCATCCAGGGCAGGAATGTGAGTCTGGTTCCCCATAGGGTGGCATCCAGTTGTCCGTGCACCAACATAGCGACTAAAGCGCCCAGCACCCCTCCCGCTAAGGTGCGAGATATTCCTGTTTGGCGCCGCCAGGTGACGGTCAGCAGCGCAATTACAGTCATCTGAATAGCAAGCCAGGCGATCAGGCCCGGCAATCCCAAATCGACGCCAACCTGCAAGATCATGTTGTGGGCATGGGGAATATCTACTAAAGGGGAGATCAAGAAATAAGGATACAGCAAGGGAATCACACGGTTAAAATGCCCAATGCCTACACCGGTGAAAGCAAAGTCCTGAATGGCATAGAGCGCTCGCGCCCAGATTTCCAGGCGTTCATCCAAACCGCCGATAGCGCCGCCTGCGCTGATCTGTTCAAGCACAACATCAGGGCTCATCCACAAAAATGCCCCGACGACAGCCAGCGCCAGCGCTGGAGCTATCCACCACAGGCGCGGCCACCGCATACACACTACAACACCTAATGATGCGATCGCCGCCAGTTGAGCGCCCCGACTGCGTGTGAAAAGGATGATGGTTAGTAATAGTAACGTTAGAGTAGCCAACATTAAGCGCCAAAGCAGTTTTTGCCATTGTCGGCGCAAGGTAGACGACTGCGGGGCGATCAGCAAAGCTGCTGCCAGCGGCAGCACAACCACCAACGCACCGGCCAGAATATTCGGATTAATCGTTTCTCCGAATTGCGCTGTAATGGTTGCAGCGCGTCGCTGAAATGGGGCAAACCATGTCCATGTTCCATGATCTATTACGATCAGAGGTCCGACGAGCGCCAGCAAGCCACCGAAAACCAGTAGCAATAATGCAAGCAGCGTAGGATGTCTCTGGAAAAGCGGCCAGCGTACAGCGCCTGCATAGAATGCAACGCCGAGCAATAAATATCCGGCGGCTTGCCAGGCGATGCTCTGTTCGACGGCGGCCCAAATATTGACTGGCAGCCAGAGGAGCAGTACAACCAATGCAAGATTTAGGGGGGATGGCGGCAACATGCGCCGCTCAGCTAAAAAAGCGATTGGCCAGAACGCCAGCAACGCTAGCACCGCGACAAATAATTTGCCCTCCGGCAAGAGCCGATCAGGGAACAGGATGATCAGAAAAAGATTCGCCAGCCACAAAGGCTCGAGCCAGAGAAGAAGGCGCATATATTTGTGTAAGAGAACGAGCTTATGCGTCAAGATGCAACACCCGGAGCCGGGGTGGCGGCAGAGCCGGAAGAGAAAGGTAATTTTTCATAGCTAGTGGCAAGGCGCTCTTCATGCGGGCCATACTCAGGGATTAAGTTTTTTAAGCAGCAAACAATAGCATCTCGGTCATTGAGCTGAACAGCTTGTTCTAGAGCTGCGAGCGTTTCATCCAGGCACTCCGGCACGAAATGACTGGCGTTGTTCGCAATAAAGACTTTCTCGTGGCGCGTGCGTTCATATTCTTCTCCTGGCACAAAAAGCTCCTCATAGAGCTTTTCACCTGGCCGTAGACCTGTATAAACGATTTCAATATCGCGCCCCACTTCCAACCCGGAGAGACGGATCAAGTCGGTTGCCATGTCAACGATTCGCACCGGCTCACCCATGTCCAGCAAAAACACCTCTCCGCCTTTTCCTAAAACCGCCGCCTGCAACACCAGTTGCACGGCTTCAGGAATGGTCATGAAATAACGCCGCATCTCAGGATGGGTCACCGTCACCGGGCCGCCGGCGGCGATCTGTTTGCGGAACGTCAACAGTACGCTGCCACGGCTGCCTAGCACGTTGCCGAAGCGCACGGCCATGTAGGCGCCACTGGCATGAGATCCGAATTTGTGAACCACCAATTCAGCGGCGCGCTTGGACGCGCCCATAATACTGGTTGGGTTCACGGCCTTATCAGTCGAGATCATGACAAAGCGTTGGACGCCTACGGCCTGCGCCGCCTCCACAACGTTGCGCGTGCCAAAGATGTTGTTGGTGATCGCTTCCACCGGATTGATTTCCATTAAAGGCACATGTTTATGCGCGGCGGCATGAAAGACAATTTCCGGACGATGCTTCTGGAACAAGGTCATCATTCGCTCACGAAAGCGAATGTCAGCAATTACCGGCGTAATAACAATTTCACCTTTAACTATACGTTGGTTTTCTATGAGCAGTTCGTTATAAATCTCAAAAATGGAATTCTCACCATGTCCCACCAAGATGAGTTCGGCGGGACGGCAACGAAGAATTTGACGACAGAGCTCGCTCCCAATCGATCCGCCAGCGCCGGTGACCAGCACGCGTTTGTTACGTAACAATCCGGCGACTGCCGCCGTATCGGTGCGAATTGGTTCGCGTCGCAGTAAATCTTCGATGCTGACCTCTCGAATCTGAGAGAGCCGCACAGTGCCATCGATTAATTCGTATAATCCAGGAACTGTGCGCGGCTGAATGCCGGCTTTTTCGCAGATGCGCACAATTTGACGTATTTCAGAGCCGGATGCGGTCGGCATCGCAATGATGACTTGGTCGATATTATGCCGTTTCACCAATTCAGGAATCGCCTGACGGTCGCCCAACACCGGCACACCGTTCAGGCTCAGGCGACGTTTGGCTGGATCGTCGTCCACAAATCCGACGACATGAAGGCCCAGCATGCGATTGTTTTGGATTTCACGAAGCACCATGGCGCCGGCGTCGCCCGCCCCCACGATCAGCACGTGACTAGGGTTTTGAATGAATGCGCGCCACCTGAGCAGTTCATGAGGACGATAGCGCTCCTGAATGAGACGAAGAAGGAAACGGCTGCCCGCCAGAGCGCCCAGGCTAAGGATGCTTTCGAGCAGCCAAATGGAGCGCGATGGCATATATGGGATGCCCAACATCGGCAGCGCGCCAAAATTGAGCGCAAAAATTAGGAAGGAGCTGACTGTGGCCGCCAGCATGATCATCTTCATCTCGACGATGCTTGCATAGCGCCACATGCGATTATAGAGATGAAAACCGTAATAGATAGGGAGGCGCACCATGGGCGCCAGCAAGAAATATATCCAGTTTTGCTTAAGGTACGGCCAGACGCTTATCAACGCTTCGTAACGAATGACGAAGGCGCAAACGCCGGCCAACAAGATGAAGGCGAGATCGATCGCCATCAAATAGCGAACGCGTAGTCCGGTTAAAGCTGGGGTGGAGGATTTTTGAACAGGGTCGGACTTCATGAGCACTCCGCATTGCGGCGTTAAGATTGTAAGCGTTGCTGACGCTGCTAGATTAAGGATATGCTTAGACGCATATAAGCAAGCATCTTTGCAATATAGAGATTATACCGTTGCTGTATAAGCATGAAGAATTGCAGAGAGGAGCGATTATAGGAATGGGAAGAGCACGATCTTGGGCTTCTGGAAAACATGAAAAGAGCTTCATGGATTCAACGTCCTGAAGCCCATTCTGCTTCAATTTAGAGGCTGTTGAAAAAGAAAAGACCTTCTAACAACGTGAAAATGTTCTTGTTGATTATCAGGAGGTTATACCGTTGATGAAGATTTCTTATGGAAGAGGTTTTTCAGCGAACTTGATAGAGTTGAGCAAATTATCCTGACAAACTTGTAGGTGCAAGCCTGAGTCTGTTTTTCTGAGACGCCCAGTACGTTGCGCTACACTGTTGTTAAGAGTTGTATCTACAACAATTTATTTTGTCAGAGATAAGATAGTACGAAAAATCAATTGTATGTCGGTGTATAGAGTGCGTTGCGCCATATAAGCCAAATCGATTGCGATTTTGGCAGGCATGATTTTTTCTCGGTAAGTTGTCTCCCAATCAGGACCTTCAAGCAATTTTTCTTCATGTCGAAAAGCGAGTGAAGCCGCGCTGGTGATCCCAGGTCGATACGCTAAGATTTGTCTTTGTTCGGCAGTATACAAAGCAACATAACGAGGGTCTTCAGGACGAGGCCCCACCAAGCTCATCTCTCCGCGGAGGACGTTAATTAATTGAGGGAGTTCATCTATTTTCGTGCGTCGCAACCACCGCCCTGCTTGGGTCACGCGAGCATCGCCAAAGACGGTGATGCCTGGGCCGGAACGATCGGCATTGACAACCATGCTGCGGAATTTGAGGAGCTTGAAATGTTTGCCGCCGCGGCCAACGCGAGACGCTCGATACAAAATCGGCCCCGGCGAATCCAGTTTCACCCATATCGATACGGCTAGAAGTAGTGGCGAGAGCGCCACTAATCCAATTCCTGCAATGATAATATCGAAAAAGCGTTGCCATCGATCATCGACGATGTTGGGCGACGATGGTGCGGACTGCGGTGATGACATCGTTGACATCTTCGTCACTCATTTTGCTGTAAATCGGCAAAGACACTTCTCGGAGATATTGCTGATAGGCGATAGGAAAATCCTGTGGCTGATATTTGTACACTTCTCGATAGTAAGGATGCAGGTGCAAAGGAATGAAATGCACACTTGCACCGATATTGTGGGCTTTGAGCAATTCGATAAACCGGCCTCGATCTATCGTTAATTGCTCTAGATTGAGGCGCAACATATACAAATGCCAGGCGTGGCTCTGGCGTTTATTCTCCTGCAAGTTGGATTCTTGAGATTCTGATTCAGAGCAGTATGAAGCAGGATCAAGAGGGATTTGCACTTCTGGTAGATCAGAAAATGCATCGTGATACATTTGGGCGATGACGCGCCGCCTGGAAGCCATGCGCTCGGCTTTGGCTAATTGCGCTAATCCGATTGCTGCGGCTATGTCGGTCATGTTGTATTTATAGCCAGGGGCGATGATCTCATAATACCATGACCCTTCGGCCGTATAACGCTTCCAAGCATCTCGGCTAATTCCATGTAAAGCCATGATCCGACAACGCTCAGCGATTTGATCGTCGTCCGTCACAATCATGCCGCCTTCCCCTGTGGTGATGGTCTTGGTGGCATAAAAGGAAAAGCAGACAGCGTGTTGAATGCCGGGTAACGCTTGGCCGATCATGCGCCCTTTATAGTGAGTCGGAAAGGCATGGGCAGCGTCTTCAATGATGGCTAACTGATGGCGAGATGCAATTTCCCTAATCTCATCTAAACGCGCAGCGAGCCCGGCAATGTGAACAGGAATGATTGCCCTTGTGCGAGGAGTGATCGCTGCTTCAATGCGTTCAGGATCAATGTTGAAATCTTCTGCACAGATATCCACCAGCACCGGTTTTGCATCAAAATATCGAATGACCTCCGCAGTAGCAGCAAAAGTGTAGGGGGTTGTAATTACTTCGTCTCCGCGCTGCAAACCAATGGCTTCTAGTGCAAGATGCATGGCTGCCGTGCAGGAATTCACTGCAACGGCATGTTTGGCACCGACGAACGCAGCAAATTCACGCTCAAAACGCCGCACTAGAGGTCCTGTGGTAATCCACCCTGAATCCAGCGTCTGTCGAATGAGATCGTGTTCATTCTGATCGATATCGGGCAAGGCAAATGGAAGAAAAACAGATCGCGTCATAAGCATGTTTACAGTTCGCCATCGTTGGGTTTGGTCATCAGGCCAATATAGTGAGTACGTAGAAGGGTGAGATTTGCCAAAAGTGGGTAAAGCATATCGGTTAACCTACCCAGCTTTCTCGCAAGAGGAGGAAGCAGGGTGATCGGAATCAGCTGCGTCCGATAGCCAGGGAAAAGATGTAAAAGTTGTTTGCGTCCCATGGGAAGGGTATTGGGGTTCTTAGGATTGCGATAACGAAAGTCATACCAGATGACGGCGCCGCCGGGCTTCAGCACACGATTCACTTCTTGGGCAACGTTTATGCGCATCCTTGCATCTAAAATCGAGCTGAACACAGTGAAAAAGACAACTAGATCAAAGGAAGAATCTTTATAAGGCAAATATTCTGCATTTCCCTGCATCCAATGAAAAGAAGGATATCTTTGTTTTGCAGAAAGGATTCGACTTTCCAGCAACTCGATTCCAAACAAATGATTCGGTTGTGCACCCCATTTTAAGAATTCGGCAAGCACGTCTCCGTTTCCACACCCAATGTCAAGAATATGAAAAGGAGCGAGCGGCAGAAGGTGCGCTTGTTTCAGCAGGGTCTGTAAAGCCAGCGTACGTTCAGCGACGATTTTCCGATTGCCGGGGTTGTTGGCCGACCACAATTTCTGGGCAAAATTCGCTTCCTGATAGTGTTGATAAGTGCGCCGAATACGCTCAATTTCGGGCGATGTCTCGAACGATTTTTCCGACACAAGCTGCATGCCTCCCGGCCATGATTCAAGGCGATTTTACACCCCATAAAGAGCGCCACTTCCAAAGACCATAGAGAAATCCAAGCCCATAGGCGAAGTGGAGCGTGGCAAAAATAATGGGTAGATAGGGTAGTAAAAGTTTATGATTGCGTCCCACATACAAAGCGGCGAGACTATTCGCCATTGTGTATGCCGCCACCGGCGTCAACCATATTTTCCGATGAGATAACAAATACATCGCTATCCCGCCGAGGCATGTGATCACAAAGATTCCCGGCGCTAAATGGCGGTGCGCTGGAATCGCATTGCGTTTTTGAATCACTCGGACTTTGTACATTCCGTAATTGAAATATTGTTTCCACAAACTTTTCACGGACGAACGACTATAATACACCGAATGAACTGAGGGGTCTAGCCATATTTTGCCGCCGTTTTGCACCAGGCGAAAGTTGAACTCGTCATCCTGGTTGCGAATTAGCTCCTCATCTAGTACGCCGATTTTATCGAACACAGAACGACGATACGCGCCGAATGCGACGGTGTCAACAAATCCGGGTTTGACATTTTTCATACGAAAAGCTGCGCCGCCAACGCCAAACCAGGAGCTCTGTGCGAGCGCTATGGCTTGAGCGACCGTCGTTTTTCCTATCGTCTCGATCGGGCCGCCTACGCAGTCGGCCCCGGTTTGCTCGAGCAGCTCAACGCACCGAGAAACATAATCGGGGGCGAATTTTGCGTGTCCGCCGGCAACGATGATGACATCCCCTTTGGCTTTCTGCAAGGCAAGGTTGAACCCTGCCGGCATGCTACGCTTGGGATTTTCGATTAAATGAATGCACAGAGAAGACTGCGAAGCTGCAATTCGAGCAATCTGCTCAGCCGTGTTGTCTGTCGATTGACCATCCGCCACTAAAATTTCCATTCGCTCATGAGGGTAGTCTTGCTCTAATAGAGCGCACAACGCCTCATGAATAAATGGACCCTCATTGCGTACAGGAAGAATGACCGAGACAAAAGGTGAAGTATGACCGGACATGAAAGTCATTTTCCGATTTCTTCTAGAGTTCTAAGAAGGAGGCGCGCTCTCTCCTCCAGTGGGAAAACTGTTGCTATGCGTTGAGAGGCTCGCTGGCGAGCCTGGACATCGGCGGACAGGGCGCTTCGAATCGCCTCTGCAATCTGTGGCAAATCGCCGTAAGGAACAACATAACCGGCGTCCCCAACCACCTCCGGCAAGGCGCCGCGATTGACCACCACCGGAACGCATCCGGCCAGCATTGCCTCCGCCAATGACATGCAGAACGATTCGTAATAGGACAATTGAACATAGACGCTCACCGTCTGCATAAATCGACGCAAATCATCATAGTTCATTGGACCGGGAATGAGTACGTTCGGAGGCGCAATCTCTCGGAGCCGACGGATTGCTTCGTCTTCTTTATAAGATCCGATGATCCAGAAAATGCAATCAGGAAACAATGCCGCCAGCCGAGCAAAGTGCAATAAACCTTTGCGTTCGAGTGTGATTTCATTGATTCCGCCTACAGTCAATATAAAGCGTTGACGCGGTGCACTATCGATAGGAATTGCTTTCTCTGCGAGAGCCACGCCATGTGGAATGACGCGCACCTTTTGTGGATTCACGCCTGCGTTAGCGGTTGCCTCGCAACTGGCAAATTGTGAGACCGGAAGCACCTGATCGGCCAGGCGAAAGACCCACCGGCCGATCCAGCGACGCGGGCCTGGGCGCATGTTCCCATAGTTGATTTCAGGTTCGTTGGCCACATCATAACCACTGGAAACGACGATGCATGGCTTGTTGAGCCATTTGGCCACTAAAAAAGGCAAGAGCGCATGAAACGCTCCAAACCAGGCAAAGACCAAGTCGCACCAGAACACCCCTCGAATCGCGGCCAGCGTTGCAAGAAATAATTGCCAGAGGTCTGCATGGCGTACATACAACTCTCGGACAACATGCTGGCTGCTCAAAATCTCTTGGTCGATGCGAGTAAAAGTTGCCGGATGGTTATGAACGAAAAGAATTTTCATTTTGAATTTGTGAATCGCTGGCGATTTGAAGGAATAGAGAAACTATTTACGAAAGACGATGGGTTGGCGAATTGAGAATGACATCTTCTCCGGGGATGCTAGTTTGGAGATGCCGCTGTCTCTGCCTTCCAAGCGACAACAGAAATCGGCGCGCAAAGATAGAAATTAGAATCCAGAGAAAAATCATCATCCAGGCGACATTCCAGATAAAATCGACGAAACCGCCTATCACTATTACAGTGTTGACCATAAAAAAGCCCATCGCAGCAACAAACACCGGCGTTTTCGGCAAGGTTAATAATGCATTGTAGATCGTTTGAATGACAAACCCTACGATAAAAGGAGCTGCGATTAGCCCAGCCCAACCGAAGTTCGCCCAAGCTTCGGCGATGAATAGTGTATTGATAACCCCTGCGGTGCCGCTTTCTACGGCGGCCGGATTGATGATTTCCATGATAACCCGAGCAGATCGGGCATGTTCGACGCCGAAAAGCGCCCCGGCAAGCCATCCTGGAAAACTCGCTCCCTGCAGGAAGGGATGTAAGGAGGGAAATATCATAAAGTGAAGCGGAACGCCTGCGACTGCAGTCATAAGGATGCGACCGATAGGCCCTTGCGCAAGCCCAATTTCCAGATGACCGGTTGTCACAATATACAAAAGTGAAATCAAAAAAACAGTTAACAAGGCGATAGAAATAATTCTTGCTAGAGTGAATCCTCCTCGAATAAAACCTCGAATGAAAAATAATGCTAACAAATAATTGAGAATGGGCAGTTTTTGGCCGTCGCTTGTCACTGCCAACACGGCTGTGGCAAATGTCATGAAAAACCAGAGTTTAATTTTGCGGTTGTGTGGATACAACGATGAGTACGCAAAAGCGACATAAGACACAAATGGGGCTAAGAGAACGGAAAAAAGATTGCGAATATACTGGTTGCCGCTAAATTCTCGCCCTGCCTCGATGCGCAATTGCGCAAATTCAAAGCTAGATATATTAGAAGAAAAGAGTGCAACAAATGGAGCTTGACCTACTACCGAATATACATAAAGAGTGGCTGCGAGAGCAATCAATGACATGCCGCCCCAAAATGTTAACAGTGCGCTATCCTTTGGGCTTTGCAAAGGGCGAAGCGGAGTTGCGAAATATGCAAGCAGCTTGGCTCTCACTCTCCCTCCCCATACAAATTTTTGGGTGAGAATCATGGCGATCGGCAACGCAATCAGGGTGTAGGCAATCGACCAGTAGGATAGGATGAGATGCTCTTCAGCTACTCTTGAAATGAGGTAATGTTCAACTCCAAACACAAAGGCTAAATTGATGCCGATAAAGCTTTGCAAAATGAGTCCAAAATAAAAAACCCAAGAAACGATGTTCAGGCGTCGCAGAGACATGCTGCCTGAAGCTATCTGAAACAGACGAAAACTGGCGATAAAAATCAGCGCCGAAATGGGAAGATAATGAAGATGCATCTTGTTATTCCTGACATCGACCGGTTACCGTTCGTTGTGCGCTTTCAAGGAGGACGCGTTGGTCGCCTGTTCGATCCGTCGCTGTCGCCTCATGCAAGATTTGTCTCGCCTCTGCACACCGACCGACGCTTGCATACGCTACACTCAGGTCCACCAGGTAGGGAATGTATCTGCGGCCCGAAGGCTGTTGCAAAATGGTTTCTAAGAAGTGAAGCCCCTCTTCTTGTCTACCGCTATTAAAGAGGGCTTTCCCCAGCCAAACGGCGTTATCTAAGATGGGTTGTCGATTATAGACTTCCTCAAAAATTCTCGCTGCATTTGCATAGTCTTTTTTATAGAAATGTGCTCTTCCCACCATGAATTGAATCTGGGGAGAATCGCTATTCTCAGACAAGTTGGAACCGAATTCTACGACTTCATCGAATCGATTTTTTGATAGCAATAAGTGAAGGTACGCCGAAGCAAGCAATGGATCTGTCTTTATCATATCCTTGGATTGTTTTTGAATCCCTATAGGGAGATCATCGCCCTGTTCGGCCAGCACTTTGACAAGAAAAATTCGCTCGGAAGGTCGGGATAGATCGAGCATCTCTATCATTTTTTGCCCGTCCCCCTCTGCGAGCGCGCTTTCAAGCATAAAGTTTCGGGCTAAATCAGGATGCGTGGCAAGGCTCTTCTGAAAATGTCGATGCGCTTCAGAGAAATTGCCAGCTCGATAGTGGGCGACGCCTTGCAAGTAAGGACTTGCTTGATTCGGGAAATGCATCATTGCCCCGTCGCGTGTAGTGTATAAGGCTCTCAGGAGCGCCAAATTTCCCCAATTGCTCTGCAAAGAAGAAAAAATAAAAAAGCAGAGCAAAATCGCTGCAACGAAAACAGTGACCTGGAAGAGTGCGGTTGTTTGGGGCCATCTGAGAACCAAATGTCGACGTAGGGTCATATTAAGACTCAAGACGAGATCAAGTCCTCATGAACCTGTAAAAGCAAATCGGCGGCTTGTTTTGCGCGTTGTTGCCAGGTGTGTTTTTCCCGAACCCGAAAAACATTATCTTGCATTTTCTTGAGCTCCGAAGGGTGATCGGCAAGATAAGTAAGCAAATGTTTAAGCTCCTCAGTAGAGTGCACCACCCATCCAATGCGTTCTGCTTGCACAAATCTGGCTGCTTCTGTGTTGCCTGAAACAATCATCGGGACTCCGTAACCCAGCGACTCAAATAGCTTTAGTGGAATGGCAAAACTGCGATATTCATGCGGCGGGTAAAATAACAAAGATATATCGTTTTGGATATACAGTGATCCCAATTCCGTTTCGTTGGCGTGAACGATGGAAATATTTGACGCCAACCATGCTTCATAAACGCTTCTCCAGGCATCCCATTCCTGTTTGCGACAAGAGATTGTCAATCGTAGATTCGAGCTTTTATGTACAGCCTGCAACACAGGTCGAATATCATACAATGGAGGAACGATGCCACCTATATAAAAAAGGTGTAGAGTTGCAGGCGTATCGCATTGTTGCAAATTTGAACGTGAAAAGTTTGCATCCAGAAGTTTACACCCTGGAGGCAATGCGACCACACGAGTTTCATCCCTAAAAAAGGGAAGCACCTTCAGCATATTGATAGATGGGAGGAATAGATAGTCTAGATAACGAGCATACAAGTATAGTTCATAATGATAGAGAGGATAGCTGATTAGCCACTTATACCACTGAATATTATTTCTGTACTGATCAAATTTCCAGTGTATATCTCGATAAAAAAGTCCCAATGGAATTTTTCTCACTCGCAGCCTATTAAAAATAGAGAGTTCTTTAAATGCTTGGCCGATGGCAAAGGTTTTATCTCGCACGATCGGTGGCGCAGTGGTTGCTTCTCCATAAAAGAATTGATATTGAGAATCGGTTGTGTGGGATAAGTCTTTCATCAACCGAGAAATTTTTTCAGCGCGCTGCGAAAGAACGCCGGTGATTTCATAAATATCGTATCCTAAAGAGCTAAACGCCTCTAACATCTTAATAGGACGCACCTGACTTCCACTTTGAGGAGCGTTAGACAGCGGTGCAGGGTAATAGAAAATCATTTTACGAGTCATTAGGCATCTCGTTTTTACTTCCTGATTGATTCAACTTACCATCTGACTATCAAGGTTTTGGTAAACATAAAAATATAAAAAGTTGTGTCCGTGAATGCTTATCAATCAATAAGCTTATCGCTTCATCCCTTGAGAACATTCATCTGTGTTTTGAGAAGATAAATTGTATAGAAGACCATCCACAAAATCGCAGCCACCATTGTCAACATCGGCTCATGAAACGAAACGGACATGAGCAAAAAGGTCGCTCCAGCAGGCAGAAAAAGAAGCACGTTTTTGGCAAGGATTCTGAGCACATTGCGTCGCGGCACCCCGGCGGTCGATAAGATTGAATAGTTGATGTAACCGTATACAAAGATTCCTGTCGCTGCAAACAAGAAAATGGAGATGCGCGGCTCCTGAAGCATTCCCCCAATCCACAAGGAAAGAAATCGGGTCACAAAGTTGGCGATGTTCCAGCGCAGCATGCGTTCTTGCTTTTCGAGCACGTTAAATATTGTGCTTAGGGGTGAAGAAATGAACCAGACGAACGCCCAAATGCTTAAGATTTGTGCATAACTGCCGGCTTCCGCCCATTCAGGTCCGAAGAAAATTGTGAACAAATCGCGTCCGGTCAATGTCAGCGTGAGCATGGGAAACAGCCCAACGAGGACCAGCCGGTGAAAGGTGTTTTCGACTAAAACCGAAAGATTGCCTTGCTGATGCGCTTCGGCGGCTCGAGGATAAAACACCTGCGCGATGGCGCTTCCGATCAGGCTCATCGGCAACTGCAAAATCCGAAATCCAAGCGAGTAATATCCCACCACTGTAGATGAGAAAAAGGCGGAGAGTAGAAAGGCCGGCAATTGCCAGGAGAAACTGTTTAGAAGGGCCGACCAGGCGTCATACAGAGGAAATTTGCGGTATCGTTTCACAGCGGCGAGGATCTTTCGAGGCCGCACCGCTTTCTGAAATATATCCTTGTCGTCTCGAAAAATTTGCACCCCGAGTGTAAGGACGGCAAGCATCTGTCCGCCGACGCTCGAGAGAATCAAAGCGCCGCCGGGTGCAACCCCGGTGAGTCCGAGCGTAATTTGAGAAGTCACCGTGCTGACCGACTGAAGAATGCGCGAGATGGACAGGCGGCCAAAGTGACGAGTGCGCGTGTTCCAATAGTTGAATCCGAGGAAGACGCCGGCGAGAAATGTCGCCGGCGGAACCAGCCACAACCAGGGCCCCAATGCAGGAGCCTTCAGAAGATGGATGATGAACTCACGTCCCCATCCGATGACAATTAAGGCGAGCAGTGCCATCAAGACGGCGAAAAAGAGAGTCGCTCCTAATACATTCGCCGCATCTTCGTCTTTCTCCGGCAGCGTGATCGCCAGTTCGTAACGTAAGCAGGCAATCACCCCCAGAATCGTTGTAATCGATGTGAAGATTGCCAGCACGCCAAACGCCTCAGGTGTGTACAGGCGCGTTAAAACAGGCGCTGCTAAGATTAACAGCGCCTGTGCAAAGGTGGTCCCTGAAACTAACTTAAGAACATCGCCTCCAAAACCACCCCTGGCTCGCTTAGCTGGACCATTGGTGCGAGGAGGCGAGGTCTCGACGATGGAGGTTTCAGACATGTAATAATATTTTAGTGGCTTTGTTTTTTATGCCATCATTTCCGCAGCAATGCCTAGTCGCTATGCACTGGTTTCGGCACTTGCGTCTGCGCAGGCGAGCGCCTCCGCCACCGCGCGCACCACCGTCTCTTGCTGCGCCTCGCTCAGCTCCGGATAAATCGGGATCGCCAGCGTCTCCTGCGCGGCCTGCTCGCTGGCCGGGAAGTCGCCGACTTTGTAACCCAGGTCGGCGAAACACTCTTGCAGGTGCAGCGGCGCCGGATAGTAGATTTCGCAGCCGACGCCGTGCGCCTTCAGGTGCACCATCAGCGCGTCGCGGCGCCTGCTGCGAATGACGAACTGGTTGTAGATGTGGCGACCGTAGCCCGCATCGCAGGGCAGGCCCACGTCGACGCCCGCCGCGGTGAACAGCTGGCGGTAGCGTTCGGCGTTGCGTTGGCGCGCGGCCGTCCATGCGTCCAGATGCTTGAGCTTGACGCGCAGCACTGCGGCCTGGAGCGCGTCGAGGCGGAAGTTGCCGCCCACCACCTTGTGGTAGTACTTGGGGCGGGCGCCGTGGCCGCGCAGCAGGCGCACGCGGTCGGCAAGGTCGGGATCGTTGGTCACCACCATGCCGCCGTCGCCGAAGCCGCCCAGGTTCTTGGAGGGAAAGAAGCTGAAGCAGCCAAGATGGCCGAGCGAGCCGGCGCGGCGGCCTTTGTACTCGGCGCCGATGGCCTGCGCGGCGTCCTCGATGACGTAGAGGCCATGGCGCTCGGCGACGACGAGGATCGGATCCATGTCCGCCATCTGCCCGAAGAGATGCACGGGCATGATGGCGCGCGTGCGTGGTGTGATGGCCGTCTCGAGTTTCGCCGGGTCGAGGTTGTAGGTCTGCGGGTCGATGTCCACGAAGACCGGTCGAGCGCCGAGGCGTGCGATGGAGCCTGCCGTGGCGAAGAAGGTGTAGGGGGTGGTGATCACCTCCTCGCCGGGTTGCAGGCCGATGGCCATCAGGCTCACGAGCAGGGCGTCGGTGCCGGAGGAGACGCCGACGCCGTAGCGGCAGTGGGAGTAGGCCGCCACCTCCTCCTCCAGCGCCTCGACCTCCGGGCCGAGGATGAACTGCTGCGACTCCACCACCCGCTCGATGGCGGCGTGGATTTCATCGCGCAGGGCGGCGTACTGGGCTTTCAAATCGAGCAATGGCGTCTGCATCTCGTGGGTCACTTTTTTAACCTTTTCCGTTCACTTTGAAAAGAGCTTCTACATTCGTTTCAAGAGTTGCACAGTTTGGCGAAACCCTTCCCGTAGAATGGGACTTTTTGGCGCCTTGTAGGCGCAGCTGCGCTTCCTTCTCCCCCTCTCCCAGCATTGGGAGAGGGGGCCGGGGGGTGAGGGCCCGCTTCCACCCACCAAGAGCGTGCGGCTGAGAGCCGCACCTACGATGAAATCCGTACATTTGCGCGGCACGCTATCGGTTGCCGTGGGTTTCAGTATATCACAGCGCCTTCAGTTCTCTGTGGGGGCGCCGGACGGGTGAACGCAAAGAGCGTCTGCGCTACACCAGCGGCCGCTCTTCTGGCCAGTCCAGGCAGCGAAGGACGCCCGGCTCCACCTCCCGATAGCGCCAGCCGCTTTCCGGACACAGCCAGTTGCCGTCGGCGTCTTTCTCCACCAGCCGATGGCCGTGGCGACTCATCCAGCCCTTCTGCACGGCGGGCACGCCCGCCATCAGGGCGTAGTCGGGAACGTCGGTGCGCACGACTGCGCCGGCGGCGATGAAGGCGTACTGGCCGATCGTCACCCCGCAGACAATGGTGGCGTTGGCGCCGATGGTGGCGCCGCGGCGCACCAGCGTGCGCTGATATTGTCCATGACGCACGATCTGCGAGCGCGGGTTGATGACGTTGGTGAAGACGCACGACGGCCCGCAGAAGACGTCGTCCTCCAGCTCCACGCCGGCGTAGACCGAGACGTTGTTCTGAATCTTCACGTTGCTCCCGATCACCACGCCGCTCGCCACGAAGACGTTCTGCCCCAGGTTGCAGTTGGCGCCGATGCGCGCGTTCTGCATGATATGGCAAAAGTGCCAGATCTTCGTGCCGGGGCCGATCTCGCACGGCTCGTCCACGTAGGCGCTGGGATGGACATAGTACGTTCTGTCGTGCATGGGATGCTCCGGGATGCGTGTTGCGTGTTGCGTGGTGCGTGTTGCGTGGTGCGTGTTTCGTGAGAGAAGCTCAACACGCACCGCGCACCATCTTCAAAAAGTCTCAATCGGTAAATGGACCGGTTGTCCGTTGGTGACCAGCGAGCGCTGCGCCGCCTGCAGCACGCGCAGCACGCGCAGCCCGCTGGCGCCGTCGGTGAGGGGCGGCTCGCGCGTGGCGATGGCGCGCAGGAACGCCTCGCATTCCAGCCGCAGCGGCTCGTCCTGGGGGTAGGGAACTTCCGTCCCGTCGTGGCGCACGGGGATCGGCTGTCCCTCCTGCCATTCCACGCGCTGGTCGTACAAGACGAGCCGCTTGTTGACGTCGTCGAAGCTGGCCATTCGCCGCGAACCGATCACCACCAGCCGTTGCTCCTTGAAAGGGTGCAGCCAGGAGACGTAAATGTGGGCGCGCACGCCGTTGTCGAAGAGCAGGTTGGTCACGGTGACGTCGGCGATGTTGGGCTGCAGGTAGGCGCCGCCGCACGCCACCACCTCGAAAGGCATGCTGCCCAGCAGGCGCAGGATCACGGCGATGTCGTGCGGGGCAAAGCTCCACAGGATGTTCTCCTCGCGGCGCACCTTGCCCAGGCTCAGCCGGTTGGAGTAGATGTAGTGCACCTTCCCCAGCTCGCCCTGGTCGATCAGGTTGTGCAAGGTCACGACGCCGGGATGGTATTCCAGCACGTGGCCGACCATGAGGATGCGTCCGTTGCGCTCGGCCAGCCGCACCAGCTCGCTGCCCTGCTCGTAGGTGAGCGCCAAGGGCTTCTCGACGAAGACGTCCTTGCCCGCCAGCAACGCCTCTTTGGCCAGGCTGTAGTGCGTCTCCGCCGGCGTAGCGATGACGACGCCCTGCACGTCTCCGTTTTTCAGAATGTGTTCTGGATGGTCGAAAATCCGGCTTTCGGGCGCCAGGGCGGAGGCTGTGGCGCGTCCCTGTTCGGTGGCGTCGCAGACGGCGTGCAGGGCGCCCAGGTGATTCAAATTGCGCACAAGATTTTTTCCCCAGTAGCCGCAGCCGATCACTGCGGTCAAGGGGCGCCGGCGATGCAAAGAAGAGCTCTCGGTCGCCGCGGAAGGATTAGTGAATGCCGCCATGAATGTCCTCGTGCGTTGACTGAAATCTTGGTGCACGCGCTGTCAAATCGCCTGCGGTTCATCCGCCGACGCGATGCGCAGTCATCGATTATAACGATGCTGCGAAGGCGGAACCAAAACGCGCCCGGCGCAAATGGGGAAAGGGGAGTGAGATCGGGCGCCTGGAAGGAGCGCCGAGGGAGGGATGCGGAAAACGGCGCAACGCGGCGATTATTCTTTTCCCAGTTTGACCTGAACGCTCTGCAGCGCCAGGTCCGCCAGGTGCAGCGCCTCTTCAGCGCTCCGGCGCGTATAGACGCGCGCCGGGATGCTGTCGGGCAGGCCGTTCGGGTATCGCGTGGGAATGTAGTGGGAATGTGCTCTAACCACCGCAATCCTTCTTTGCGAGCGTCACGCCTCATAAAGCACCTTGCCTTCCTCCAACGCGCGTCGCACGAGGGGCGTGGACGTCATGCGTTCCATCTCCGCCGGCGTGTAGACCAAAAAATCCGCCGCCACCCGGGGTTGAAGGCGACGATACAGCTCGACGGTGCGTTCCAGGAAGTCGAGCGGCGTCTCCCACACCATGAGCAGATCCATGTCGCTGAATAGATTCTCGTCTCCGCGCGCCAACGAGCCAAACAAGATTACGCGCAGGACGCCGAGGTTCGCCGCTTCGGCTGCGAGACGCTCTGCCTCGCTCCAGAGGAGGCGGCGATGCGCTTCTCGGCGCTGTTGAAGGCGCTGGCGTTGCGTCACGGCGTTGCGGTTTTCCATACGCGTGCGCGCAATTCAGGGTGCGTTCAGTCCCCCGCCACCGCCATCGCAGCCGTTCGGTAAAAGGAGAGATTGTCGCACAGATACTGTTCTGCGGTCGCGTGCTGGCGCGCCAGGAAGCGGCGCAGCACCTCCTCGCGCGAGACGGCCTCCTCCGTCCACCAGATCGGGTGCAGGTTGATGTGGAGTTTATATTTCGCCTTCGTCTTGCAAAATTTGCTGATAGAGTGCGTCTCTTACTCGAAAGCCGGCGAAATCGCACAATGCGTCCAGGTGCGGCTTGATGGCAGGAATAAGACGCCTATGTTTTGCTTCAAGCAGGACCCCCATCAACCCTATGGGACGAACTCCAAGATAACGCGCCGTCTCGCGTCCTAAACGTTCATCCATCAACAGCAATTCGGCCTGAAGCTCGATTGCCAGCACAATCGCCTCCGCTTCGCCGGCGCCCAGTTCCTGGCGCAACGCTTGCGCCAGTCGCTGATCTCCAATGGTGCGCATTTGAATCCATGTGCTGGTTTTAACCTCGTCTGCTCCTGGGCGTTCAGCGCCATCCAATACAACTTCTTGCCATACAGCTTGTGGGACAAGCACTTCGCCGTAGAGCTGACGCAATAGGTCAAGTTTGCCAATTCGCGCCAGATTGATAAGAGGAGAGGCGTTACTGACAATCGTCATGGCGTCTCAATGCGTGCAACGTCGCCAGGTCATCTTCATAATCCTGGAGATCGTAATGAACGGGGATCTTGCGGGCGCCCAAAAGCATTTGGAAGTCCCACACGGATATTCCGGCGATCTCGCTCGCTTTGCCAAAGGATAATCTGCCTTGCTGGTACAGGGCAAGCGCCAACTCTTGCTTAAGTTCATCGACCGTCAAACGCGCTGCATGAAGAATTTCACGCGGCACCTGAACCGAAATTGTCGCTGACATGTTAGACCTCGTTTACGCTATTTTTGAATCACGCTTCTTCCCTTGGCGACGGCGCCGGGCTTCTCAGTCCCCCGCCACCGCCATCGCAGCCGTTCGGTAAAAGGAGAGATTATCGCACAGATACTGTTCTGCGGTCGCGTGCTGGCGCGCCAGGAAGCGGCGCAGCACCTCCTCGCGCGAGACGGCCTCCTCCGTCCACCAGATCGGGTGCAGGTTGATGTGGAGTTTATATTCGCGCAGCGTTTTGAGCTCGGCGAGCAGGTCGCCGTGACGCCATTCGCGGCGCGAGTCGCTGCGATAGACGAGATGGCTGCGGTAGCGGTCGTCGTCGGCGTAGGCCGGCGTCGGAAAAGGAAGGCGCTGCGGCTTCAGGCTCTCCATTTCGCCGTTGGCCACCGGCCGGTGCATGCTGTAAGAGTCCAGCGGCCCCAGGATGGCCTCCGCGCTGGCGAACAACTGCGCCAGCCGCGCGTGCATGACGGCAGGCTCTTTAGGCAGCACGGCCGGATCGACGTGCAGCCCAATGCGGTGTCCCATCTCTCGTATTTTCGCCAACAGCGCCTGGCTGCGTCGCGAGGCCGGGTTGTAGGCGTCCGCGGTCAACAGCACGTGAAAGACGGAGCGAACGCCGCACTCCGCCTCGACTTCCGCCAGCGCACACGCCGCCTCCAGCGAAAGGTCGACGTCGTGGCGCAACACCACCTGGTCGTTGCGCGCAATATCGACCTCATCGAACGAGACAAAGTGGTAGCCGTGGTGAAAGAGCGCCTCAAGCAGCGCTCTGTAATAGGCGTAGGTGAAGGGTGGATAGACCATGAATTCTCTCTCAAATTATTTTAGGAGTACGGTTCGACCCGATCCAGTGCGAGTAGAAAAGAAATGAACTCATCGAGTTCAGCCCGCAAACGTTGATAGCAAGGGGACAGCCGGCGAGAGCGGCATAAGCGGTCATAGTGGAATTCCTGAAGTTTCAATTGCCTCAACGAGAGCCTGATTCGGCGTTTCGGCGCGCAACAGATCGATCGGCGTCGCAGGGTCCAGGTCAAGCAGCCGGGCCACGACCTGATAATAGACGCGTTCATCTAATCCCCAGACAAGCAAATCGATGTCAGAATGAGGAGAGAATGGTTCACGGCGCGACAAAGAACCAAAAAGGACGACGCGGCTTGCTCCATATTCATTCTTGAGAAGTGCAGCGGCGCGCCGGGCCGTCTCCCATGCCCGCAGGCGTCGCGCTTCTTGCATCTGGCGCTCTTTGGCCGTGCGTCGCCGGGCAGTTGCGCGATAGCGCATCATGTCCTGCTGTGTGATAGCTTGCACCGATCTCATTGAGTCCACTCTGACAAATGGCTGCGAAAAGCCGCTCTTTTTTCGTCGATGACGATTCTCTTGTTGCCTCTGCCTCTCGCTCGTCACCTTTCCCTCGCAGTATATCATAAGCCCATCGCCACCGATAGAAGCGATGGTTAAAGCGGAAATGTGCACCGGAGGCGAGCATAAAGTGTCCTTCCCGGTTGCATTCGGCGACGTTGTCGCTTGCAAGGCCGGGCGGAAGTTTCGATACGGTTTTCGTTCACCTTTTGTTGTACTCTCTCCACCAGGATGAAAGCATCGACGA
>FWWM01003928.1_pt1 | contig 20254 bp, 23 predicted proteins | sample 2228351 | NCBI WGS metagenome assembly FWWM01 (sample SAMEA103939774, study PRJEB20133) | metagenome
GCTCAACATCCGCCTCAAAAACACCGTCCCTACGCCCCCGATTCACGATTTCACCCAAAACATCGTCGATGACCATTCGTAGCACCTTGGCTAGCGGGCTGGCTTTTCCGACATGGATAAAGTTGTGTAGCGCCTCGTCTATCGTCATCTGAGCAATTTGCGGTCGATCGACATAATCCCGGAACAGATCCTTTATGAATTTTACGAGAGCCTTTTCTGGATGCAAAGTGCTGTATTCTGCTGTTCTCATGAGATTTTTAGTGCCTTCCGCAGCCTCGTCAAGGATGAGGCTATACAAAGCAGCCTTGCTTCCAAAATAATAATAGAGCAGCTGCTTTGAAACCTTCGCATTCTGGCAGATCGAATCTACTTTCGCGCGATCAAAGCCATGGCTAGCGAACTCCGCCTTAGCTGCATGCATGATGTCGGCGATCGTCGTGGCGTCAGCCGAGCGCCGCCCGCGCACCATCGCACTGGCGGAATTGTTGTGATCGGCGGGGTTGCCTCTGCCCGGCTTTGTGTGGATCCTATGGCTCGGCCTCCGCTCACTCCCTGTCTCCACCCGCCCTAACCGGGCGTTGAATTATTGTCTTTTACGATAATCACTGGGAAGCCTAAACGCAATCGACAGGTGGCCGATGGCCATGACGCCGGTCTAACGCTCAGCTAGGGGCACTGCGCTTGATGTGAGGCGTGCGGAGCTACAGTCATATACGTTGGAGGAGAATATCGTGTCGATAGCCACTGTCCTCACTAAGCCCGAGATGCCGGAACTCGACCCCGATCGATTTATCGACATCGATCTCTTTGGTCAGGACATCAAAGCTAACGCTCCCACCTATTTCGCGGAATGGGCAACGAGGCCTCCGTTCTACGCAATGGTTCAGGGTCATGTCCATGTCGTCATCTGCCGTCATAACCAAGTGCAATGGGCGTTAAGGACGCACGAGATTATCAGCGCGGTGCCCCATCCGGGTTGGGGAACGGATCTCTTCGACTATTTCAATGGCTTGCCGCTGGTCGTCGACTTTGATCCGCCGGAGCATTCAAGGATGCGCCGTCTCATGCAGCCGGGCTTTGCTCCGAATCGCGTTGCCAAGCTGAAGCCGCTCATCGACTCGATGGTTGACGAGCTAGCGAACGTCATGGCGCAAAAAAGGCATTTCAACATGGTGACCGACTTCGCCGGGCCACTCATGTATCAGATCCTGCTCGGCGGTGTGTTTGAGTTCAAGCCAGATGATTGGCCGATCTTCATCAACCTGTCCAACGCGCTGGAACTGGTGGCGACCGTGCCGCCCGGCGCGCCCAAGCCGCCGGAGTATATGGCCGCGTTCAACGCCGTCTATGGATTCTGCGGCAAACTGATCGAGGAGCGGCGTATCGACCCCAAGGATGATCTTGTCGGCTCGGTTATCGCCGCGCATGACGACGAGGGGAAGATTTCGATCGAGGAGCTCTTCTCGACGTTGGTTCAACTCTTCACGGCGGGGCTCGGGACCGTGCCTGCGACTTCGGCAAACGCGGTATTGCGGTTGTTGCGGCATCCGGATCAGCTTGAACTGCTGCGAAATGACCCGTCGCTGCTGAATATTGCCCTGGAAGAATGCATGCGCGTGGACTGTCTTGGCAACTTCCGCCATCGCTTCGTGGTCCGGGAGCATGTGATCGATGGCACGCCCATCTACCCTGGCATGGTCGCTCATCTCTCACTTGGCGCCGCGAACTACGATCCCGATAAATACCCGGACCCGACCCGTTTCGACATCACCCGCGACCCGCGCGACATTCTGACTTTCGGCTTCGGACCCCATCTGTGCCCCGGCAACAGCCTGGCACGCATGATGACCCGCGCAATCGTAAGCCGCCTGATTTTCGGATTCCCCAATCTGCGGCTGACCGACCCTGACGAAGTGATCGTCTATGGCGGGATGCCGACTGAGCGCTTCCCGACCAATGTCAACCTGAGTGTGGACTGACGGCATCCGGCCACCGGCCGGAACAATGTCGGACTGAATACACGAGCAGGGAGAGGATCGACATGCTGTTTGGAGATTTGAAGGGGCGGGTCGCCATCATCACCGGGTCGGCGGCAAACATCGGGGAGGCATGTGCGCGGGCGCTGGCCGGGGCAGGCGCAAGCGTCATGCTGGCAGATATCAACGTGGCGGCAGCTCAGGCCGTGGCTGACGACATCGTCAAATCCGGCGGAACCGCTGCGGCTCATGGGGTCAATCTGGCGGACGAAGCCAGCATCGCGGCGCTCGTCGCCGCCACCGTGACCGAATTCGGCCGGATAGACATCCTGCACAACAATGCCGCTGACACCCGGCCCGATCATATGGCCGAGGACAAGTCGTTCCTCGACATGAAGAGCGAGGTGTGGGACCGGACCTTCGCGATCAACACGCGCGGCCCGATGCTGATGGTCAAGCATGTCGCGCCGCACATGATCGCGGGTGGCCGCGGATCGATCATCAACACCGGCTCCGGCACCGCGTTGCTGGGCGACCTGTTTCATCCGGCCTATGCGTCGTCCAAGGCGGCGCTGCACACGATGACGCGCAACGTGGCGACCCATTTCGGCCACTATAACATCCGCTGCAATGCCATCCTGCCTGGCCTCGTCCTTAGCAAGGGCGCGCGGGAAATGATGTCGGCGGGCGAAATCGATTTCATCCAGCGCCACGTGCTGCTCCCGCGCCAGAGCGTGCCGGCGGATATCGCTGGGCCAGTGCTGTTCCTGGCGTCCGATGCGGCGAGTTTCGTGACCGGTCAGGTGTTCAGCGCCGATGGCGGCATCGTCCATCATATGCCGTTCTACGCCGACGTGATGGCCCAGATGGGTGGCAACTGAACCAAAATCGGGAGGGAAGACGACATGGCATCCTATGTGCTGAGCGTCATGCAGAAGCATGATCTGGACAAATATGCCGAGTATTCGGCGCAGGGCTTTGTCTCGCTGGCCGGAGTGCCATGCGAGGTCGTGGTCGGCGAAGGGATCGAGGCGCTGGAGGGCACGCCTCCGGGCAGCAGCGTCGTCCTGCTGAAATTCCCGGACAATGATGCGGCGCTGCGCTGGTATCGCTCAGAGGCCTATCAGAAGGCGATCCCGATGCGCCATGCCGCCGCCGACACCGCATTCGTGGTGCATTTCACCGACGACAAATGATCGCAAAACTAGGCTGAACCAGTAGCGCTGGCGGCCGGGAGAGGACCGACAATGAGCAAATACACCCATATGTTCAGCCCGATGAAGATCGGGTCCATGGAGATCAAGAACCGCGTTTTCATGTCGCCGCACGGCATGGTGGGGCTGGGAATCGGCACTGACAGACAGGTCGGCTATTTCGAGGCGCGGGCCAAGGGCGGAGCCGGTTTCATGGTCATTGCCAGCTGTCAGGTAGTGCCGGCCCCGCTGGTGCCGCCGGGCTGGTTCATCGAGGCCTATAATCCAGACCATATTCCGGCGATCGGGCGCATCGTCGACGCCGCGCACAAACATGGCGCCAAGATTGCGGTGCAGGGCGTATGGATGATGGCCGATCCTGAAACGGCGCAGCCATCCGCCGTGGCGCCGCACACGGTGCTGTCGGACAGCCAGCCCCGGTCGATGACGACAGCAGAAGTGGAAGACCTGATCGAGGCGCATGCCATCGCCGCTGCCCACGCGCAGGAAGCCGGCGCCGACGGGTTTGAATTTCCGATCAGCGGCGGCGCGGGCCTCGGCTCGTTCACGTCGGAATTCTACAATCAGCGCAACGACCGGTATGGCGGCAGCCTTGAAAACCGGATGCGTGCCATTGTCGAGATCGTCGCGGCGATCCGCAAACGCGTGCGACCGGACTTCGCCATCGGCATTGCAGTGAACGCCGATGAATCCACGCTCGGCGCAAAGGGGATCGACGACGGTGTGGCCCAGTGCAAGATCCTCGAAGCGACCGGCATGGTCGACTGGCTGCGCATTACTGCCCGTGGGCAAAAGCCGCAGATGACCCAATATCATTATCCGTCCTCCTATCTCGAACGGGAGGGCACCCACCTCGACGCGGCAGAGGCAGTCAAAAAGGCTGTCTCCTTGCCGGTGATCAGCGGTGGCCGCATCCTGACGCCCGCGTTTGCCGATCAGGCGATTGCCGACGGTCGATGCGACATGGTGTTCGTCGCCCGCTCGGTCATCGCTGACCCGGAGTGGCCCAACAAGTGCCGTGATGATCGTACCGCCGACATTCGCGCGTGCATCGGCGATCTGGAAGGCTGCTTCCTGCGCTCCTGCTATGGTCAGCCGGTCGGTTGCACGGTCAATCCGGACATCGGGTTTGAATATCTGGGCGACATTCCGCCTGCCGCCGTTGCAAAACATGTGGTGATCGCCGGCGCAGGTCCGGCCGGTATGCAGGCGGCCATGGTCGCGGCGAAACGCGGCCACAAGGTCACACTGATCGAGAAATCGGGCGAACTTGGGGGCCATGTGACGCTGCAGGCCATGTTGCCCGGCCTTTCGGACCGTGGGGACATCGTCCGCTGGTTGAAGCTGCAGCTTGACCGTCTGGGTGTCGACGTGCGGCTGCATAGCGAGGCAACGACAGACAGCATCGCCGCTCTCCGGCCCGACACCGTTCTGGTCGCGACCGGCGCGCGCTATTCCAAGACCGGCGCAAGCAAGAACCAGCTGACCGGCGTGCCCGGCGCCGATCTGGAGCATGTGTTCACGCCGGAGGAAGTGCTGCTCGAACACGCCCGGCTGGGCAAGCGGGTCGTCGTGTATGACAACACATCCTATGAGGTCGGTCCGGGCATTGCGGAATATCTGGCAGGTCGGGGCAAGGAGGTTATCTTTGTAACGATCGACTCGGCCATGGCGATGTCCGTGACCGAGCTCGGTCTGAACAAGGTCATCGCGCGCCGCGTCATACCGAAGGTGGAATTTCTGCCATCCACCCAGATCGTTCGGATCGATCCCGCCAATGTGCGCGTGCGCGACTATTTTACTGGTGCCGAACGCCTGCTTGAGGGCATAGATAACACGATTCTGGTGACGTCCAAGCCGCCACAGGAAAGCCTCTATCACGAACTGATCGGCAATGGCATGGATGTGCGAATCATTGGAGACGCAAGAGAAGCGCGCTGGAGCGTGTTCGCAACCGACGAAGCGATCAAGGACGGACGACGCGCAGGCATGACCGTTTGACGACGCAGAGCCGGTCCTTTGCCCCAATTGAAATGATGCACGGGTATCATGGTCATCAGCCAGGCGATCCGGTTCGGGCCGCAAGGGTCATTCTGGCGGCACTGGACACTCCGGTTCCGCCCAGCCGAATTGTGATCGGGGCAGACGCTATAGAATGAATGCGAACGAAAGTGCGGCCCGTTTCCTCTCATATCGATGATTGGGAAAGCGCATCACTTTCCACCCGCTCTCCAGACACCTGAAGCGAAGTGGCGTATTGTTCGGTACAAGCGAGGCATTGACGCTGATACCGCAGTCTTGTATAAACATTATACGAGAGCGACGTTTCTTGGGATTCGATTTCAGCAAATTTGCTGTGTATGTGCAAAGAGAGATGCATAGTGGAACACCGTTTGTCGAGTTTCATACCATGAAACAGAACTCAAATGAAGAAGTCTACTCCGTTGAAAGGATTCTTGATGCTGCCGAAATAGAATTCGGTAAGTATGGGATAAATGGCATAAGTGTCTCTGCTGTTTCGCGCAGGGCCAACGTAAGCTCTCAACTTATTTATCACTATTTTTCTAACAAAAATAATCTTTACACAGAAATAATAATTCGCATGACAGAAAGGTTCTTTAGCGGATACGAAAATTTGATTTCTGAAAGCAATGAAGGTTTTCCGTTACGTTCAATTCATAATTTCGCATATAAATTCTGCGATTTTTTTATCACTAACCCGGAAATGGGCCGACTGGTTCTTGATCAGATCCTGCGGGAGGATCCTGGCCCAACGCGCGATGTGAAAGCAGAGCCGCGTATGCAGAAAGTATTCGCCAACTTGTCTAAGGCGATTCAGGCCGGAGTGGCTGCTGGCAGCGTGAAACACGATCTGACCGCCGAGGGAGTGTTTTTCCTGACCATTGTTCTGACAGTAGGCTACACCACTGTTATCGGGTTGCTGGACCGTTTGCATCTTGAAGTCCCGGAATTGGCAGTATCGCATGACGTACGAGAAATCGTTGCCGATGCGGTGATTGGCGCGATCGGTGATCGGTCTACCTACGGCGTGGAAAGATTCAGGTGAATTCTCCCCAGTTGAGTTGAATGTCGGTTGATTGGCCATCATGATGCCAACGACCTCAGCACTCAGATGCACCGGGAAGGCTTGGCTTACTCTGCCAGCGGAACGCTGGATCGTTCTGAGCTAGGTGTTTAGTCCAAGGATGTGAATTCAGGGTTTGACGATAAAGACATCCGCTTTTGATTTGCTGAGTTCCTCGACGGCCTCATAGGGTGTTCTGAACTTGAGCGCCTTGAGTTGCTTGCGAAGTTGTAGGCGATCAACCAGTCGCGAACGTGACGCCGCAGTTCGATGATCGGGCTATAGTGGAAGGATTTGACGGTCGCTTCCTTAATCGTTCTCACCATCCGCTCGGCCTGTCCGTTGGTCCAGGGATGGTAGGGTTTGGTCAGCCTGTGCTCGATGCCGTTTTCCCGACAGATCCGTTCGAACATATGGTTGAGGAAGCCGCGATTCTTGCCGCGCTCAGACTGGACGAACTGTAAGCGAAGTCCTCGTCCCACCTTGTCGCGCGTGATCTGAGCGGTGAGTCTCGCCTCCTTTGGGCGGGAGGTTGGTTAGTGCGATGATGATGCCATGTGATGATGCTGGCACGGAGCCGGTGCGGCGGATCGAGGTATTTACCGGCGCCGGGCGGCGTCGCGAGTGGAGCGATGAAGCGAGGGCCTCGATTCTGGCTGAGAGCTTCTCGGGATCGGAGACGGTTTGCGCGGTAGCCCGGCGGCACGGTCTTGCGCCGTCGCAGCTGTTCACCTGGCGCCGCGAGTTGCGCAAGCGCCTGGAAGGTCAGGGCGTGGCGCTGCCAACCGCCGCGGCCCCGGCGCCGTCGTTCGTCCCGGCAGTGATCGAGCCAGTGTTGGCGAGCACCCCGCCACCGGTGAGGCAGCGACGCCGATCGAGGACGGGTGCGATCCAGCTTGAGATCGGCGGCGTCGCGGTGAAGATCGCATCCGGCGCCGATAAGAGGACGATCACGGCGGTGATCGAAGCACTCAAGGCAACGCGATGATCGGGCCAGGATCGGGCGCGCGGGTGATGGTAGCGACGCGCCCGGTAGATTTCCGCAAGGGTCCCGATGCGTTGGCCGCGCTCGTGGGCAAGGAGTATGGCGGCGATCCCTATTCGGGCGTGATCTACGTGTTCCGTGCGAAGCGCGCCGATCGGATCAAGCTCGTCTGGTGGGACGGCACCGGGCTGTGCCTGATGGCCAAGAAGCTCGAGCAGGGCGGCTTTCGCTGGCCGGGCATCCAAGACGGCGTGATGCGCCTGACCGCGGCGCAACTCGGTGCCCTGCTGGAGGGCCTCGACTGGCGCCGGGTCCATGGCGGGCGTCGTCCGCAGGCGCCGCAGATCGCCGGTTGACGGGCGTTCGCGCGACTGATTCACTCCATTCATGCTCATGGAAGCGGACCTTCCCGACGATGTAGATGCGCTGCGCGCGCTCGTCCTTGAGCAGGCCCGCGAGATCGACGCGATGAAGGACTTCCGCGCCGAGATCGAACGGCTGAAGGCGATCGTCGAAGCACTCCAACGCCACAGGTTCGGCCGCCGTTCCGAGCAGCTCGATCCTGACCAGCTCGAGCTGTGCCTCGAGGAGGTCGAAGCGGCGCTCGGTCAGGTCGAGCACGCCGTACAGAAGGCGAGCCGCACCGCCGATCGTCCGCGCAAGACCAACCGCGGTTCGCTGCCCGCGCATCTCGAGCGGATCGAGCAGATCGTCGATGTCGACGACAAGGTCTGCCCCTGCTGCGGCGGCGCGCTGCACCAGATCGGCGAGGATGTCGCCGAGCGCCTGGACGTCGTGCCGGCCACGTTCCGCGTGCTGGTCACCCGTCGGCCGCGCTATGGCTGTCGCTCGTGCGAGAGCGCGATCATGCAGGCGCCCGCGCCGGCTCGGATCATCGAAGGCGGCATCCCGACCGAGGCGCTGATCGCACAGGTGCTGGTCTCCAAGTATGCCGATCACCTGCCGTTATACCGGCAGGCGCAGATTTATGCCCGACAGGGCGTCCAGCTCGACCGCTCGACGCTGGCTGACTGGGTCGGGCGAGCCGCCTGGTATCTTCGCCCCCTGCGCGATCATGTGCTCGAGCGATTGCGACGCTCGGAGCGCCTGTTCGCCGACGAGACGACCGCGCCCGTGCTCGATCCCGGTCGCGGGCGGACCAAGACCGGGCAGCTCTGGGCCTATGTGCGCGACGATCGACCATGGGGCGGCAGCGATCCGCCGATGGTCGCCTATGTCTATGCCGGTGACCGCAAGGCCGAGCGGCCGCAAGAACATCTCGGCGCGTTCGACGGCATCCTGCAGGTCGACGGCTTCTCCGGTTATGCGGCACTCGCCCGGCGCCGGCAGCAGGTCAGGCTCGCTTTCTGCTGGGCGCACGTGCGACGACGGTTCTACGAGCTCGCTGCCTCGTCGCCCATCGCGACCGAGGTGCTACGCCGCATCGCCTTGCTCTACGCTATCGAAGACGAAGCCCGCGGCTCGCCCGCCGAAGAGCGTCGATCCATCCGCAACGAGCGCAGTAGCGTCGTCGTCGCCGATCTCCGCCTCTATCTCGACGCACGCAACCGACAGGTCAGCGCGAAGTGCAAGCTCGGCGAGGCGATCCGCTACGCGCTCACCCGCTGGGACGGGCTCACGTTGTTCCTCGACGATGGCCGCGTCGATCTCGACAACAACACCGTCGAACGCTCGATCCGCCCGCTCGCCCTCAACCGCAAGAATGCCCTGTTCGCAGGCTCCGACGAGGGCGGCGACAACTGGGCCGTGGTCGCCACACTCGTCGAGTGCTGCAAGCTCAACGGCATCGATCCGCACGCCTGGCTATCCAGCACGCTCACACGCCTCGCCGCCGGATATCCTGCCAATGCCGTCGGCGACCTCATGCCATGGGCCGCCGCGGGCTGAGAACATCGCTTACGACGAACTGGACGCCATTGTCGCTGAGCAGCGTGTGGATTCTATAGTGTGCGGTCCTGATCAGGGCCTTCAGGAAGCCGGCTGCGGCCAGCTTGGTGGCGCTGCGGTAGATGCGGGCTAGATGTTTGGTCCCGAAGTTTGATGGTGCATTATCCATGCAGAAGTGGAAGGATGCACGATGGGTCAAGTTCTTCACGGGAGCGCCAGCACGACAGCGGCAGTCCGTCGAGCAATACAAAATAGTCAAGAGAGCCTGAGGACGCTGGCCAAGCGGCACGGGATCAATCCCAAGACGGTTGCCAAGTGGCGGAGCCGGAGTGGCACCGCCGATGGGCGACCCGGTCCCAAGGATGCCCATTCCACAGGGCTGACCCTGGAGGAGGAGGCGATGATCGTCGCCTTCCGCAACCGGCTAATGCCGTTCCTTCGGCCCCATCGGCATGTCCTCGACCGACTGTCGCTTGCGCCACTTCAGAACCGTCTTCTCGTTGATGCCGAACCGCTTAGCGAGCTGCGCGACCGGAGCTTCCGGTCGCTGTAGCTCTGCTCGTATGGGGAGCGTGGTCTTGACGCTGCCGTGGAGAATCTGGCCCATAACTCCCTTCGCTGTGATGAGGACAATTTTACACCATCACATCCAGGTCAGAAACGCTCGATGCGTGCCTGGCTTGAAAGGCTGGTTCCGACAGCGGGATACGGACCTACTCGGCCGCTTCGGCCCGTAAAGGCGCCGGTGTCAGGCCTCCACCAGCCAGATAGGCTTCATAGGCGCGGGTGAAAAGGCGCAGCAGCGGTTCGTTCTGGCCGAATTGCTGGTGAGTCTTGCCGCCGGATTCGAAGCCGATCTGTTGCAGGCGCGACATGGCCATGTCTTCGACCACCACATCGCGCGTGGCGGCAAGCGTGCTGGCCATGGCGTATTCCTCGCGCAGGGTCCGTGGCGCATGACGGCTGTAGATGCGCACTTCGGTGCGCATCCGGCCTTCGGAGATCGGCCAGAACTGATAGAGCAGATAGCCATTGGCCAGCGGCTGGATCGAGATGTTCGGAAAGATCGTGATCGTCTCGGTCCCGAAGTTCGGGATTTTGAGCCGATTGATCCCGGGATGTTCGTAGAAACCGGCGCGACCTTGCTTGATCGCCTCGATATCCGGCGCCGAAGTCGGCAACATCTGCGCATAGACCCACGTCAGCGCTGGCGCCTGCGGATTGTAGTCGAAATTGCGCTGCACCGTGCCGGCGCTGTGCGGCCCGAAGTGCTTCACATCAAGGTAGTGCAGGTGCGGGTTTTCCTTGGGCACCACCGCCGGGCGCAGCGTCTTGCTGTGGAGGATCGCCACATGAAGGCATTGACGAGGTTCTTCCAGTTGCAGTCGATCTCGTCCGTCACCCGGATGCAGAACGGAAACTGTTCGAACGGCGCACCTTCAAGCATCTGGTCCAGCCCCGCAAGGAACTGCGGCAGCGTGGCCTCGGGTTCCTGCGCGAAGTTGAGGAAGATGAATCCTGCCCAGGTATCGAGATGGATCGGCGCCAGGCCACTGGTCGCCTTGTCGACATGCGGGAAGTCCTGCTCGGCCGGGATCGCGCTGAGCGAGCCGTCGATACGGTAGACCCAGGCGTGATAGGGGCAGCGGAACGTCATCGCGTTGCCGCGTTCCTGGCAGACCAGCGCCACGCCGCGGTGCGAACAGGCATTGTGAAAGGCGCGCACCTTTCCGTCCTTGCCCCGCGTGATGACCACGCTGGCCTTGAGCGTCGGCAGGTCGCGCACGATATAGTCGCCGGGTTCGGGCACTTCGTCCACCCTCCCGACCATCAGCCAAGCGCGCCGGAAGATCATGTCCTGTTCGCGGCGGAAATAATCGGCCGAGGTGTAGTATTCCACCGGCACCCGGTCGTGGCCAAGGCCCATGTCGCGGGCCTTCGTCATGTGTTCGCTCAGATCTGCCATGTCGTGTCCGGCGCCGGCGGCGCCTGCTCCTCTCTTGCCATCGCGGTGATTGCGCCAGCTTGCGCTACCGGCACCCCTGCCCGGTCTGCCACGGCCCGGTCAGTGCGGCTGATACCCGACCCATTCCATCGCCACGCTGTGCGGAAACGGCGCATAGGGCACGCGCGGCTGACCGAAAATCTCGACCGCCTGGCTGGCCTCTGTCAGCCCCAGCACGACCCGGAAAAGCAGTGCCTCGGCTTCGGGCAGGGCCTGGGGATCGAACTGGTCAAGATGGGTGAACACCTCCTCCAGCCGTGGCGCCAGCGCGGCGTGAAACGCCTCCAGCTCGCCCTGTGGCAACTCCTGTCGGCGGCGATAGCGTTCATCCTGCGTGTGCAGGTCGCCCCAGGCGGCAACGAACGGCGCGAGAAAAGCAAACTTTTCAGGCAAGGCGGGATGGTTCATGGGCTGAGTGTCCTGTCTGTGCGGTGCCGCGCTCAGCGGTATTCGTTCCACTCGATCGCCATCTTGTGCGGAAACGGGGCGTAAGGAACGCACGGCTGGTTGAACACCTCGATCGCCATTGCCGCCTCGGTCAACCCCAGCGCGGTGCGATAGAGCAGCGCCTCGGAATCGGGCAACGCATCCATCGGGAACTGGTCGAGATGGTCGAAGATCGCGTTCAGGCGCGGCGCCGTCGCATCATAGTAGGCCTTGAGGTGCTTCATCGTGCTGTGCTGGCGCTGCAGATAGCGTTCCTCCTGCGTTTCAAGCGAACCCCACACCGCCGCAAAGGGCGCAAGATCCTCGAAACCTGCGGGCAGATTCACACTGTCGGTCATCGCTCATCCTCTCCCGTGTCCCGCCGGTTCGCCCGGCCGGGAACACCCCTGATCACCGCCTGCACAACCGGCAAGCCATCATGCACTCTCTATGCAGCATTCCCGCACCACCCTGAACAGCCTTTCCTTGACACCCCGTCCACTCGAAGCGGCCCAAGCGACCGGTGCGGCGTGATTGAGGCCGCGCCGGTGGTATGCTTGGGGGTGGTGTGCTTGGGGGTGGTTATTCGGCGGCCTGTGCTTCGAGGGGTTGGGGGAAGCGGGACATGTCCCAGCCCTGCACCACGGGCAGCACTTCGCGGCCGAACAGTTCGAGCACGGCGCGTTGCTGGTCGGGCGTGCCGGCCACGAACGGCAGGTCGCAAATGCCGACGCCGATCTCGCGCAGCACGCAGAACTCTTCGATCAGCGTTGCCGGGCTGCCCATGCAATAGGGCTTGGCCACCATGTCCAACACAGGCGGGCCACCCAGCGTCGCCGATCGCAGCGTTCCCTGCTCTTCCGCTTGCTTGCCCAAGAACCCGATCATCTCGGCCTGCGCCTGCTCGTCGTGCAGAGATTCGCTGAGGCCCACGACCGCATGCTTGGATGCGGAATAAGCGGCGGTGCCACCGAATGCCTCCCTTCCAGCTATCGACGCTACATTGATTAGGGTGCAGCGTGCCGCGCGCAAGTGCTGCAGCGTCGCCTGGCACATCGCCACGGTGCCGAAATAGTTGACGTCCATGGCGACGCGAAAATCTTCGAGCGTACAGGCCTCGACCACGCCGAACAGGCCCGACCCGGCGTTGTTGACCACGACGTCGATGCCGCCCAGCCACTCGGCCGCCTCGGCGACGCCGCGCGCCACGCTATCGGGCTTGCTGAAATCAAGCGTGACCAGCCGCGCATTGCTGGCAGGGGATCGGGCACGCGCCGCACAGTGCCGACCACCCGATCGCCATGCGCGACCACCGCCTCGATCAGCGATTTGCCGAGACCACTCGATACTCCCGTGATGAGCCAACGCCGGCCTGTCATGTTTATCTCCCGCCAGAGTATTTTCCTGGTGGGATGCTTAGGGCATTGGTGTGAGCCGCGCCGTGTCGTCGAGCACGCGCGGGCAGGATCGCGTCGTAAACGACATTGTACGGTGCGTCACATGGCGGACATGGACTCTTCAAATACGTCGATGTATCCAGAATCGAGTGTGTATGGGAGAAGGCTGTGTCGCGATTGAGCCGCAAGGCTGCGCAGGAGCAGACGCGCGAACGGTTGCGTCGCTCGGCCGAGGCAGAATTTGCGCGCAGCGGGGTGGCGGCGGCGCCGATCGAGCGCATCGCCGAGTCTGCCGGCTATTCGCGCGGGGCATTCTACTCCAACTATCGCAGCAAACCCGAATTGCTGGTCGATCTGCTGGCCGACCGCCAATTGTCGGAAATCCGCCTGTGGACCGAAATGTTCGAGCAGGCGGACGATCTCGAGGCCTGCCTGATCGCGGTGATCGAGCGCAACGATGACCTCGTCAAAGTGTTCGAGCGCACCTTGCTCGAACACGAGCTGCAGCTCGAAGCCGAACGGAACGCGGTGTTCGGAGATCATTTTCGCGCGCATCTCGATCGCATCTACGCCGAGATGCGCGCGCTGTTCATCACCATCCTGCGCCGCAACGGCAAGGCTCCACCACCGTATCTCGATGCCTGCGTGGTAATGGCCTACCAGTTCGGCATCAACCTAGGATCGACGACGATCCTGGGCAACGACATCGCCGCACGGGGCAGCGCGCCCGAATTGATGGCGGCATTTCTCGGGCAGATGATCCGGTCGGCGCCCGAACTCGCCAAATGACAGCAGCATCATGACAGGAGCATCGCACGCGATGCCGGGAGCAGGAAAAATGGAAAAAGACGTTGATTTCGATCCCTATTCGCCCGAAGTTCAGGCCCGTGGGCCGGAAGCTTTTGCGGAAATGGCCAGCCGGTGCCCGGTTCACCACTACAAGGGCCGGTTCGATTTCTTCGTGGCGAGCAATGGCGACGACGTGCGCGAGCGCCTGCTGAAGGACCAGTCGACCTGGACGATCGAGGAAGGCAGTTCGCCCAAGCTGCTGCCGCCCGAACAGCGCACCGCGCTAATGGACGACACGCCCTATCACAACAAAGTCCGCTTCGTCGTGCAGCGTGGTTTCGGCCCGCGCGAACTGATCCGGCTCGAAGAGGTGGTGCTCAGGCTTGCCGACGAACTGATCGACGCAATTCTCGCCGATCCAGAGGATGAGGGCGACCTGTTCGGCCGGCTGATCATGCCATTGCCCGCGCGCCTGATGTGCGTGATGCTGGGCGTACCCGAAGCCGACCACATGACCTACAAGGAATGGGCCGATGCCTATTTCTACGAGATCCTGAACGACCCTGAGCGGGAGATGTCGCTCGATACGATCGCCCAGGTATCGGCACCGCTGTTCGCCGAACTCCAGCGCCGCCGCGCCATGCTGGCCGAGCAAGGGCTGGAACCCGATATCGCGCATCTGGGCAACGCCCTGCCCAACGACTTCCTGTCGCGCTTCATGAGCGACAGGATCGATGGCGAATATCTGCGCGACGAGGAAATCCTCAGCCTGATGCTCGGCATCATCGTCGGCGGCAACGAAACCACGATGAACCTGCTGGGCAGTCTGCTGATCCGGCTGCTGGGCGATCGCGCGTTGTGGGAACAGGTTCGCGCCGATCGCTCGCTCGTGGAAGTGGCGATCGAGGAAAGCCTGCGGATCGATCCGCCGGTGATCGGCCTGTTCCGCGCTGCGCGACACGACACCGAACTGGGCGGTGTCGAAATCCCGGCCCATTCCAAGGTGTTCTACAATATTGCCGCCGCCAACCGCGATCCGGCGATCTTCGACGATGCGGACACATTCCGGCTCGACCGCCCGCGCTCGCAGCTGCGGCAGCACGTGGCATTTTCGGGCGGCAACCACTTCTGCCTCGGCGCGCCGCTGGTGCGGGTGGAAGTGCGCGCGGTGATGAACCGGCTGCTCGACCGGCTGCCCGACCTGCATTTGCAGGGTGTTCCCCAGCGAGCGGCAGGTTTCAACGTCTATGGCTGGTCGTATATCCCGGTCCGCTGGCGCTGATCGGGCCCGTGCGCCGCGCGGGACTGGCGGCCATTCGTGAATTTTGAGGCATCGGCCGATTGGCCGGGCAGGGGAGGACTATGTGCGGGGTTTGAAGGGCAAGATCGCGATCGTCACGGGCGGCGCGGGCCGGATCGGTCGGGTCGTGGTGGCACGACTGGTGGAAGAAGGCGTCAGGACCGTGGTCGCCGACATCAACGCCGACGATGCGCAAGCTGTGGCAGCGCTTTATGGCGACATGGCCCATGCCATCGCCTTCGACGCCGCCGACGAGGGTTCGGTGCGCGCGCTGATCGACGGCGCGGTCGACAAATTCGGCGGGCTGGACATCCTGCACAACAACGCCGCCTTCGTGAACCTTGGCCAACTGGGATCGGACACGACCGCATTGGAAACCCCGCTGGCGCTGTGGGACGTGACCATGAACGTCAACGTGCGCAGCTATTTCGTGGCCTGCGCGCATGCCCTGCCGCACATGATCGCGCGTGGCGGCGGATCGATCATCAACACCAGTTCGGGATCGGGCCATCGGGGCGACGAAGTGCGCATCGCCTATGGCACGTCGAAAGGCGCGGTCTCAGCGCTCACGCTCTATATCGCCGCGCAGCACGGCAAGCAGGGCGTGCGCTGCAATGCGATCGCGCCCGGCCTGATCGCCGACGAGCGGCTGCGCGCGCTGGCGCCCAAGCTGGTCGCGTTGAACGAGCGGCACAACCTGCTGGCGCGCGTCGGCCATCCCGACGACATAGCCTCGCTGGTAGCCTTCCTGGCCTCGGACGAATCGGCGTTCATCACCGGGCAGATCATCACCATCGACGGCGGGCAGAACTCGCACAATCCACAGATGGTCGAAGCGATGGAAATGGGCAGCTCCTACTCCTGACCTTTTCCCTCCCTTTTTGAAGGATACGACATGACCAGACCCACCCGTTTTTGCCGCGTCGCCTGGATCGTGGACGACATGGACGCGACGGTCGCCCAGTTCCGTGACTTGTTCGGCCTGGGCATGCGCTTCGGCCCGATCGCACCCGACATCATCAAGGCGGGGATCGACGAGCACGGCTTCGAGCCGATCCAACTGTTCGTGCCGGCGGCCGAACTGCCGTTCATGCAGGGATTGCCCTATCCGCTGGTCGAAGTGGCGCTGGCGGTGGACGATTGCGAGGAAACCTATCGGCTGCTGGCCGCCGACGGAATCCTGCCCTCGTTCACCAGCCCGTTGCCCGGGCCGGACACGCAGGAACACCTCTATGCGCATGGATTCGGCGGAATTCCGGTGATGTCGTGCACCGATGGCGACAACGAATCGATGATGATGCCATTCCTCGATCTGGAGCACGCCCCAGTGCCCAAGTGCGGGGTGGTGGTCGTGGCGGCGGACGATATCGACGCGATGGCGGCGAAGTTCACGCGCTATTTCGGCATGGAATGGCAAGCCAGCGACCCGGGCGGCCTCGGCACACGCGCGCTGGTCGGGCCGCATCGCATCAAGCTGGTCGAAGGACCCAGCGAGGTCGCCCGGGCCAACGCGATGGAATGCGTGCTGTCGTCCGACATCATGGTCGAGGATGTCGACGCGGCCCGCGCGAGGCTGGAGCAGGCCGGTCTTGCCGTTCTGGCCGAACGCACGTTCGCCAGCGGCCGCAAAGGCTTGTACTTCGGCAAGGCGCTCGCCGGCATGCCGGTCGGAATCTACGACGCGCGCGACGATGCCGAGGCGCGCGGAGCCTGATCGTTCCAGTCTGCCTGATTGTTCCAGTCTGATTGCCGGGCGCCTTGCGCCCGGCAGGTGAAGAGTTCGTCCAAAAGGAGAATTAGCGGGAAAACCAAAGCGGGAGAACGATGATGGATGGGCTCGATTTTGAAGCCGTGGTCCGCGATTGCGAGCTCGAAACCAACCGCGACGCCTATCCCGCCGAATTTCCGGCTCTGCCGCCGATCCCGGCGGCGCGCTATGTAGATCCCGCGTTCTTTCAGCTCGAACGCGACCATGTCTGGGCCAAGTCGTGGTTGCTTGCCGCGCACGAAAGTGACGTGGCGCAGCTCGGCGACTACAGGCTGATCGAGAAACTCGGCGAATCCATCATCGTCGTCCGGAGCGCCGATGGCACGGTGCGCGCAATGCATAACGTATGCATCGACCGCGGATCGCCGATGGTGAAGGGGCCGCGGGGCAACGTTCGCAACTTCGTGTGCCGTTATCACGCCGGACGTCCGACGGCAGCCCTGGCAAAGTCCCCGAGGCCGCGCTATTTCGCCTAGCTGGACAAGGCTGCGCTCGGGCTGCTTCAGTGCGATGCGAAATTGGCGCGGCCATGTCGTCATCATTCTGGATCCTGCCGCCAGGCCGCTGGCCCAAACGCTCGGGGCGGTTAGCGCGCCAGCTGCCAACTTTCCGGTCGAAAACAGGTAGTGAAGCGCCATTGCGAGGTCACGATCGACTGCAACTGGAAAGTCGCGCTCGATAACTTCATCGAGGTCTATCACATCGCCACCGTCTATCCGGCCATCATGCGCTGGCTGGATGTAAAGAGCTTCGACGTCACCCCGCTGAAGGGTGAGAAACCGCACATTTCTGGAGTATGGCGGACATAGAAAGCCCATATTTTTAGCCGTTAGAGCGGTTTTCGACCGTTATGAATCACTGAGGGATTGAACTAACCCGCTGACGCGGGAGATGTGTGGGTCTTGGCCGGAATGGCCTCCTGATGAGATGGTTTGGTTGCTGGACCAACCATCAACCAGGAGACCATCCCATGACTGACGCCACGGCAGCGGTAAGCCCGCTGCGCCGTCGTATGATCGACGACATGAGCCTGCGCAACCTGTCGCCTGCCACGCAGCGATCTTACATTCACGCGGTCAAGAGGTTCAGCCGTTATTGCGGTCGCTCGCCGGATCGGTTGGGGCTGGAGGATGTCCGCGCTTTCCAGGTCTATCTGGTGTCGCAGGGCATCTCGTGGCCGGCGCTCAACCAGACGGTCTGCGCCCTGCGCTTCTTCTACGGCGTGACACTTGACCGGGCGGAGATACCGGAGCGGATCGTCTATGCGCGCACGCCGCGCAAACTGCCTGATATCCTCAGTGCTGATGAGGTGGTGCGCTTCCTAGAGGCGGTGTCATCGCTGAAGGCGCGCGCCGCGCTGACCACGGCCTATGCCGCTGGACTGCGCGCCTCGGAGGCGGTGAGCCTGAAGGTTGCGGATATCGACAGCGACCGGATGCTGATCCAGGTCCATCATGGCAAGGGCGCCAAGGATCGCGCGGTCATGCTGTCGCCGCAGTTGCTGGGCATTCTGCGGACCTACTGGCGACTGGCCCGGCCTGAAGAGTGGCTGTTTCCCGGCCGCGGCGACAAGCCGATCGACGTCCAGGTGCTCCACGCGGCCTGCCGGTCTGCGACCAAGGCGGCGGGATTGACCAAGAAGGTCAGCGTGCACACGCTGCGCCACAGCTTTGCCACCCATCTGCTTGAGAGCGGTACGGATATCCGGATCATCCAGGTCTTGCTGGGACACAACAACCTTTCGACGACGGCGCGTTACACGCATGTGGCGACGAGCACGATTGCCGGGACGCAGAGCCCGTTCGACCGACTGACGCTGGAGGTGGTACCACCGGCCTGAGCGGAAGTGATGCGCTCCGGGCTGGAGATGGCGGATATTTTTCGCCGCCATGGTCATGCATATCGCGCTGTCCATGACGGTCATCTTGGCCGCGTCGAACGCCGCGTCATGTCCGCGATCGAGCTTTGCCGGACGGCAGCGCTTGGCGGTCATGTCGAGGCTTGTGAGGATTGCGCGCATGCCCGCGTGGCGTTCAACAGCTGCCGCAATAGGCATTGCCCCAAGTGCCAGAGCACAACGCGCGAACGGTGGCTTGCCGACCGTCAGGCCGATCTGCTGCCGGTACCCTATTTCCACGTCGTGTTCACCGTGCCGGCCCAAGTCGCCGAGATCGCCTTCCACAATAAGACCGTCGTCTATGGCATCCTGTTCGACGCCGTCGCCGCGACGCTCAAGACCATTGCTGCCGATCCAAGACATCTGGGCGGTGAGATCGGCTTCCTGGCCATTCTTCACACTTGGGGTCAGGTGCTCACCCATCATCCGCACATTCATTGCCTCGTCCCGGGCGGGGCTCTTGCTCCCGATGGACGATGGCTCGGCTGCCGACCGAACTTCTTCCTGCCCGTCCATGTCCTCTCAAGCTTGTTCCGACGGCTGTTCCTCGAGCGGCTTGCAGCGGCCCATACAGCCGGACGACTGCGCTTCTCCGGCCGGCTCGACAGGCTTGGTGACGCCGATGTCTTCACAGCCGCGATCCGGCAATTGCGCCGCAAAAACTGGGTCGTCTATTCGAAGCCGCCGTTCGGCTCACCCGAACATGTCCTGGCCTACCTCGGCCGCTACACCCACCGGGTCGCCATCGCCAACAGTCGCCTGGTCAGCGCCGACGAGACCAGCGTAACCTTCCGCTGGCGCGATTATCGGCACGGCAACGCACCCAGGCTGATGTCGCTCGATCCGCACGAGTTCATCCGGCGCTTCCTTATTCACAGCCTGCCCGACGGCTTTCACCGCATCCGCCATTATGGCTTTCTCGCCAATGGCTGCCGCCGCGCCCGGCTCGCGATCATCCGGCAGCTATTGATCCCGACGATGCCCGCGCCGATCGTCGCAACAAGCGAGTCCGCCAGGCCACTCCCGCGCTTTGACCCTTCCGTCTGCCCCTGCTGTGGCGGCATTCTGCGCATCACCGCCACGCTGACGCGATTACGCACCGGGCCGGCACGACCGCAGCCGGATACCTCATGAGCAGGGGCTCTCAACCAAGCTTCGATTACCTCAGCGTCGCGGTATCAGTGCCGGCAGACGCGACGAGGCCCTATGCCGGCATCTTTGCCGATCCGCCCAAAGCGCACAAGCATCTCGCCAAGCTCACCCCCAAATGCCCAAAGGCGCGTCAAGCACCCGGGTCAGCGCGGACGCTTCAGCCTCGTCCTCACCGGCGTGGCGGCATTGCATCACCCCAAGCCGCTCATCTGGACCGGGCACGGCGCCACTAATCCCATAGGTTGCGCACGCGTCAGCGGGTTAATTCAATCCGGCTTCAATGAGGTCGCGCACAGCGCCAGACCCACCGTGAGCGCTGCGCGACCTCACAGAACCCTCCAGATTCCCATTT
>FWWM01008226.1_pt1 | contig 20244 bp, 20 predicted proteins | sample 2228351 | NCBI WGS metagenome assembly FWWM01 (sample SAMEA103939774, study PRJEB20133) | metagenome
CGCTAGTGAAGGGGGTTCCGGCGAACACAACGAGGATCGTGATGGTAGGCGGTGTGTTGAGAAGAGAGGAGATGGATATAGTGCTAAACCCATATGATAGGAAGACAATAGAGGCTGCTGATTATATGCGGAGGAGGGTTGGGGGGAAACTTATAGCATTATCTATGGGCCCCCACCCCAAGATCATACCGATCATGGGGGGGCTATTCGAAGCAGAGGTCTCTGGAATAGATGAGGCATATATACTTAGTGATAAGAGAATGGCGGGCTCGGATACCTGGGCGACGGCATATACGCTTTCTAAGGGGATATCGAAGATATTGTCTATACATAGGGGGGCTCTTGAGTCCCTGGCAAAGTCTCTAGAGTCTGGGGAGCCTGTGGATAAGGTTGAGAGCCTCGCTGTGGATCTATATAGAAGGAACCTTATACCAAACAAGATCTACAGCGATAAGCCATCGATAAAAGAGACACTTATAAACATGGTGAAGAAAGGGAAGATCTCTAGGGATGATGCGGCAGAGATGCTTAGAGAAGAGGCTAGGAGGATCACACAGAGCTTCACAATATTCTGTGGAATGAAATCATCAGATGGTGAGACAGGCAACGTGGGCCCCCAGGTCGCTGAGGCCCTATCGCAAGAGCTGGGGCTAACGGTGACACACTCCTCTTTCGTGGTTGACTATGAATATATAGGCGAGAGGGATGTTCTCGTGGTTAGGAGGAGACTTATAAACAGAGTGCAGATCCTAGAGGCAGATCTGCCGGCTGTTCTCACAATTCATGTTGATTACTCAGCACCACCAGTAACTCTCTCTGGTAGAAGGGCCTCTCTAATGAACTCCTACAGGGGTAAGAGCACCAATATAACTATATGGTCTGCAGATGATATAAAAGCGGATCCTAGGTTCATAGGGCTAGCTGGATCTCCTACTGTTGTTGGGCCTGGTGTTGATATTAGTAGACCATATGTTAGGAAGATCGTTGGTTCGTCTCTCATAGCTGCAGCAGATATAGATAAGATCAGCTATGGCAATAATGTCTATGGCCCCTTCAAGAAGGGAGATCTGTTGGACAGCCTGCCAGAGGATCTCAAGAGAGGTCTTGTATCAAAAGGCCTTGCCAAGACCTTTGACTATGAGGATCTTGCGGAGGAGATCATAAAGATACTAACCACATAGGGTGGGATCAGATGTCCTCACAAACACAGCAAGCACATGTTCTCAACATATTGCCACCAACACCTGATATAGAGAGCTATAGAGACGTGTGGATATTCATAGAGACTCTGGGGGGAGAGCTTATAAGCTATAGCCTTGAGGGGATAGCTGCAGCGAGAAAGATCGCATCGAAGGTGGGGATGAGCGTAGGTGCTCTGGTGGCGGGTGATAGGGTTGGGGATGATCTGGCTAGGAGTCTGATCGAGCATGGTGCTGACTATGTGGTTGCTGTGGAGCATCCATATCTAGCTGACTACGAGCCTCTCGCGTATACAGCTGCTCTGGAGGAGATCGTGGGTATCAGGAAGCCTTGGGCCCTTATATTCATGGCTGACGAGATGGGCAGGGATCTTGCACCAAGGCTGGCCTATAGACTTGTCACGGGTCTTGCTACGGATAACATTGATTTCGATGTTGAGGACTTCTTCCACGGTCTTTTGAAGGAGAGGTTTACAAACATACTGGCCCAGATAAGACCTGATTTTGCCACTAGAATAGCAAAGATCTATACGCCTAGGCACAGACCACAGATCGCGTCTCTCAGGCCGGGCTCTTTCAAGCCGCTCCAGAGAGATCCTTCTAGAAGGGGGGAGATATATAGATATACCCCCTCCCTTAAGGGGTATCAGAGGAGAATAAGAGTCATAGATTATGAGAAGATCGAAGATAAAGGTGCTGAGCTGCTCGATGCGAAGCTAATAATAGGCCTGGGGCTGGGGATCTTGAGGGATGCTGAGGGCAACGCTAGAAACCCTCTCGAGACTGTTGAGCACACTAGAAAGATCCTTGATCTTGTTGGGAAAAAGCTAGGAGTAGAGACGGCTATGGGCGCGTCGAGAGCCCTTATACATGCTGATGTGAAAGATCTCAAAGGGATCATAACCCACGACATACAGATCGGGCAGACGGGAAAAACGGTATCGCCTAAAGTATATATAGCTGTGGGGATAAGCGGTGCGATACAGCATAGAGTAGGTATCTTGAGGGCTGGCAATATAGTGGCTATAAATATAGATCCCAGGGCGCCTATTCATGAGATAGCCCACTACTCAATAATAGAAGATCTATATAGAGCCCTGCCTAAACTCTACGAGGCATTGAGAAAGAAGCTAGAGGGTCGGTGAGGATAAGATGGTAGATAAACACGATGTAATAGTGGTTGGAGCGGGGCCTGGGGGATGTGCAGCTGCATACTATCTAGCTGAGAGAGGCTATGATGTGCTCTTAGTAGAGAAGGCCAAGGTTCCTGGACAGAGAAATGTTACCGGAGGAGTCCTCTACGGATCTTTCCTCCCTGGATACGGATTAATAGACATGATACCCGGCTTCGAGAGCGAGGCGCCTCTAGAGAGAAGGGTTGTTAGATATAGGCTTGCAATGCTTTCAAGCCCCTCTTACCCCGCTGAGTATAGATATAGAGTTGTAGCTCCCAACGAGAGATCATACAGGGTTCTTGAGATAGATGAGGGCTCTGCGTTGGATAGATTTGTTCACAAGGGCATCTCGACGGGTCACGACTACACAGTTATTAGAGCCAAGTTTGATAGATGGTTTGCCAGGAAGGTTGAGGAGATTGGAGGCATAGTTGTTACTGCAACGGCTGTTGAGGATCTTGTTTTTGAGGAGGATAGGGTTGTTGGTATAAGGACTGATAAGGAGGAGATATATGCGGATCTAGTTATAGACGCTAGTGGGGTTACGAGCAAGCTTGTGATAAGGGCAGGCCTAAGAGGGCCTCTAGATCCAAGCCAGGTTTACCACGGGATCAAGCAGGTTTATCAGCTGAGCGAGGAGGAGATCAACAGGAGATTCGGTCTCAAGAGCGGTGAAGGGATGGCTATAGCTATAATGGGCGATTTTCTGAGAGGCATGATCGGGGGTGGGTTTATATATACAAACAAGGACACAGTGTCGGTCGGGCTCGTAGTTACTATGGATAGCATGCTTAGGGGTCTGAGGAGTAATTTTAAGGAAGTTGGAAAGCCTCTCGACGTTCTTGAGGACATGATCTCGCATCCATATGTTGTAAGATTTATAGAGGGAGCCAAGCTTGTTGAATACTCAGCCCATAATATCCCCAAAGGATCTAAAACAATGCTTGAGAAGCCTCTGAGAAGCGGCTTTCTGGTTGTTGGTGACGCGATGGGGGCTTTTATAAAGATAGGCGGGCTTATAGATGGTATGAGGAGGGCCATAGCTACGGGGATAATGGCTGCCCAGACCTATATATATGCTAGGAAGCACCATGATTTCAGTGAGAAGGCTCTATCTATATACCTTGATCTCCTCCAGCCTATCTATAAAGATATAAGGAGATCCGCTAGGAACAGCCTTCTGGCAGAGAGCAGACTTCTATATGGCCCCGGGTACAGGCTCCTCCTAAGAATTATGGGGAAGAGGGTCTCGGGTATAGTGGATGGGAAGATCGATGGGAGAGACGCGATTCAAAAGATCCAGGAGAGGACAGGGATCCTGGTGTATGAGGAGGATAAGAACTACTCACACATAAAGATAGACTATGAGAAAGCCAACAGGGATCCCTATAAGCTCTGGGTTCCAGCATGTCCTGTCAACTGCTACACGCTATCCGTCCCTGGAAAAGGTATATTCGCCTCATATAGGGATCTATATATTTATAACCTAGAAAGGCTCAGGAGAGCGGGGTCTGTCAACAAGGATCTCGAGAGAAGAGCTGTTGAAGAAACCTGGAGAGATATAGCGAGGGCCGAGATCAGGTTCGATCATGTGGCATGTGTCTCATGCGGTACATGCTGGGTAATAGGCCCTCCAACAGTTATATCGTTCAACCCAGAGAGAGGGGGCCATGGGGTTAAGTTTAGATATAGTTAAAAACATTCTTTTCCACTGATCTAAACCTTTACCGGCTTTTAGCTCTCCTCCTCTCGCAACTCTTCGAGGGGCTTGCTCTCGAGGAGAGGTGCTTCTACCCTCTCCCTTAGATAATTGGCTATTTTTCTAGCCTCTTCTTCCGATACGTGTTTCCCTAATTTCTGGGCCTCGAGCACCTTTTGTGCTAGAACGCTTTCCAGCTCCACGCCTTCTGGTATTGCGAGCCTTAGTTTCTCGAAGATCATTGGGCTGGGGTGGATTATTGCTCCTTTCTTTATGAATAGCTCGCTGTCCAGCTGTGTAACCACGAAAGAGCCTACCTCTTCGTCACCTAGCTTCAGCGTATAAACTAGATCGCCGTCTATGGTTTCACCCAGCTTTTTAACCTGATACTCCACCCCCCTTCCAAAAGCCTCTTGCCAGAGGGAAAGGCCCCCTATCGCCTTGACTATGTCGTCGATCTCTTTATCTCTTCTGAACACCTCTATAGAGAGCTTAGAAGGATCCCAGAGTATTTTGCCATTCTCTATCCTATACTCTATCCTTATTCTAACCACATCGCCCTTATCGACCTTAAATTTATCCACAAGGATCCTATATAGCGTGCTGTTAAGCTCACCTACGGCTCTCGCAACATCTTGCGATGATACAGCGCCTCTTTTGATATCTTCTTTAAGCTGTGCGAATATTGTTCTTCTAAGCTTATAGGCATACCCCCCAGCTATTATATATCCAGAGCTTAGCGTGGGCATCTCATCACCCAAGATTATATATTGTTGGGATATATAATTAGCGCTTTTCTCTATACTTAGGGATATTTTGATAGCGCTTACGATAGTAACCGATAGATCCCTTGCTAGATGTAAGTATCTCGGAGGGGTTACGCCGTAGACCGTCTGCTATATGATGTGTTTTGCGTTATTTCAGCTACTAGGGAGGCTATGATGAGCTAAGATCTAACCAGCTAGAAGCGATCATCACATAAATATAATAAGTATATATTCCCTAGCGCTGCTCTATGCGATCCTATTGCTGTAGATATGTGTGGAACCGCAGCTGCTAGGGTTAGGGCGTTACCTGATCCCCAGCCCTAATATCCTTCCTAGAGGCCTTCCAAGCAAACATATATTGACAAGATCTGATCGCATCTTGGAACTAGCATTGATATACCATGCCTGCTTATGGGGGGCTTTGGTGTGGGTAGAGCCCCGAGGCCTGCGATGTTGATATGAAAACGATCCAAGAAGGGGAAGCCTGTGTCCAAAGAATCACTAACTATCCCTAGTAACCAAAGTAACCAAAATAATTGACACGGGCGACCACGGCTTGTTATTAGTTTCTATGTGTTTTGATATCTTGGTGGTCTGCTATAGAGATCCGCATTGGGGTTGTTGATATATATTTTGAAGCTATGCATATAACGCCCGGGTTTCTCGACATAGATCTTATTCCCCATGGGCATACGTTCAGGTTATCAGTGGAGATCTCTGGGAGGCCTGGCTCTGGCGGCTATATATTGGATCTTAGAGAGCTTGAGGGCATTGTTAGGAGTGTGGCAAGCGATCTTGACAGATCATTGATCGTTTCTCGGGACTTTGATATAGATAACCAAATGCGATCCATGTTCAAAAAGATCGTGGTATGTGAGAAGGGAAACCCCACCCTCGAGAATATAGCGTTAATGATAGCGGAAAGGATATACAGGCTGATTGGAAGAGAAGACATAACTGTGGGAGTGACGCTATACGAGGGAGCCAGGTATTTTTGCAGCGTCTCCTATCCTTGATGCTGGAGAGTAGTTTGTTTAAAAGCAGCGGGGATATATACTCTACGGTGCTCCGATGCTGATAGGCATAATGAGCGATAGCCATGATAATATAGCTAAGATAGATGCTGCTATAAACCTCTTCTCCAGCTATGGGGTTAAAATGATAATACACTTGGGGGACTATATAGCACCGTTTTCACTTGCAAGGATACTGAGGAGCGGAGTTAGATTCGTAGGGATCATTGGTAACAATGATGGCGAAAAACTAGGTTTAAAAGAAGTAGCCGTGAAATCTGGGCAGGAGCTGTATGAGCCGCCGCTAGAGATGGAGATCGAGGGCAAGCGCTTCCTGATGATCCACGGATACGGTTCGAGGGATAGGACAAGAGCGATCGTGGACAGCTTTGCCAAGAGCGGCAACTATGATTTGATCCTCTATGGCCATACCCACGAGCCCGATGTGAGGGTCGAGAAGAGAACTATGATCATAAACCCTGGAGAGGTGTATGGAATGATCACTGGGAGGGCTACGGCGGCAATTCTAGATATAGATAAAATGGAGGTAAAGGTGATCGAGATATAGATCCTCCTCTTGAGAACTCTTTAAAGCGTGGAAAGGGTAGGGATAGATGGGTGTAGGGCGTCTAAGAATATATGTGGAACCGCGTGTCAAGAAACACCCTCCTAGGATAAGCGGCATATATATGGATCTGAGGAGAGAGGACTCTGTATCACCAGCAATGGCTATAGATGCTATAAAGAGCTGTGGAATAAACCCAAAAGATCTCCGAGATGGGTTCGAAATCATAGCTCTTATAGACCCCGAGAAGCCGCCCAGAGGCCTGGATCTCATAGCATCTCTGTGGGATCTTACGGTAGCCCTAGATCTTGAGCTTCTGAGGACAGCGGAAGTCCTTAGGATCGTTCAGAGGGGGTTTAAAAGGGTTGGGGTGAAGATAGATAGGGATCATCTTCAATATAGCCTAGGCATTGTAGCTCTGCTAGCTCCCGATCTAACTATTGTGCCTAGAGGCTCTAGACCTGTTGTTTCGATTATTAAAGATCTCAAGGTATATGCAGGCGCAACAGCTGGAAAGATTCTAGTGGAAATATGTGATGGGGAAGCACCGGAAGAGCTCTCTCCAGTCCTGCCAATAATAGATGGTATATTGCTTCTCCCATGCCAAATTAATGCTACTTAGTTTTTCCACAGCTCTAATAACTATTGATAACACTAGGCATCGTTTTCAGTACATAGTTTCAGATCTGAAGCTATATTAACTAGACCGCTCTTACCATCTATAAAAAGTGATCTTTCACCTTGCTCTAAACACAATATATGTCTTATAAATTTAACTCTATATGAGATCTTGCTGCCCACTTTGATAATACCTTAGAGATCTTCTATTAAGTTATTCTAATAAAGAGAAGGATATAGATGTGGGGAAAACATAACCTATCCCGTGATCTGTGTCATTATTTGTTATGCTTAACGGGTTATTGATAGATGTTACTGAGCAATTGACGGAGAACATGGAAAATAATTTATACACAGCTCGGTTTTTAATAGATAGCTATATTATTTATCTCCTCTCTGGATATCAAAAGATGTGATCCTGGTGATAGGATATGGAAGTTCTGAGAGATCCTCTGGGATGGGTATTAAGCGTAACTACTATCTAGATGCACCCAGCCCTGTGATCTATCTAAGACTTGTTGGCGCTAGATATGCATCAAACAATCAGGTGGCAATCGTAATAGGCCTCACCCTGCTTGTCACATCACTATCAGCTCTCTTTGCCTCCTCTATACTTGGGATCTTTCAAGGGGGTGTCTCCCAAGCCGCAATGGATGTGAGAATTATAAAGATCTCTAGGCTCGTTGCGGGAGGTGATAAGATCGCCTGGGATGTTTTGATCAGTGTGAGGAGCAGTGGATCAACTGTTCTAGAGATCCCATATGTAGATCTAGCTATAGGCGATGAAGCTATCACCCCGGTTAGCCCCTCCAATACCATTTACAGTCCTCTGTTGACAATCATGCCGGGTGAGCAAAAGATATTGAGGGTTATTATCACTAACCATGATCCTTCACAGCTTAGCATTAGCAATGCAGTTATCTTCAGTGACGCGAGACTAGCAAGCGGAATGATCGTTTCCATAAGGATCATAGACTCTGGTGGCCGCACAGCCCTCATAGTCTTCACATTGCCGTGAAATCTAGCTGGCGATGTAATAACTATCTACCCATGGGGGAGTAAGTATTATTGATATTAAGATGTGAGAAGGGATTCCATAAAACTTCGCTCGCATTTCTATGAAGCTAAATAGAAGGTTATATAGTTATAGCATGTGTAGCTTCAATATCTCTTACGATGTAGAAAAAGCACTATAGCTTGAGCGGAGAGGCATCCACCCATAGCTATCAAGATAGCAAAAATGCTAAGCATAGGCTATTGAGCACTGTGGGCATCTATAGGCGTCTATAGCTTTCTTAAAATTGGAAGTGCTAATCTTTCTCAGTACTTAAATTAAATAAATGAGATGGATTTTGAAATAGTTCTCAATATGGATCCTGGGATAGATGGTGATGCTGCTCTTATAATGGCTCTAGGATCTGTGGATATAAAGATCCTGGGTATTTCGATAGTCTCTGGCAATGTGCATGTGGATCGGGGGTTATCAATGCACTCAGTTCTCAGCTATCTGGGCAAGAGGATAGGGGTTCTGATAAGCCGTTGTTAAGGGATCTAGTGACCTCTGGGCATATGCATGGTTCGAATGGTCTTGGAGATGCTGAGATGCCAATACCTGAAAAGCATATTGCCAGGGGAAACGCGATTGGTTCATAGTTGAGACAGCTCTTAGGGTTGTGACAGGCCCTCTGACAAACACAGCCAAGGCGATCCTTAGGAGCCCAGCATAGCTTCTAAGCTTGAGAAGATAGTTATAATGACAGAAGCTTTGGGCTAACGAGATACTGTAGAGGAAATGTAACGCCCTATACTAAGTATAACTTCTATGTGGATCATGAGGCTGCTAAGATAGTTATAAGATCCGGGGCAAAGATCAGATCGCTGGTCTCGATGCGACCCAGAACCCCGAGGCAGCATTAGTGAGAGAAAGAGTAGAGGAGCTAAGAAGAATAGGGGGTGAGAGACCTAGTATAGGATAACCTATAAGTCCTCGCGAGCAAGGAGTATTTTGAGCTTCATGACGCGATAGCCATGGCCTCGAAGCTAGATCCGGGGTTGTTGTGTTCAAAGAACTGTGCGTAGCTATGGATACATGCTTTGAGAGAGGTAGGAGCTATCCCACAGATCCTGTAAGCTCTGGTGGAAGGGTCTCAGTGGGATATGAGGTTGATGTGGAGAGATTCTATCGAATCCTTAGAGAGACCCTAAAATAAAAAATAGCTATCATATAACGAAAATCAATAATAATTGTTAGCTTTATCCCGGTGAATGGGACAAAAATATTTATCGGAACACCGTGTGCCACCGCATCCCTTAAAACACCCCATGGCTATACATAGAAGTGAAGGGTGAGAGCAGATGCAGAGCGTAAAGAAAATAGTGATAGTTGGAATCCTGCTAGCAGTAGCAGTAGGACTAGCATATCCAATAGCCGTGTCGGCGCTCTCAATAGCTGCACAGCGTTTCAATAGTTCGAGCATTGCAACAGCTCAGAGCCAGCAGGCCCGGGGCGATGGGGATGTGGATAGGGAGTACCTAACAGTTTCAGAATTCAGATCTTGGGGTGGGCGTGAGGATAGAGGAGGACATAGGGGCTATGCAATAGCTATTCCAAAGATTGTCCTCTCAGCCCTAGTAAATATAACCAGCTCCGATGTTCAGAACGTGACCACGAAAGATCTTGCTAAGGTTGTTCTAATAAAAAAGGAAGGAAACTATAGCGTGTTGCTACTCGTAAAGGCTAGGAGCAGTAAGCAAGTGTACCACGCTATGATCAGTGTGACAGGCCTTAACATAGGAACCGATAAGATCTCAATAGATGGTAATATAACTAGAAGCAATCTGCCAGGATTCGTTAATGGCTCCTCGGCATATATAGAGGTCTTTATAGGCTCTGCCACCATATCCTCAGGCGGCTCGCAGATCAGCGGAAGCATTCTAAGCCTCATATATAGGAAATATGTGGAAACCAACTAAATTTTTTATATAGATTTTTAGAGATCTCGATCTCTTTGGGAGAGAGAAGTTAGAAGCGCTATATATCAGAGGTTTTGCTTCGATTGTCAGGGCTCTCCGCTAGGCCGTGTGTCAAGGCTATGCTTGTAAGTATGCTGTCTATCAGCATCAATATTTCATCCATAGTTGATCTACATGTTAGTATTCTATCTTCCCCGCACTCCATGGTGATTACTGCTAGGCCTTTCTTCACATCAACATTCATGGTTATCCCCTCTGGTATCTCTATATTATCTGGCCCTAGGGAATCTATTATTATGCTTGGTTCTAAGTGTTGTGTATCTATCTCCACCTCGATCTTTAACGTTACTGTAATGCATCGATCACCTCGTATGCTTCCTGCAAGCTATCCACTATCGCTAGCCCTGACGGGGCTATCCTAAGCCCCCTCATATACACAGGATCTATGGTTTTCTCGATAGGTATTGCGTATCCCTTCTCTATCTCATATGCAGCGTAGCCGTTATAATGCAGCAATAGCCTGAGTATCTTGTGAACAGACCAGATCATATGTGCCTTTATCTTTGGATAGACCGTTATCATTTTGCCCTTAACCGAATATGTGGAAGCTTTCTTGTTCTTATCAATAATATCTCTCAAATACTCCATAATATCTCTTTTATGGTGGAGGCATCTATACGAAATTCTAGCCAAGCCCGGCATGCCCGTTGATATGTAGGCGGAGACCTCTGAGGAGCCGTTGGCTATGGAGGCTAGTAGGCATATGTTCAGCTCATATGGATCTATAAATGGGTAGTCATCCCCATATATGGGTTTCAGCCCCACCGACACAAGCTCTAACCCAGCTAGATCGTTTATAAGCTTCGAGAGCTTTTTAAGCGAATCTCTATCGCCCTGAGAAACAGAGCCAACTATCTCAGAGATCTTAGAAGGGTTGCCAGTCACACCCGGTATATATGGATCGAGGGTGTTTTCCAGAGAATAGGATATATGATCCCAGGCTGTGTATCCCATGATCTTCAGTCCTTCTTTTATATAAACAGAATCCGGGCCGAAGATCTCTCCTAAGTTGGAGACAATCTTATCTTCAACAGTGGATAAGAGATCCTTTGAGAAAGAGGCCATATGGCCAGCCACAGCAGCGCTTCTAAGCTCTCTCGAAACCTGGTAGAGCTGTGAAGCGGCTCTCAGAACCTCCTGTGAAATGGATCCTAGAGAATATGTGATAACCCATTCAGCAGTTCTAGAAACATCTTCCCTCTTTCTAAGGATAGCCAGCCCCCCGCCTCCTCTGGGGGGTTTTGAACCTATTACTAGTGAGTTCTCAGAGGGGGTTGTTGTGAGCAGCGCTGATGCTGGCGAAACACCTATCTCGATCTTGTGGGCGCTCATCAGCCTTATAACTATCGATGCTGCAACGATGGAGTCTATATCATGGGAAACATATATTTCACAGTACCCTCTGTCTAAAAGCTTTTTAAGGAACTCGCTAACTGGGTTGCCGCTACCGGCCTGCTGATCCAATAGCTAGCTTCCAGCCCTCCCAGCGGTAACCTGCTGAGCTATTAGAAGCCTGGCTCTCTCCCTATCATACACCCAATCCGGGGGGAGTTTTCCAACCCTTTTATAGTATTTAACCAGCCTTCTTATTTTAGACTCTATCTCTATCAAACCTCTCTTGGAATGTAGATCCTTGGGGTGCTCCTCAAGATGCCTTAAAAGATTCACGGCTCGCCTCATAAGGTTAAATAGATCCTCAGGGATCTCTGGGACAAGCCCGTGCTTCTCGAGAATCTTTGTTAGCTTCACACCCAGAACAGATCTAATAAGGGGAACCCCATACTGGTCTCTAAGTATTAATCCTATCATCGATGGTGAATACCCTATCTTGCGGAGCTCCACAACAACGGTCTCTATCTCCTCCGGCCTCATCTTGACCCATTTAGGAGGCCCAGCCCTCACAGGCCTTGTAGAGTGTGACTGGCCCTTATCCCTCCTTCTATTCAAACAAACACCAAGAGAAGAGTAGCGAGGGGGATAATAAAAATATCTCTTCTTGGGGAAGATGGGCTGGAATATATTGTGTGAAAAGATATAGATCGGGCTATATGTGTATCTAAGAGGCCTTGGTCTCGGCCCTGCTCTCGACAGCCGATACTGAGGGTAGCTCTGGGAAGCTTTCTTTCATCCGCTGCTCAGCAACGATCCTTGCCTCCTCGAGGATCTTTCTAGCTTCTGGCGATGAGTATGTAGTCTCTGTGAAGCCCACTCCCAGTCCCTCGCCACTCTCTGTCACAACCTCTCTCAGGCTCTCCTCAAGCTCTATCATCTCGTAGGAGAACTCAGGCATTATGCCCTTGACAAGGCCTCTCAGCTCCTTGACAACACCCACTATCGGTGCGAGCTGCACGAAGGCCTCGCCCATGAGAACCACTGTCTCTATCCTCATAGATATCTGCTCAAGCGCGATCTGAACCACTGTCAGCTGCTTAACAGCCTTCCTTATCTCGGCTATCTCGTTAGCCAGCATCGTGGCCCTCGTGGTGTCCTTCGATATTAGCGCATCTACCACCCTTTCGAACAGCACCCTATCCCTCTCCTTCATCCTCTCTAGCTGAACGCCTATCTTGCTTGCAAGCGCCTTTATCCTATAGTTGGACATGAGGAGCTTGTACTTTATAGGTTCCCTCTTGGCAAAGGTCTTTCTAAACTTCTCCCCAACGCTTTCCCCACCCTCCCATCTCCTAGCTATGTCACTTATACCTGCCACCTATCTATGCACCTCAAATAATATGCTATCCCCCTCCAAGGTATTTAAGCCAAACCCCATATAGGGTATTCATAGTTCTAGGGCTTCTGGAGTATCTCTACACATATCTATAAGCTCTTCCTGAGATAGGCCCTTATAAAAAGCCCTCTAGCGTTATGGTATAACCATTATTTTTCCATCTCTCTCGCTGGAGTAGAGGTTTCTGAGGGCTTCAACACCGCGCCCTAGATCATAGCTTCTCCACACCTTAACCCTGAGCCTCTCCTCATTAGCCATCCTAACAAGATCTAGCATCTCTCTCCTAGTACCCCCTGTAGATCCTATTATTTTCAGCTGCCTCGAATAGATCTCCCTTATAGAGATCTTAAGCTCATCGCCAGTAAGAGCACCGAAGGTCACGATCCTTCCGTTGGCCCCCAGCAACCCCATGCTCTTAGACATTGTCTGTGAACCCAGGGGATCTATGACCACATCTGCCATCAGCCCGCCCGAGGTTCTCTCAACAGCATTGCGGGCATTATCTAGATTAACAACTTCGTCAGCACCGAGATCTCTTAACCACTGCCTTCTAGACACAGCAACCACCTTTGCTCCCATCATTTTTGCGAGCTGTACTGCAAACATGCCGGTGTTGCCAGAAGCACCGATCACGACAACAACCTCGCCAGGGGATACAGAGGCTCTTCTAAGAGCATGATAGGCTGTTAGAGCCCCAACAGAAAGGCTTGCAGCAAGCTCCCAGCTGACATTATCGCCTATCTTAAACACATTTCTAGCAGGAACTAAAGCGTACTCTGCAAACCCGCCGTTGGTCACAATTCCAATGATGCCGCCTCTTCTGCAGAGCATCTCTTGACCGGCGAGACACATGTCGCAAGTACCATCGAATATTCTATTATACACAGCAACCCTATCGCCAGGCTTGATCTCTCTGACATGATCTCCTACAGCCTCAACAACCCCTGCAAACTCGACACCAGGTATGTGGGGAATAGGGGTTACATTTCTTATAGACACCACAGTTGCGTAGTCAACGGGGTTAACGCTCGCTGCCTTCACCCTCACAAGAACGGAGTGGGGATCTAGGGCTGGTTTTTCGATATCAGCTACTCTTAGATTTTCTAGCCCGTTTTTGTCGAAGACAAGGGCTTTCATTTATGAGCCCGGTATGTGGTTTGGAGGAGCAGGATATATTTATTGCTGCTTGCTCGATGAGATCAGCTCTATTATTGTTGATAGCAGCTTCTCCGAGGCGGATATTCTCTTCTCAAGGCTTGATAGATTTCTATTAATGCTGGGTATATGCTGTGTCTCTACACTTCTCCTGAGATCCTCTATCTCTTTATTAATGCTATTTAACACCACTTGATAAGCATCGACAACGTTTTTAAGCTTCCTGAGATCCTCTGAGATCTCTTTATATCTCCTGTCGAGATGGTGCGTAGACATATAGCTAAGTATAGAGAAAGGCACGAGGATCGATATATATAGAGAGAGAAGAGCCTCAGGATCGCTCAAGATCCTGCCTATAGAGGCGATTCCGAGGAACTCCCACACACCATAGAGAACAACTATTGCGGAGATCGACGATACTGATGATGAGATTAGCCACCTCATCCCAGCACCAATACTAGAGTTACCGTAGAGCTAATAAGAGCCGATTTAAGCTCTTCCAATATATTAACGATCTATTAATCTCCAGCCACAGTTAGAGCTAAATTCCCCGTCGCTATAACCATAGGTGATGATGAGTGTAGCCCGCAATAACGATCCGATGAGTAGACTTTGATCCCACTGAAGGTTCTATAAAGCCCTCACCATATAGTCTGGCGCCCCACAAGTAGCTAGAACGATAGAGACTGTTTGTTAGGTGATGTGTTTTGCGTTATTTCAGCTACTGGGGAGGCTATGATGAGTTAGAGATCTAGCCAGCTAGAAGCGATCAGCGAAGCGAATATACATCATCTATGCTACTATGTATCGAGGAAGATGAGGGGCTTTGGCATAAGTTGAGCCCCGAGGACCAGAGATGTGGATATGAAAACGATCCAAGAGGGGAAGCCCGCATCAAACAAACAAGCACCCTGGTATCAAAATAGCTAAAATGATATGTGTGGGCAACCACCGCTGGTTTGCTTAAACACTTCGCATATTGGCGATTGATTCTATCAGATGCTCTAGATCTAATGTATGGCCTTCTCCTCGCTCTTAAGAGCAGAGAGGCTTTCGATTGTGAGGGCCTTTCTGAGAGGGGGCTTCTACATCGAAAAGCCGTTCCATGCACAGGCATATTCATAGAAGAACCAACGATCCTGGGTCTCGAGAAATATAGGAATGATCTTCTACATATCCTAAGACTAGAGATAGCTCCCACATTGTTTGATGTGAGGGGTGGGTCGTGATGTCCTTAAAACAGCATATGAGGCCTCGGGAGAAAATCGCGGGCTGAACGCTGGAGGTCACGCTATTCAGAGGGGGGCGTGTCACAGCAGATATCCTTTCTCTGGGCCTATCACCTCTACTTCTCCACTAACTGGGTTTGGCTTTAGTCGGGGGTTTCGAGAGAATAGATGCTGAGAAGCGGAGCGGGGGCATTTGCTTCAACTATAAGGGCAGGCCCTTTTCTACCTCTGCACTCTACTTCGGCTAGATAGAGCTTAGATCTTTTTCCTACTATCTGCTAGCGTTAGCCCGATCTCGTAGGGGGTCTCGTAGAGACCTAGCCCAGCAACTATCTAAGTGGAGACTGTGTCGACCAGAGTCTTAGGTTCATAGATCCTCTTCTGCCTTTGATCGCTATATTAGATATAATCCATTGGATAAGCACCACGGGAATTTATTGAACATTAAAACAAAAATTATAATGGTTTGAGCTGTGTTGTTATCTTCACAGCGATGTTCCACATTTAGGGCTGGAGGATCAATGCAACATGGAGCTATTTATTCTTCGCGTATTAAATTGCTCGAGGGTTTATGCTTATGTTAAATAGGTACTCGTGGATAGGTGGAACATCGTTGATCGCGCTATCGCTGACTTCTCCTAGTAGCGTAGCTATGGTGGTTGGAAAGCTTATAGGTATATTGTTTAGTTGAGCTCCATTTTATATAGCTCCTTGTCTTCTAATACTATGAAAAGTGTGTCTAGGATGAGGCGGCTATCACTGCTGGGGCCTCTTGTGGGTAGCAGTGATATTGATAACTGTTGTGGGGTTGGGGGTGCTAGTTAGTGGAGGAGGCTATCTATGCGGAGCTTGATTCTCTGAGGGAGGATCTTAGAGGCCTTATAGAGCAGAGGGAGAAGGCTAGGGAGGGGTTTTTAAAGCTGGTTGAGGAGAGGAGGAGGCTTATCTCAGAGGTTAGGGATCTCAGGGAGAGGTTAAAGGAGATCAGGGAGAACAAGGCTAAGCTTGTAGAGATGATAAGGGATCTTAGGGAGAGGCTTAAGCAGGCTAGAGAGAGGTTGAGGAATAGTGTTGCTAGGCTTGAAGAGATCAGGAGGGCATATCCCGATCTCGAGAGGCTTACAGGGATCTCTATATCTTCTCTTAAGAAGAGGATAGACTCCCTAGAGTGGAGGATCATAACAGGCCAGGTAGATCCTGAGGAAGAGGAGGAGATCATTAGACAGATAGCGAGGCTAGAGTTACAGCTAGATAAGATATTAAAGGCTAAGAACGCTAAGAACATAGTCACAGAAATTAGGGCCGAGATAGCCTCGTCGAGGCTGGAGATAGATGATATAAGGAGATCCATTGCCGAGGTTTCCCGAGGAATCGATGAGGTGAGGAGGAAAGAGGGCGAGCTCTTAGAGGAAATAAAGAAGAGGGGAGCCGGGATAGAAGAGATCTCGAGGGAGCTTGATAGGCTTGCCGCAGATAGATCTAGGATCTCTGAGGAGATTAGGAAGAAGAGGGAAGAGATACAGGGGCTTAGGAATAAGTTGAGAGAGTTGAGAGCGTCTCAGGATAGGAAAACTAGATCGGAGAGGCTTGCAGAGCTGAGAAAAAAGGCTGAGGAGAAGCTCTCATCTGGCGATAGGCTCACGTTTGAGGAGCTCCAGGCTCTCTATGGATTAGATGGGGAGGGTAGCGAGGCGGGTGCTAGAGAAAACTCCTGAGAAGATATTGGTTGTTGTTATAGACTATGACGATGATCTGGGAAGGGCAGGGGTTGATACGCCGGTTATTGGGGTAAAAAAGGTATCTGAAACAGCTTTTAACTATGCTCTCCAGAGGCCCGAGGATCCCGATGTCAATGCTCTCTTTGCTGCTATAAAGATGTATAGAGAGATGATCGAGCAGGGGTACAGGGTTGAGGTGGCAGCTATCTCAGGCGACCAGAGAGGAGGGCTCAGGGCTGTAGAGAGGCTTAGGAGCCAGCTTATAGATGTGGTCAATGCTACAGGATCTAAGTCCGTTATAGTTGTCTCCGATGGGGGTGAGGATGAGAAGGTGATCCCTGTTATAGAATCTATAGTGCCTATTTTCTACGTAAAGACCGTGGTTATAGAGCAGGCCAGGGCTGTTGAACAGACATATATATTGATATGGAGATACATAAGAAAGGTTCTGAGCGAGCCCAGGCTCTCTAGACTCGCGATAGGCTATCCAGGCTTCCTCCTAATCCTAATAGGCCTTATGTCCCTCTTTGGCCTTCTTCAACAAGCCCTCGTAATATCAATGATCTTTCTTGGTATTATAATGGTTGTGAGGGGCTTCAACCTAGAGGATGCCTTTATAGGGATGTGGAGGAAGAACCCCAGCGGAACCATATTGACAGCGGTGGGCTTTATAGTTATGGGCATAGCTGTTATGTTCACATGGTTCAGCCTAGCTTCGATCTCTCAGCAGCCCCAGAGGGATTTCAAAATAGCTGGCTATATCTTGGAGAACGTTTCATGGCTCTATGGTCTATCAGCGTCTATTCTCCTCCTGGGGCCTTTGATAAGGAGGATCCTCTCGAGATCTGTTAGAGCATGGAGATACGGAGTCCTTCTACTTATAGCCGTTATGTTCACGCTTCTCTTAAGAGATATAGGGGCTGTGCTCCTAACCCTCCCAGATACAGCTACGTCGAGAGATATAGTTGATGCCATGTGGAGCAGCAACACATTCCAGGGCTTGATAACCATAGTCCTCACCGTAATAATAGCCTCGTTCTTCCTCCAACTTACAGAGATCACTATAATAAGAAGGAAAAGAGCGCAGAAATAGCTCCCTTCCAACCTTTAAGAAAAGAGAGCTTCTGAGAAATAGCTGTGTTTATAAGTTATCGCCTCTAAAGAATCGTGGTGTGTTCTTGCCAAGACTCTTCACAGATCGCTTTATACTCACCCCAGGGCCGACAGAGATACCCCACAGGATAAAGATGGCTATGATAAGGGAGGAAACCAACCCTGACCTGGATCCGGGTTTTCTCGAGCTCTATAGAGAGGTTTCTAGGAAGCTCAAGAAACTATTAGGGATCGATAAGGGTAGCCTCTACATAATGGTTGGCGAGGCGATGCTTGGATTAGAGGCCGCCATAGCCAACATAGTTAGAAGGGGGGATAAGGTGATCGTGGTGGCGAACGGCGTTTTTGGAGAGGGCTTTGCAGATCTTGTTAAAATGTACGGCGGCGTTCCAATAATAGTGGAGGGTGATTGGAGGAGAAGCATAGATGCTGTGGATGTTGAGAGGGCTGTTGAGAAGAATAGAGATGCCAAAATGCTAACAATGGTTCATTGCGACACTCCATCGGCAATCATCAACCCTCTCAACGAGATCTCTAGGATAGCTAGGAGTTTCGGCCTGGTAAGCGTTATAGATGCCGTGTCGAGCATTGGAGGCGTTTCCATAGACGTGGATAGATCTGGGGTGGATATCCTTATAGGGGGTAGCCAGAAGGTTCTCAACGTGCCTCCAGGACTTACAATAATATCTATCAGCGATCACGCGTGGGAGGAGATTGAGAGGACTGGTTATCAGGGCTTCTACCTAAACCTAAGGCTGTGGAGAGCATCTCTGGACGAGCAGGGCATCTTCCCATACACATTCTCAGACCCTCTTCTCAGGGCTCTTGACGAGTCGCTCAACATGATCTTTGAGGAGGGTGTTGAAAATGTTTATGAGAGGCACAGAAGAGCTAGAGATGCGTCGTGGAGAGCGCTTGAGGCAGCTGGGTTGAAGCCTTATCCAGAGTCTAAGGAGCACTCATCCCCAACTGTTACTGCAATCGAGATCCCCAGGGGGGTTGATGATGCTAGGTTGAGGGAGCTTATGTGGGCAAAATATGGGGTAATGATAGCTGGGAGCTGGGGCAGGCTTGCTGGGAAGGTTATAAGGATCGGTCACATGGGTGTTCAAGCATCCAGGAACCACTTGATCATAGCGTTTGCCGCGCTAGCCAGAGCTCTAGGGGATATGGGCTATAGGGTTAACCTGGGCAGCGTTATAGATGCTATTGAGAGCACCTATATATAGCCTTCCTGGGACAACTCTATCTAGGCAGCATGATGAGCTCGGGAGATGCGAGGGATGAGCTGGGTCTTGAGTGCTGATCCCCCGGCTATTCCCCCTAAACACTAAGTCTCATGTAGCTCTCTATCAATGTTCTTATGCTCTCGTTGGAGAGAACATATATCTCGTGATTCACACTCCTGATCTTTTTATCGATAAAGATGTTAAACCCACTCATATCCCTTTTCACACCGACCAAAATATGCACAGGCCTATAGCTGGTAATCCTAACGCTATAGCTATTTATACATATCGACGATAAGATCTCTGAGAGAATCCCCCTAGACACGGGGTTAGATACAGCGTCTTCAAGAGTGCTGGGCCTTTTAACAAGGATCTGTTGCCTATAGCCTCTGGACCATCTCTCCCTCACGGGGTTCTCTCTATTCTTTCTAGCATCTATCTCCTTTTTCACCCTATAGATCATATCGAGTATAGTGTTAGGCCCGACAGACCTAGGGATCATTATCGGGGCCTCAATAGAGGGTGAGGGCTCGATCGGGTTTTTATCCCTATACCTCCTCATGGTAAGTATAAGGGGAAGAGGATCTGTGATCTCCGATGCTACCAGGAGATCCGCGAGATAGTTGTTAGGGCATGAATCAAAACCTATTACCGCGAAGGGCCACCATGCTAGGAAGAGCTTGCGGGCCTCGCGGATCTTGGTTACATCTCTATAAGGCCTTAGAAACATACCCCATCGATTATAGTTTATGCATATGCAGTAAAAATAACAACAGCACTCTCAACTATAGCTACCAACACGGTTTTCCACCACACTGTTGGCCCTCTCTCGCTCTGAAGGCGAGGCTTTTGGTTATAACGCTTGTTAGGATCGTTTAGGGTCTTTTCGGCTTTTCAGGGTTGAGGTTTTTTCAAGATCCAGGGTCTATGAACATATTGATGCCCCTGGGTGCGGGGGTGGCTGAACAGCCTTAGCCCGTCAGGGCTGTGTCGCAAGGATCCC
>FWWM01008229.1_pt1 | contig 20236 bp, 25 predicted proteins | sample 2228351 | NCBI WGS metagenome assembly FWWM01 (sample SAMEA103939774, study PRJEB20133) | metagenome
CGCATCGCTCTCCCTCTCTGGTTGTGTGAACGGCTGCACGGTGATAATACTTATTCTGTGACAGTCAATGGCTTTTTCAACATCCTGCTAGTGATAGGGCGTATTCGGCAGGCTCCCGCCCAGCAACGGCAGGTTGGCGGAAGAACGGGCCACCCCGGGAAGGCTCGCAGCCGCAATCATGGCGAGGCCGCAGAGGAAGAGCGTTGCAACACGCAAGAGACGTTATCGAAGCTAGGGACGCAATAGACGCACCCGACGCACTCACGCCACCGAGGCTTCCACCGGCCAGACATGCTCGGCATCCACGACGACGGCGGCTGCCTGCTGGATCAGGCGGACGCCGATGACGACCCGGTGACGGCGGTCCTTTCGAACGAGGATGCCGGTGATCCAGGCTAACGGCCCAGCGATGATCTGGACCACCATGCCTTCCGCCAGATACGGATGGGGGTTGTAGGGGCAGCGGCTCTGCATGAGGGTTTGCAGCGTGCTGATCTCAGCCTCAGGCACCGGTTCGGGCCGGCCACCGCTTCCCACGATACTGGCGACACCCGGGATCTGCTGCACGAGCAGCCGGTTCTCCCAGCAGAATCGGGCGAAGCAGTAACCGGCGAAGAGCGGGACTTCGATCTTTTTCTTGCGATCCTTCCAGTGGCTGAGCCTCATGACTGTTGGCAAGAACGGTCGAAGCCTTACGCGGCGAGTCGGTCGCGTACCAACTTCTCGTGCCGCGAACGCGTGCGGATCGCAAACCAGAACGGCACGTCTACGGAGATAGGCACAGCTCCGCCCTCTGACTTACATCAGTCTACGTAAGGTGTTGATGTTCCGCGATTAGCAGCCGGCTGCAGAGGCAGCCTGCTGAGGGCACACCACGACAGCCTGGTTCCAGTGAACGCAGCTAGCAGACTGCGTTGGAACCGCGCTTCCAGACAGGAGCGATTGCGGTGAGGTGCCCCGAACCTAAGGAGCTTTTCACACAAACACGCCGGGCAGTAGGAAGCCAATACGAACGACGGCTCCCTGTACTCCGTGGTCCTTGAGGCGGGACAGATACCGCTTTCCGATATGGAAGTCAATAGCCTCCATCAGTAGTGTCCCAACGTTACTCAAACAAAATCAATTTGGTTGAGGGATTCCGAGGGTAATCCCTCCGGCATTGTGAGCGTAAGCAGTTGATTCAACGGGGTCCGCTCGAACATGGTCAGGCTGAGAATCTGGAGCATCTCGTAGAGAGACGTCCGTAGGCCCAGCCGCTTCCGGATGATGGCCACGAACACGTAGACCGAGACGGCGATCCAGATTTGGGTCGTGACCGCATTCTCCGACGTGCCGAAGAACGCTTTGATCCGCAGGTGCTGCTTGATCCACTTGAAGAACAGCTCGATCTGCCAGCGGCAGCGGTACAACTGGGCCACGGTGAGCGCGGGCAACGCGAAGTTGTTCGTCAGAAAGACCAGCGTCTTGCCGGTGTCGGGAGCGTTGAACCGCCTGCGCCGCAGGCCGTGCGGATAGCCCTGGTGGGAATAGAAGACCTGGAGCACCACCGTTTGATCGCCGATCACCCCCGTGGGGCGATCGACCGGATGCGAGTAGCGACGCGCAGCCTGGAGGTTGGACTTGGCCTGGATCACAAAGAAGGCCCCCGCACGATCGATGCGGGCCAGCCGGGCGAAGTCCAGATAGGCCCGGTCGAACACGTAGAAGGCGCCAGGCTCGATGAGCAAGTGATCCAGGACATTGACATCGTGCAGCGTGCCGTCGCTGATGTACAGGAACGACGGGATCGGGCCGCGCAGGTCGAGCAACGTGTGCAACTTCACCGCCGCCTTGGTGGCGCGAAACGGTACCCCCGGAAACACCGACAGGCACAGGTCGATCGTCGTCGCATCCAACGCATAGACCGTCTCCGTCAGATCGACGCCGAAGGGCTCTGCCGCGTAGAGCCGGCGAGCGATCCCGATCAGGTGCTGGGCGAACTGCGCGTAGATCCGCCCGTCCCGGACCGCGTTGGCGTTGGCCACCGTGTTGCGCGCGACGTGGCCCTGGATGCCCATGTGGTAGAGCTTGGACGCCTGGGCCCGCAGACAGGCTTCGATGTCGCGCAGGCTCTCCCGATAGGTCAGCTGCGCAAACGCCATGCACAGAAACTGATCCAGGCACGAGAAGGACTTGACCTTGTACTCCCCCTGATAGCGAGCCACGCAGCGGCAAAAGGTGGTCAGGGGCAGATGCTCCATCACCTGAGCGAAGATGAGTTTGCCCTGGTTCATCGATCCCCTCCATCACGCAGATCGTCGGAGGGTGGCAGAATCGTCCTTCGCGGTTCAAATCGAGACCAGAAGCATCGCTGTGTTTCTCGCGTTCGCTCAACATGTTAGCGAGAATGGTGCCTTCAACGTTGGGACACTCCTGAGCCTACATATTTTTTCCGAGTAAGCTATCGCGTGCATTTCGCCTCGCCACTGCAGCGGTCACCGCTACTCACGTTTCATGCCAAGTGTGACTCTCTCCGGTACCCTCATCGGAGGCCTTCCTGGCAAGGCGTTGGTGCGCCGCCCGACGAGGGCGTCGCCCGGGTCGGCGTACGGAACTGTGCAGAACGCGACCAGGGGGAGGGACGCGTCCGCGTGTCGATGGGGTCTATTGCGTCTATCGCCTCTGTTGCGGTGGGGCATGGTGCATCGATCGCGCGGACTAGCCGTCTTGCTTTCTTGCTTTTTAAATAAACGAGCCGAATTTTTTAGGCAGCCAGTTTCGCATGCATGACCATCACATCGAGGGCGCAGTCCAATTCGCCCAATGCCCGCGTCAGCGCGGGCGTTGGCTGGACAGACAGGTTCGCGTCCATCATCTGGAACCCAGGTCGCAGAATTCGGGCATAGGGTTTGGTCACGAAGAGCGCCCAGCGCCGGCCCTGCGGCGTCAGCACATCGCCATGGCGGCCAGGGAGTTTGTGCAGCACAGCTTTGCGGACGAGGCGGCGGAGGTCGTCGCACAGTTGGCCCGCCGTGTAAGAGACCGACGTCCCACCCAGCAGGTCACGGACGAGCGGCCGCAGCGTCCCATTGGTGACCCCATCGGTGAGGGCGCCCATGGTAGAGAGGGCAGCGAGCTGGGCCATGACGCGCGGATCGCCGACGCGCAAGCCTGGGGCGCGCTGGTCGGGCCGCCCCGACGGCAGCACCAACTGCTAGAGGCTGTGGGCCGACAGCCTACAGTCCTGGGCGACGCGCTCCAGGGTCAACAGGCGTCGATTGATCTGTCGGCCGATCTGCCGGAGATACTCGAAGTGCTTCAGACGGCGCGTGATCCCGAACTCGTACGGGTCATTGATCGTGGTCTCGGTTCGCAGCGCTCGGTCCTCTTTGAAATACTGTTTGACCCCGCTGTGCTTGTACTCCACGTGCAAGCTGGGCGCGACCCCGTGGTGAATCACCCGGGTGCGGAAGCGGCTGGGGGTGGTCCGACTCAGCTTGCGCTCGAACAGTAGTTGGACCCGATCCGGGCGCCCCAGATCGAGGTTCTCCCGGATCACCTCTTCGAAGAACTCCCGGCCATGAATCGGACGGTCCAACACCTGGGTGAAACTGACTTCCATCTGGAGCAGAGAGGGCCGCGGTCGATACCCGGCGGCGAAGTCTTTGGGGCCCAAGGGCAGGGGCAACCACCGGAGCCACCGGTCAAAGAACCGTTGGAGGTCCTCGGCCGAGAGGCGATCGGCCACCGGCTGGACCGCCTGGGGATCCCGGCAACTTGCGATCCCGTTGTCGAGCGCCGGGAAGGCCATCCCGCGTTTGGACAGTTGCCGCTTCAGCCACTCATGGCCATTGAGACAGAGCTTCATGGCGAAGGGCGCGTAGGTACAGACCTTCACGAACGCCGGTCCCCACTCGGGATCCAAGACGTAGAAGTAGTCGTGCGTCACGCAGCACTCTGGCGGCTGTGCGCGAAGTGGACAGACTTGCCGGCTCGCTGATGGGTGGCTCGGAAAGCGAAGGCCTTCTCCTGGGCGACGCCGACGAAGACGACGCCGTGCGGTTTCTTGAACCGGGCCAGAGGCCACTTCGCCACGTCATCCTTCCGTTGCCCCTTCTCGAAGAGGACCAGCGGGGCCCCCACCTGACGCGCAAACCGCTCTACCCGACGCCGGTAGTCCTGCGAGCTATCGCCCAGCAGCTTCGGCGACGGGATGGGATGCCCGCGATGGCGCCGCAAGAAGGCCAACAGGTGCTCGGGCGTTTGCAGCGTAGGGATATAGCCGTTGAGGTCCAAGCGGTCCACGCACTCGACTTCCAAGGTGACATGGTCTCTGATACGCGCAGCGACGTTGGGCATACACTCCTCCGGGGTCTGGTCATTCCGGAAGAGGTCTCACCCAACGGACGCCTGTGGGAAGAGGTCACCTCGCCTCTGGGCGTGTTTTGTTACTCGTCGGTTTGAGGCGTAGCTTCGTTAGTTGGTGTCGGAGATTCGATGAGGAAACTAATGCCTAATCAAGAATATCGTCGCCATCGACATAGGCTCGTTCCGGCGGTCGGCTCCAGACATCGCACTGGCTAGCACCCGTAAAGCTGTATAATACGCCTCCTCCCAAGCCCATTCCGCACTGGAGGACGGATGCCAACTGCACCGCAACCACAGTCATCGCAGAAACGGCGACGCGTCCGGCTGCGGGACTGGCTGGTGCAGGTGTTCGAATACGGTGTGACCTTGCTTGATCCCGAGCATCCGGAGCGACGTCTACACACAGCGTCCGATCTCCCACAGGCTTGGAGCCAGGAGGCCGATCGGAGAGGTCTTGGTCGGGTAGCCACGGGGATTGCTCCTCCGGGGCCCCCACAGATCCGGACGTGCAGAATTCCTGCATCCGGCTCTTCAGAGTACAGAGTCGCTACGGACGGTAGATACTGTGCACGACCCGTGGAGGTGGCAATGGGAAGCGGCACAGAAGCCGCGCGTATGCCGCCCACGGGAGACGGCCCCATTGAGAGCGGCGGCCCAACCACTTGTGCCAAGCGCGCCGGACCGTCCACTGGAACCGTGCCAATGCCTCATAGTTGCCGGTGATGCCGGAATAGGCATAGTGGCCGCGTAGTTTTTGGACCAAGGCCCCGTGCTGCTCGGCCAGCGGACGATGACGGAATGTCCGGCACCACAGGCGAACAGCGGCAAGGGCCCGGCTAAACCGGCCTTTCGCCGTCCTGCGCTTGATGACCGTTCCGCCCTTCCAGGACTTTCCCCAATAGTGAGTGAATCCCAGGAAGTCGAAGCTGGCCGGCGACGCTGGCCCCTTGTTCTGTTGTGAGGACCTGCTCGGTGGCGTGAACCGGACGACCCGAGTTATCTCCGGATGCAGCCGCAATCCATACGCACCGAACCGCCCCGGCAGACTGGCCCACACTCGGCGCGCCTCCGCCTCTCGCTCGAAGACTAAGACACAGTCATCCGCGTAGCGGATCAGACCGCTTCGTCCCCGCAGCTGAGGCTTTATCTCTCGCTCAAACCAGACATCCAGCACTTCATGCAGATAGATGTTGGCCCAGAGCGGCGAGATAACGCCGCCCTGCGGCGTTCCCGCCTTGGGGTGGTGAGTCTCACCAGCTTCCATCACGCCCGCCTTCAGCCACTTATGAAGCACCCGGCGCAGTACGCCGTCCCTTACCCGTCGATCAAGGAACCTTCACAGCTGGACATGGTCCAGTTCATCAAAGAAGGACTGGATATCCACCTCCACGCCCCAGCCGCCCCTCCTCCTCGCCATCTGCTGCCAGAGAGCCTGGCGTGCCTGATGAGCCGATCGCCCAAGCCGAAACCCATACGAGTAGCCCAGGAAATCGGCCTCGGAGATGCACTCTAGGACCATCAGGACGGCCCGTTGCAGGACTTTATCCTCGAAGGCAGGAATGCCGATGGGTCGCATCGTCATCCCTTGAGCCTTTGGAATATAGGTTCTGCGGACCGGTGGTGCCTGATATGTGCCGGTATGCAGACGGTCTCGCAGTGACCGGAGATTGTTCTCCAAATCGGCTGCGTACGCCTCGCGGTCTGGCCATCTACGCCCACCGCGCCGTCCGTACGGGTGCGCTGGTATGCCTCTCTGAGCAGATCCTGATCAATGAGGTGGGCCAAGGTTGTGAAGACCCACTGCGGATGCTTCCTTGCGAGTCTCGCTATCCGTTGCAGTTTCGGGGAGATGGTTCTCGAGCTCAACGTCTCGGGCATCGTTCCCTCCAACGGTTCTGTACCCCGATCGCTCCTTCCCTCTGCCGGGTTCCATGGGGCTGGTTCCCCGTCTTCCTCGGTACTACGAGCGATTCCGCCATCTGGACCTCCATCCCGGTAGGCTTGAGCTACTCTTGCCGACCGGTACCCCTGCAGCGTTCCGTCTTCGTTCCCTGGAGCCGCGGATCGCGACGCCTCCGGGCCTGGGGGGTTCTCAAAGCCGGCCTTCCCCATCCGGCATTCTTCGGGGAGACGTCCAGACTTCCCAGGTTCCTTGGGGGGCCTTCATCCGCGTGCCCTGCTCTTCGACCCCGGCGGAGGGTTGGGACCCAGTCGCTCCGGTCCGTCCCTATTGCCTTCCGCCAATTGAACGGCGTCGGCCTCCGCGACTTCACACTTTCGGGGCTCTATCACACGGCCCACGGACTTGCTCTCCACGCTTCACGTCCACAGTCGCCCGTGGCCGCGCTGGACCCGCTTCCGGCTGGTGACCACCCTTGTCCGGGCGGGATTGGCTACCCGCAGGGCCCCTCCCGGAGGTTTCCCAACGACATGGTGAAGCTATGCCATCGCGTCCTCCTCCGCCAGACTTGTCCTGGCGCACTCAAGAGGTGTGGAAATAGAATCAGGCGGCAACCTCCTGCTGGACGACCGTGGTTGACTGTCTTACGCCATTCACAAATTGGACCCCAGCACACACCAGCGGCAGCAGCTCCGGCGCGTTCAGACGCCGGAAGCTGTGCTCCGCAACCTGGAGCAGCTTCCCGATCAGCGCCGTGGCGGACTCGACGCGCGTGTACCGTTTGCCCGCCGTTGTCCGGAGGAGCACGGCCGCAAACGGCGACTCGACCACGTTGGGGGTCCGCAGATGCCGCCAGTGCTCCGTCGGGAACTGAGAGACGGGGACGAGGCGCTCCCAATCGGAGTGTCAGCGCGCGACGGCCGTGGGGGCCAGGATCCGATACCGGCGGCTGACCTGGTCCCGGCGCCGCGCGCACTCGGCCTGCGCCTCGGCGGAGGGCCTGGCCTTTCGCCAGGCCTTGGCTTCCGGGTGGTGCTTCTTGGGAATCGCATCCAGGACATTGAGGATCCGGTGGTTCCAACACCGTGGCTCGGCGGCCGTGGGCTGCTGCTCGGCTCAGGCCGCCCACACGCCGAGGTGCCCATCGGCAATCGTCCAGCGCCAGGGCTTCAGCCCTCGCGCCCGCACACCCGCCTGGCGGGTACCCGGCAGCACCCCGCCACCACGCAACACCTCCACCATTGTCACCGCCTCCCGACCAGCTTGTCAGCGCCGATGGTATATGTCACCAAATCACCGAACTAGAAAGTCCACTTTCCACCGGCCACAATGTCCCTTCGCCGCTCATCGAAACGGAGGAGGGACGGATGCTGCGAAAGGAGGACTTCATGGTGATTCACGCGCTGGCCCAACGGGGGCTCTATCTCAGTGACATTGCCAAGCAGGTGGGCGTACACCCGCGCACGGTGCGCCGGGCGCTGGACCGGGGCGGGGCGCCGACGCCGCGCGCCAGTCGGCGGGGCAGCCGGCTCGATCCCTATCGGCCCGACATCGACCGGCTCCTGGCCGAGGACGTCTGGAACGCGGTCGTGATCTACCGGGAGCTGCAGGCCAAGGGGTATCGGGGCCGGCTCTCGATCCTGCGGGACTACATCCGGCCGAAGCGGGCGCTGCGCGTCCGGCGGGCGACCGTGCGGTTTGAGACCGCCCCGGGCCGGCAGCTGCAGAGCGATTGGGTCGAGCACGAGACCCGGATCGCCGGGGAGGAGACGCCGGTGCATTTCATCGTCAACACGCTGGGCTTCGCGCGGCGGTTCCACTTCTGATGTACGGACTCCGAGGATGCCGAGCACACCTATGAAGGGCTGATCCGGAGCTTCGAGTGGTTCGGCGGCGTGCCGGGGGAGGTCCTGGTGGACAATCAAAAGGCGGCCGTGCTCGAGCATCCCCGGGCAGAAGAAAAAGGGTCGGGAATGTTTTCACCGGATATGATGTCCCCCTCGCTACCGCGGGGAGCTGGTTGCCGACAATCGATACAAGACTCCCGACCCCTTTTCCACAACCCAGGTTACACCGCGCGCGTTCCGCTCGCCACCGCTCCTCCGGCATGATGAGAGGAATGAGACAGTGCCGCATGAATAGACGCGCGGCCCCGTCCTGTACGACTCTGCCCCGCCAGACGCCGATCACATAGCCATAGGGCGCGGCGCCCTTCGCCGTGGCCGCCAGCCGGTCGAGCCACGCCCGGCGCTCGGCGGACAGGGCCGGCGCCCGCGACGGATGATAGGGCGGCGGGACGTAGAGCCAGTCGCGCAGCGGGCGCCCGCGCCGCGTCACGCGGGCGGCCGCCGCTCTGACTCGCCGGGCCACCGTCTCGTACTCGCGCTCGCCCGCGAACGACGGTTGCCAATAAAGGTGGAAAAAATGAGACTGCCGGTCTCAAAATCTCCCACCGCACGATATCGGGGAGTCAAACATGCGACTACCGGGAGCCGAGTGTGATCAAAGGCCGTGGTTGCCTAGGAGGGAGGTTCGGCATCGGTCCAGATCAGCGGCAAGACGGCTTGTTGAGCCTCGGCCCTCTGCACTTCTTGCAGGATCCGCTCATCGAGGCACTCAGACCACACCTGCCGCTTGAGGCGATAGAACGTTGCCCGGCTGATCGGGACCTGCGCCTGGGCCTGGACCAGCTTGAGCAACGTCGCGTCGCTTGGCATGCGGTGGCTCTCCAAGGCCTGCTTAATCAGGGGTGTCAGCAGATCCTTAGGGGACAGAAAAGGGGTCGGGAGTCTTTGTTTGAGAGCCTCTCGCGGATTCTTTTACTGGAGCGGCGCTAATCCAGGGACAAAAAGACTCCCGACCCCTTTTTGTTTTTCCGTGGCTGCCCAGTCAATAACCAACATCGAAATAATACCGAAGTCGATAAAGATTCCTAGGAGTGAGACAGCATCAAAGCTGTTCTGGGTCTGAGCTAGATTATCGGCACAGCCTCTCTTCTTGGCTGCAACGGTGTGGACGGTATTCCGTTTGACCGTCGCCACCGCGGTACCTTTGCCGATTAGCTGATTGTCTAGGTAGATTTTCGCGTCTGGATCAGCACTTTGAACGGTAATCTGATCCGATGTGCCATGAAAGATAGCAGCGCAGCCTGCCAGTTGAAATGACAGCGCAACGATCAGCACCAAAGCTACGATCTTCATGTTGCTGCCCTCCTCAACACCATTCATCAGGATCGGTTAAATCAACTGAAGGGACAGACTTGTTTGACCTACGCATCAGTAAACAAGCCTAGCTGATGTGTTGACTGTCAAGTTAAGAGGGTCTCGCAGAACGCCGTATCAGCCTGATGGCCCATTCAGAAGTGATACCCCACCCCGAACACGGCGAAATGCGCGTTGTAGTCGGCTTTGAAATCGTCAAGGAGTACGCCTCCGAGGCCTGGTTGGCTCGTGCGGTTGTATTTGTATTCCGCGAAGACGGCCGTGTGTTGCATAGGAAACACTCGCACACCCGCCAGGACATTTAAGCCTTCGCGGACGGCAGAGCCCGCCGTCGTGGTGGGAGCGGTGAACCAAAAGAAGCCTAGACCAACGCCTGCGTATGGCTGAACGACTTCGCCCGGATACCGATAAACGATGTTAAAGGCCGCTGTCGTCACTCGTTGATGGGCTCCTGGAATCGTTCCCGTTTGTGTCCCCGATGCACCGCTCCGCGTGAACTGCTGTTGTTTGAAATACGGGGTTGCGGAGTACACTTCCACCTCGCCACCAAAGTAGTTCAGGTTGTCGAGAAAGTAGCCTGCCTTGAAGCCGTAGATCGGGGAGTTCTGAAGACCGAGATTCGATCCGGTCGAGCCCGCAATGTCTCCTGATCCCTTCACGTCACTCAACTGTGCTGAAAGTCCATAACCGGCGAATCCTGCCACATAGGGTTCCGGGTTAGCCGTCCGTTCAAAGAGGACCGAAGAGCCACAGAGAAGCAGGATCATAACGAACCGACCGATACCAGCAATCATAATGAGCCTCCTTGCGCCATAGGAACCACCAGTGGAGAAATAGCAATCAATTACACTTTCTACACCCAGTAGTCTAACTGCTAGTTCCACTTTGTCAACATATTACGTCTGGCGGTGTGTTCCTAAGGCAAATCTGCCGTTTCATACTCCCTGTCCAGGAGAGATGGCGGCATGGATATCAAACGACCGTGGGTAAACGGATTAAGACTGTGCGGCAACGGATGGGACTGACGCAAGATCAATTGGCCGAACGGGTGGGATTGAGTCCGAAGTACATCAGTGGGATCGAACGCGGGGTGGAAAACCCGACGATGGATAATTTGATCCGTCTCGCGAAGGTATTGAAAGTGGAGCCCTATGATCTCTTTCTGTTTGGAGAGTCAGAGGAGAACGAGAAGGTGTTGCGGAAGAGTATCGAGAAAATGGTACGGGAAGCGGATCGAGAGAAGCTTCAGTTATATTTCGATGTCATGAGGAAAATTCTTCAACTCACCTGAGGCAATGGGTTGGTCTTGGCTCAGCATAACTGCCACCTCGCGCAGCTTGCCAAGAATCTGTTCGACTCAGCTTGGAGGTACTGGGCTGGGTTGAGAGACTTTTTCCAACTAAGTAGTTCATCTGTGGTCATTTTTGTGTCAGAAAAGATCGGAAATCGAGAGACGGGACAGGAAGCACCAGAATCAATAGAATGCTCGAACTTCTCAAAATCTCAAAAGAAACGGGGAAACCATCACAACATCGAGACTTTTGAAAAAACCTTATTTCCCCCTCTTAATCAGCGGGCCGCAGGTTCGATCCCAGCACGGCCCACCAAACCGCACTTCGTGCGTACCGCCCGCTCTTCATCGGTGTTTCGTGATGAGCGCGGGCGAATAAATCCCTCCAGGGCTCTTCTCCCCCCCTCTCTCAACCTCGCTTGCGCGACCCGGAGGCTCTCTGATTGTTCTTGCCGACGGGATAAACGCCACATGTATTCCTGGTTCCATCTAAACCTCGCTTGCGCGTGCCGCCCGCTCTTCATCGCCTTATAGTAACTAGCGCGGGCGGATAGACACCTCCAGGTTGACCTTCCCCCTGAAAACTAGACCACTGGCTTCGAAGTGGAGATGTGCTGTGATGGGCCGCCAGGAGGGGGCACATGACAGCACAAACGCCACCTCGTTCGGCCTCAACGACCTTGAGGCCCTGATGGACGTGGCGGAGGCCTGGCGCGCATTATCCTTGAACGCTTCTGCTGCCTGGGCCCATTGCAACAAAAGAGCAATGGGCACCCCGATTCGCTGCCGGGCACCCATTGCTCCAGGATGCAATGGGTCCCGGCCTGTCGGCGGGCGTGCTCGCCGCTCAGTCGGTCAACGTACCGCAGAGAGTACGTCTCTCTCCTTCACGGTTGTGCTTGCCCGTCTCACGACGCGGCTCACGGGTACCCGTTGCTCGGGGCGCCCATTGCTCTGCCAACTGCAGTGGGCCAAAGCAACGGGTGCAATGCGACGAACCGTCAGTAGAGTCGAACATGGGCGCTGACCTAATGCCATTCTCGAGGGGGTCGATGCACGCATCTACTGCCAACCACAACGGTCAGGGGTTTCCCCTCTCCGCTCATCGAACCGTGCGCGCGGATTTCCCGCACACGGCTCTCGGACGAGTGTCACACCGAAGCATGCGCAGTCGACCCCAGATGGAAGCGCCGAAGGTCAAAGACCCCCATCTCGCCGAAGATCACCTCCGCCGAGAAGCGCCTCGTCCCGCGCGTCGGGACCTGGTGTCGTCGCCGCAAACAGTGCCGCACCCGATCCACGATGCAATGCTCAACCGCCCGGTAGGCCATCAGCCGCGTCCCATAGGAGAAGTAGGCGGCCCAACCCCGCAGGACGGCGTTGAGGTCACTCACCACGTCGTCCCAGGGCTCGTGATTGGCCGGACCGAGGATCTGTCGGATGCGACGCTTGATCCGCTGCACCGCCTTCTTGGCCGGGGCCGCCCCCAGGTACCAGTGCCCATCTTTCCGATCGTACATCGGGCCGAAGGTGTACCCCAGGAACGTGAACGCCTCGCGCCGTCCGTTACCCAGGCGCGTCTTCTGCTCCTTCAACGCCAACCCCATCTGTTGGACCCACTGCCGGGTCTGCGCCAGGACGGCGGCGGCCCCATGCCGACACAGCACGACACCGTCATCGGCATAGTTGACCAGCCGCGCCCCATAGCGCCGCTCCAACCCGGCCTGGCGAAACATCAGCAGGTAGCGATTCATGTAGAGGTTCGCGAGCAAGGGCGAGATCACGCCGCCTTGCGGAATGCCCCGCGTCGCCCGCTTCCCCCCTGTGAAGTGCCACCCCCGCGCTTCGTCCGCTCGGCCACCGGTGTTTTCAGCCAGCGCTTCAGCAACCGGAGCAACTTCCGATCGCTGAGGCGGCGGGCCCGCACCTGCATCAGGGCCGCGTGCGGAATCGTGTCGAAGTCCTGCGCCACATCCGCGTCGACGACCTGGGTCTGGCCCGCGCACAGCGCCCGATGCACGGTCTTGATGGCCTCGTGCGCCGAGCGCCCCGGTCGATAGCCGTAGGCCGCGAGGTCCATGTCTACCTCGACGATCGGTTGCAGGATCAACAGGACAGCCGTTTGCACCACCCGATCCCGAATCGTCGGGATGCCGAGTGGGCGTTCCCCGCCGCCGGGCTTAGGAATCATGACCCGTCGGACCGGGTGCGGACGATAGGTCTGCGTCCGCAGGGCCTCCTGCACGGCGGCCAACCACTGTTTCCGGCCCGCTGCCTCGATGGCCTCGAACGTCTCCCCGTCCACCCCTGGGGCGCCCCGCTGCTGCTGGGCCCCCTCATAGGCGTGGGCCAGGCTGTCCGCTCGATAGACCTTCTCGTACAGCAGGTCGAAGCGATAGGTTGGCTCCTGCTTGGCCTTGGTGCCCAGTGCCTCTTGGAGTCGCCGGATCGTTTTCGGCGGTGTCAGACTCACGTCAATCTCCCGATCCTGACCTCGGTGAGGCACGCCTCGAACCAGGGCCCCTTCCCTCCTCGGCAGTCGTGTGGTCCGCCGAGTGCGTGCGGTACTATGAGCCCCTCCGACTTCCCACGCGGCTCCCTCCCGAAGCGGGAGCGAGGCGCGCGACGCCTCGCCGCGTGGGATCTCCCGTGTTGCCCTGTGTGCTGTGCCGACGTGCCACGCCCCTTACCCCGGCGAGCGAATCCATGGTCCTCGGTCGGTTGCTCGCATGGACTCCAGCGGCCTTCCCGGTTATTCAGGCCGGTCGGCCCTCGCGACTGCACTTTCGAGGCCTGCTCAGGCTTCACGCGTGTTGCGGCCCGTCGGCTTGCTGACCCACCCACGGTGGGCCTCTGTCCCGAGGGCTTCAGCCGGTCGGTTCCCCTTCCGGCTGCCTCGGTACCTACTGAGATGCACCGACAAGTTCTCAGACAGGACTTGCACCTGTGAGACACACAGCGCCTTTCCACGGCGCACTGAATAATGTGGGTTAACACCGGAGTTCCAGTGGGTCAAGGTAAGGGATGCACACACAGCAACGGCCTGTCGCCGGCGCCGGCGACAGGCCGTTGGTCGAAAGGCGATGAACCGGGTCGGTATTAAGCCGCTTCGACGACGGGTTTCTGGTCACGCTTCTGCATGAGCTGTTTCCCGCGCTCGACGGCTTCGGTCACGCCGGTCTTCACAGCGCGGCTGAAGCGCGTCGCCTGAATGTGAGCGCGCTTGGCATAGCGCCCGAGCGTGCGCCGCGTCTCAGCTCCGGATCGGGGGGCGAACAACAGCCCCAAGCCCGCACCCACTACCGCTCCGCCGGCGACCAACACGGCCACTTTCGCAATCTGACGTCCTCCGGTTGACATGATACAAACCTCCTTCCTCAACAAACAGGGTGTGACAGGTGTGATTGATACCGTTGAGCACTCGGTTTCATCGTACAGCACCAACCATGCCAGAATCGAATTGACCCATCGCCCGGCAAAACCGCACGTTTAACGCCCATCCGATGTACCCTGCGCAAACGAGCTCGTGACTTTTTTAGCACAGGTGTAGCGCGATCAGTTCCAAAAACGCGACACACGGATTGGCGCAGAGCCGCTCTGGGCAAGGCCTCACGGCGAGAGAGATTGCAGCAGGACGATCGCTTTGGCTCGAGTTTCTCGGGCGTCTTCCGGGGCACCTTGGGCGTCGTACACAACCGCCAGATTCACGAGGCTTCCAGCCTCCCGCGCCCGGTCGCGGAGCGCCCGATAGAGCGCCAGGGCCCGTTCGTGATGCTCCGCCGCGCCGGCCAGATCGCCTTGAATGTGATGCAGATACCCCAGCAACGCCAACGTATCGGCTTCCCGCAGCCGGTCGTGGAGCGCCTGATAGAGAGCCAAGGCCTTCTTAGCCATCAGGATTCCGTCCTGATGGAAGCCGCGGGCGGCATCAAGGTGGGCGAGCGCCACCCGGATGCCGACCTCAGCCCGTTGGTCTCGTTGTTGCTCCGCCAGACGAAGGGCCTGCTCGTACAACCTCCTCGCCTCATCCAAGCGCTCCTGGCGTACATGCGCACCGGCGATGATCACCAGCGCGTTCAATTGCTGTCCTAGATCCCGGCGACGGCGCGCACCCCGCAGCGCCTCGTCCAACAACGCAAGCCCTTGCTCGATTCGTCCGTCGTCGATGCGCAGGTTGCCGAGCAGGGTCGCGCCCTCGGTCCAGGATTGAGAATCATGCGCTTGCCGAAACAAGGCGAGCGCCTGTTCATAGGATCGCTCCGCGGCGACCGGATCGCCGAGTATTTCCGACAGGTGTCCGAGCCGCAGCAACGAACGGGCATAGGCGCCTTTGTCGGGAAGCGTCTTGAAGATCGCTACGGCGCCTGTCACCGATTCCATGGCGGCGCGCGTATGCCCTTGACGTTCCTGGATCGCCCCGATGCGCATCAGGCTCGCCGCTTCTCCCCGCCGGTTCTTCGTGACACGAAACGCCGTCAAGGCCCGTTGATAGTACGGCATGGCTTCCTGCAAGTGATTCTGTACTTCATGGATGTCGCCGATCCTGAGCAGTTCATCGCCGTCCAACATGCGCGGCGAGGAGGCGTCTTTGATCGGGAGGGGATGTACGAAGCGCAGATCCGTGGGGGCGGCGGGGAAGCCGGCCGTTGAATCTGCGGAGGCGGCGACAGCGGCCGCACCCAACACGTAGAGCAGGACAAGGCGCCCGATTGCCGACATAACGGTATGATACCGTGCGCAGGTTTTCCGGCGCACCTGCAGTTATCGGCGCTTCACCTTGCAAACCTTCCCTCTCCTCTTTTATGATCGCCGCGCTTCTGCAAGCCGATGAGCCGCTGCAGTCGTTGACATGATTCCCTATCCGAACATCGACCCTGTTTTTCTCCGGCTTGGCCCGCTGCAATTCCGCTGGTACGGGCTCATGTACCTGATCGGGCTGACGGCCGCGTATTTCCTGATCAAAGCCAAAGCGGCCGCGCAGCAATTGGCGCTGACCAAAGACCAGATCTACGACATGATCGTCTATGCGGCGGTGGGTGTCTTTCTGGGCGGGCGACTCGGCTATACGCTCTTCTACAATTTTTCGTACTATCTTGAACACCCTGCGAAAATCATCGCGGTCTGGGAAGGCGGCATGTCCTTCCACGGCGGTCTCATTGGAACGATCTTTGCGCTGTGGTGGTTCAGCAGACGGCGCGGCATTCCGGTCTACACGGTGGCCGATCTGGCCGCTTCCGCGACCCCGATCGGCTTGGGCTTAGGCCGGATCGGCAACTTCATCAACGGCGAGCTGTACGGGCGGCCGACGAACGTCGAGTGGTGCATGGTCTTTCCCGGCGGCGGGCCCGAGTGCCGCCATCCGTCGCAACTGTACGAGGCGGCGATGGAGGGTCTCTTGCTGTTCGTCGTCTTGTGGTGGATCGGGCGACGCCCCACGCCTCCGGGCACCGTCTTCTGGAGCTTTATCACCGGTTACGGGTTGTGCCGTCTGGTGGTCGAGTTCTTCCGCGAGCCGGACCAGCATCTTGGCTTCATCTTCGGCCCCTTCTCAATGGGGCAGGTCCTCTCCGCGCCGATGATCCTATTGGGCGCCTTCATGCTGGCGGTGGGCTATCAAAAGGCCGCGAAACGTCGTGCGTAACGCGCCACGTCTTATTGATTGCCTTCACTTTCGCCCGCATCGCTCAACACTCCTCATTCCCATTTTCCTTCAATACGGCATCTCCTCGTCATCCAGCCCGAAATGGTGGCCGATCTCGTGGACCACCGTGTCCCTGACTTCCTGGACCACCTCGGCTTTCGTGCGACACAGCCGCAGGATCGGCCCGCGATAGATGGAAATGCGCGCCGGCAAGTGGCCCCCGGCGTGAAAGAACGATTCGCTGTCCAGCGGCGCGCCTTGATACAAGCCGAGCAGATCGTCTTCCGATTCCAACTCCAGATCGTCCAGTACCTCGCGCGGTGGTTCATCTTCCACGACGACCGCCACGTTGGTCAGCAGCTTGGCATAGTCGGCCGGCAGGCTGTCGATCGCCTGTCGCACCAGCGCGGCGAACTCTTCGTCTGAGACCGCCAGTGAGCGGCGTCGCCGGGCCATCATGATATTCGCCGGCCGCCTCTCTATCGCGGAGCGGCGTCCAGAAAAGATTTGCCCTTCAACCGATCCTCTTCGAACGAGCCGTGGCTGCGGAGCGGCGGCGCATCCCAGATCACTTTATTGCCGGGCGCCAGGTTCGCCGCTTCGATGTAATGCTTCCTGGCGCTCTTACCGTCTCCCAGCCGATCCAGGACCAGACCCAAATTGTAGTGCGCTTCCGCCAGCGCGGGGTGCAAGTCAATGGCGGAGACATAGGCCGCTTTCGCCCCGGCCCAGTCTCGGGCCGCGTAAAGGGTATTGCCCTCCTCCAGCTTCGCCGCAGCAGCCGGTGGCGTACCGGGCGGCGCATGGAGCGTCCGCTGTTGAACCTCCTGGCGGCCGGCGCAGCCGCCCAACACAAGTCCGGCCAGGACGATCGCCCACCATCGATGCATGGCCTCCCTCCTTGAATCACGCGGTCACGGCGATGCCGTGGCGCAGGAAGATGAACTGAAACTGCGCGCGGCCCTCCTGCAGGCCACGCGACAGGGCTTCCGTATAAATGCGGGCTTGGTCCCGATAGGACTCCGCGCGCGCCCGCAGCTCATCGATCCCCACGCGGTCGGTCTTATAGTCGGCAACCCAGAGTCGCCCGTCAAGCCGGTACACCAGGTCCATGACGCCGTGCATGACGCAGACGTCGCCATCCCCGGCCCCCTCACCCCTCGCTCCTCGCCCCTCGCCTGCCCATTTCATGGCGAACGGCACTTCCCTCCCCAGCACGGTGGCGCGGCGAAGGGCGGCATAGGGTTCGGACGACACGAACGTCTTGAACATCTCACGGAGTTCGTCGGCGATGGCGGCGGCTTCATTTTGTCGTTCAGGAGGAATGTCGGCGCGACAGACGGCATCGATCCGTGCATCCAAACGGACGGGATCCTCCGTGAAGTCCCAGTCTTCCAACAGGCGGTGGGCGAGGACACCGATGAGCGTTCCGAGGTCTCGCTCTGTCTGCGCCCGATCGGCGAAGAACTCCGGACCAAGACCGTCCGCCTTCACCGTCGAAGGAGTCAGATGGCGCGGGGTCGCGCGCAGGCTCCGCCAGAGTTCTTCCCGATGACGCCAGGTTGTCGCCAAGGCGACGCAATCCATCGCCGGTTCTGCACCGGGCTCGGAGGACGGTCGGCGCGGCCTCATCCGCTCCGGCGGCTCGATGACGTGATGAGGGATCGAGACCGTTCCCACCCGCAGCGCCGGTGTCTTCGCGGACCCGAGTTCGCCCTCGGCAATTTCGCTCAGGAGCGTCAGCACGTTGTCGCGCCCGGCCCGGGCCGTGATTCCGCCGGACAACACCAGCCAGTCCTTAGCCCTGGTCATGCCGACATAGAGCACGCGCCGCCGCTCCGCTTCTTCCCTGGCCCGGAGCTTGGCAGAGACCGGCACGGCGCCGAGATTCCGCTTTTCCCCGACCGTCAGGCCGTAGGTTCCGGTGGACCAATCATGCGTCAAGCAGGAAGCCGAGTCGCTGGGTCCCACGCCTTGATGGAGTCCTGGCAGGATCACGACCGGAAACTCCAGCCCCTTGGCCTTGTGAATGGTCAGGACGCGGACGGCCTCCAGGGACTCTTCCGCCAACGCGCTTTCCGCTTCGTCCGGCTGGTCCTCCAGACGGGCGACCATCAACTCGACGAATCCGCTCAACGTCAGATGAGGCCGATCGGCCAGCGCCGCAGCCGTCTGCCGGACCTTGGCGAGATTGGCCACCGCCTGCTCGCCGTGCAGCGATGCCGCCGCCAGCTCCAGCAACGGCAGCCGATCAAAGACCATGTCCACCACGTCGGGCAGGGGCAGGTGAGCCGCCGTTCGATGCAGGTCGGCCAGCCCTGCATACAGGCGGCGGACGGCGACCGCCGCGGGGTTGTCCCATCCGACCAAACGGTCGGGCCGGCGATAATCGAGCGCCTGCCTCTCGCGCAGTTCATAGAGTGCCGCGTCCGTGACCCCGCCCAAGGGCGACCGCAACACGCCGACCAACGCAACGGCGTCATGCGGGTTCTCCAATACCCGAAGCAGGTTCACCAGATCGATGACCTCCTGCCGCCGATAGAAATGCTTTTCGCCGTCCGTCAGGTAGGCAATGCCGTGCCGCCGCAAAGCGTCGAGATAGTCTTCCGCCTGCGTGAGCTTTCGGAACAGCAGGGCGATATGGCCGGGCTTGAGCGGCCCCCGTCGCCCCTGCTCGTCCGTCACCGTCTCGCGCTCCAATACCTCGTCCTTCAGCCAACGGGCCAGGGCCTCAGCCTCCGCGCGCGTGGCGGTCTCGGAATCGAAGGCCGCCTCCTCGTCCGCCGGTTTCACCAGCCGCAGGCTCACGCCGGTCCGCGTCGTCGCCGCCTGCCGGCCCGGCCGAGCATCCAGCCGCACGTTCTCCGGTTGGAGATGCTCCCGCCGCTGAAACAGCCGATCGAACAGCTCGTTGACCACCGCGAGCACGGAGCTATGGCTCCGGAAGTTCGTCCTCAAGGACAATTCCTCCCCGCCGTCATCGCGGATCTTGCGGACGACGCGGTCGAAAGCCTCGATATCAGCGCGGCGGAAGGCATAGATGGACTGTTTGGGATCGCCCACGATGAACAGTTTCCCGGGTTGCAACTCGATCTCCTGCCAGCTTCGCGCGCGGCGTCCGGGACGTTCCGACACGTACAAGATGATTTCGTACTGGACGGGGTCGGTATCCTGAAACTCATCCACCAGCACGGCCCGGTAGTCCCGCTTGATCCGTTCCCGAACCTGCGGGTGGTCGCGGAGCAGGCCGCGGGCTCGCGCCAGCAGCCCGTCGAACGACACCCACCCGTCCGCCACGAAGGTGTGCCGGACTTCCCGCACGAACGGCTCGAGCAAGTTGAGCAGGTCGCAGAAGAACGGCTGGTCGACCTGCCGGAACGCTTGAGCCAGACTGATCAGCTCGGCAGCCTCCGTGAACTCCTCCGCGGTCCATCCGCTGGGGACGCGTGTATCCAGATCTCGATCCAACTCCCGCCGCACACCAGCGTCCAAGTCGGCCAAGCCATCCAACCCCCGGTCAACCAGAGAACGAAACACCGCACCGGCCGCCTCCAGCATCGACTCGATTTTCCGTCGCTTGGGTCGGTCGTGGGCGGCGAAGATCTGGTCAGCCCGGTCTCGTGCGGCGGCCAGCCGATCGCGTAACGAGGGGTCGAGGTGAGCGGCGGCCAGTTGGCCCCGCAACTCATCCAGATCCACGAGTTCGCTGCAGAACGACCGGGCCGTCTCGCGCACCTGGTCGAGCTCCATGTGCGCGAGCAGGCGCCGCCACAGGTCATGGTTGGCGCCTCGGTTTCCCAGTTCGCGATCCAACCACAGGTCCCACTGCGCGGTGA
>FWWM01004520.1_pt1 | contig 20222 bp, 19 predicted proteins | sample 2228351 | NCBI WGS metagenome assembly FWWM01 (sample SAMEA103939774, study PRJEB20133) | metagenome
AGCCGCGACTTTGACCTCGTCCTCCGGGTAAAAACTCCCCACGGCTTCCAGCGTATGCTGCACATCTTCATACTGGGCACGGGTCACCTCCACTGGAAATACCCGGACGTCCTTCTGGGCAGTGCCCGAAGCCTGGCTGTTTTTATTCTTGCAGCCACTTGGCAACACTGCCGCGCTAATAATCAACAGGCCCGCCAGCGTATAGCGCGCTATCATGTTCATAAACACTCCTGTTTTTTTTGCCACGTCTTGACAATCAGCAACCAGAGCAACCACAGAAAAATCCTTGCGGGACGCCGCGATTTCCGATTGTCTGCCTGTTTCTTCGAAAACTGTTACCAACGACTTCCGCATCTGAATTGTTCGGCCTAATGAATCCGATTATGCATACGCGGAACAACAATCTGTTCAATATTGATGAGCATCTTTTGCAGGATATGTTCCAGTTGCCGCATTTCGATTTCAGAAAAGTTTCCCGCAATGTCGCTAAATGATTTCTGCAGCCGCCTGGTCATTTCCTCGCGCAATCCGTGCGCCTTCGGGGTCAATTCCACACGGATGCATCTGCGATCAGCCGCATCGCGTTTGCGCTGCACCAACCCCTTATTTTCCAACCGATCAATGATGCCGGTGATGGTCGGCCCGTCGCGTGCGAGTAGTTTTCCCAGTTCATTTAACGTGCGCCGATCCATTTCCCAGAGGGTCAGCAGCACTTCAAACTGGGGTGGGGTGATATTAAAATTTTTCATCTGCCCTTCCATGAAGCGTTTCATGGCGCGATGAATCTTTCCCATAAGGGTACCGACGGTATTAAAGGCAAATTGATTGGTTATTTTTTCTGGTTCCATCTGCATACGGGTATCTCTCGCAATCAGTGAGGTTGGTGTTTATTACATGGAAAGTCCTTTTCCCTCAATCAGGATACCTTGAACTTTTAATAGGTTGGTCAGAGAACGGCTGTAATCAGCCTCGGTCAGCGCCACGTTGCTCATGGCTTTCTGCAGCCGGTCCTGGAAATCCAGCACGTTGCGTTCGGTGGACATGCCGACATCAAATTTTTTCTTTTCCGCGTCAAGTGTTTCCTGAGAGGACTTCAGTAAGGCACGGGCCGTGGCTATCCGCTGGATGTTGGTTTCAATTTCGCGTACCGCATCGCGCACCTCATTAATAATCATGACCTCTTTCAATTTGATTTCCGTGACTGCCTGCGCTTGCTGAAGCTTTGCCTGGGCATAATCGCTTTTGGCCAACTTGTTCTCAAGAGGAATTTCAAATTTGAGGCCGATCAGGTAGCTGTAATAATCTCTGCTGCCCAGGGAATCATATACGTCATCCCAGTGGCCGGACCAGGGGTTCTTGCGCGTGCCGGTAAAAGGACCAAACACACCGGAGGTGTCGCGCGCCCGCCCGGCAACCCCGCTGGTGCCGATTGACCCAACCAGGTCTATACGGGGCAACGTCTTGTTTTTCGTATATTTTACCTGAATGTTAGAGGCTTTCAGGTCAAGCTGCGTTTTTATGAAATCCGGCCGCTTTTCCAAGGCGACTTTTATGCATTCTTCAGTATTGGGATGCACCTCGGTAAGATCCGGCTTGTCCAGCGGCACAATGGAGACATTCCAGTAGGTCTCCTTTTCATAGAGGTTGAGCGCTGCCTTGAGGAAATCTTCAGCATCCTGCACCCGCCGCTTGGCGACGATAATATCCTCCTTGCGGGCCGCTACATTCTGTTCTGCCTGATAGATTTCAATGGGGGCAAGCGTTCCGGCATCTATCTTAATTTTAATTTCCCGCAACAGATCCTCGGCCAGCTTTAAGGATATTTCCTTGCTTTTCAAATCTTCATTCTGAAAATAGAGGTTCCAGTAAAACAGCTCGATCCGGTAGAGCGTCTCCTGCACTGCGCTCCGAAACTGTTCTGCCGACATTTGCTGGTTCAGATTTGCAATTTTGATGAGGCTGGTATTGATGTCTATGCCAAAATCCTTAAGCAGCGGTTGTGTAAGGGACAAAATTAATTCGGAACGGTATTGCGGAACCAGCCCCTGAAAGGAAAGGTCTGTCTTATAATTTTCATTGTTCAGCTTCAATTCGGCAGCAGTGCCGGGAGAAAATTTCTTCTGCACAGATGTATTCCAGTTATAGCGGTCCTGCACCGTTACCGGTTGCGAGGTGCCGCCGGCCAGCACATTGCCTACCTGCTGGCGCACCCGATTTTTGGTAAAATCGCTTTTAAACATGGTGTCAAATTCCGACTCTGCGCGCATAATGCCGGTTTCGGCAATCTGCGGGTTGTAGCTCTGAAATGCGATATCCAAGTTGTTTTTAAGTCCCAGCATCAGGGCATTTTTCAACCCTAAACTCACCTGGTTGCCTTCAATCGGAAGTTCCTGCTCCCCCTGCTTCTGCATGCGTGCAGCTTCCTCGGCAAAGCTCATGGTGCCAATAAGACAGAGGAGTGCGGTGAAGATAACAAAACTCTTTCCCCACGATGGATGATGTTTCATAACCATTCTCCTTTCCTATAGCTTGTTTTGAGAATTGCGCGTTATACGATTTATGCACCTCGGCAATTATCATTAGCACACTATTAAATAGCATGCTAATTATTTTTGTGCAATTATTTTTTTGTGCCAATAATTACCATTGACCGCAGAAAAAAAGAAAAGGGGCGTAACGCCTCATTGTTACACCCCTTTTGTAAAGTTGCCCTCGGCAACGCACGGCGTATGATTATCGAATAAATCACCGATAGTGCTCCAGGTCCTGGGCCACATCCTCGAGACCAAGCTGTAGCAGGCGCTCCCGTGTGGGGATACCGGTTTTCTTATCCCATCCACGAAACTCATAGTATTGATCCAGCAGATTATCAAGCATCTGCCGGGTAATAACCATTCCCCGTGACGGTCCGGAGGGTATCGGTTCTTCCATAAAACGAGGCGGCAGGCGATCATGCTCGCGCCGGTATCCCTCGCGCACTGCAAATGCTCGAATAAGGTTCCAAATGCGCTCGGCGGCACGGCGCGCTTCATCAAGCGTCATATTCATCCCGCTGGCAGCATTGAGGCATTTTACGGCAATCTCGCCCACATCCAACGGCCCCCAGATACTCTCTGTCAAATGACAGACGATGAGCGAATCCGTAAAAATGTTCAGATGGTTTATGCGCGCTGTATATTCTCCCTTCCCTTCAATGGCTTCTCGGGGGACCAGCCCGGTCCGTTCGCCCGTTGGCCGACCATCATGGTGGCTACCTCCCCGCGGCCCTGTGGCATAGCCCAGTGCAAATCCCGGCATACCTCGTGCTGAATGACCGGCAAACGACAGTCCCTTGTTGTGCATGGCAAAATGCTGCGATCCGTTCCCGATGACCTCTGAAGCGCGCTGCACCCCCTCGGCAAGCAGCTTGCCCAGCCGTCCGGTGCGCAAGGCAATTTTTTCGACCAGTGGCACTATGAGCTCGGCCCGCCCGAATTTAAGTTCCATGCCGTCGGTATCCTCTGCGCGCAATAACCCCCGCTCACTGCATTCCATGGCGAATGCAATGGCAACGCCGGTTTCAATCGCATCCACGCCCAGGTCATCGCAGAGGCGCTCTGCTGCGGCTACGACCTCAATATCGTTATGGCCGCACATGGAGCCTAATGAGAAAATATCTTCATATTCCGGCCCTTCATTGCATACTCCTTCATACGGTCCTGCACCGATTATACTGAATTTGCCGCAGCGCGCCGGGCAAGCAAAGCAGGCTTTGTCGCGCTTGACAATTTTGGTGCGCATCGTGTCTCCAGAAAGGCCTTCGGCAGCAGGGAAAAACTCATCCTGCCAGTTTTTATACCCAAACAAGCCAAGCGAGTTGTTGGCATGCACCAATACCGGCGTGCCATAGCGGGGAAGTATCTCGGAGGTTGCCGGGTTTGCCGAAAAACGCGCAAATAGTTCGTCCAGAAACCCTTTCATTCTGCGCATATCGGGCACCTCGACCGAACCTTGTCCCCTGACCACAATTGCTTTGACATTTTTTGCTCCCAGCACGGCTCCGAGTCCCCCTCTTCCCAGGGCACGACAGCCGCATATCACACAGGCAAACCGCACTAGTCTTTCTGCGGCGGGACCGATGGCGGCAATCTGCAGCTCATCTGAACCGAGTTCCTCAAACAGCTCCAGCTGCACCCGGTTCGTATTCATACCCCAGAACCGCGTCGCGTCACGCAATGCAATCTGGCCGTCATCAATGAATAGATACACGGGTTGTCCGGCTTTCCCTTCGAAGATAATGCCGTCGTAACCGGCATATTTTAGTTCAGGGGCAAAGTGACCTCCCGCAGAGCTGTGAAAAAATGAGTTGGTGAGCGGCGATTTTCCATACAGACCAATACGGCTTGCTGTCGGGATCATGGTGCCTTCAACCGGGCCGGTGAGAAAAATCACCTTGTTTTCTGGAGAGAACGGATCTAAGCCGGGTTGCAGTTCATGATAAAGGATGCAGGCGGCCATACCGGCACCGCCAATGTAACGTTCCGCCAGTTCATTGGTGAGCGGCTCATCCCGCCACGTCCCGTCAGTGAGATTTACCCGTAGCAGTTTGCCAGCGTACCCTTTATAGCGAAAATGATTCCGGTTCATGGGGCCGCTTACCCTCCATCAAAAGGTATCATGATTGTAATCGTATCCCCATCGTTGAGCACCACATCGAGGTCGGTGGTAGTGCGATAGGTCTGGTCATTAATCAGCACCAGAAACGGCACAATCGCGCCGGTTATTTGATCCCGAATCTGCCGATCAAACGCCGCGCCATACCGCTTTCCAAGTACCTCAAACAAACCACCCAGCGATGTCCCAGGGGTCACGTCAACGGCAAGTTCGCCAGTTCCCACAACATCTCTGATATTGGCAAAGGATTTAACTGTTACCTTCATTCCTGTTTTGTTCCCTTCGCTCCGCACGCGCGGTGCAGCCATTGTGCGGCAACCTGTTCGGCAATAAGAATTTTTGCATAGTCACGTTTGGGATTGTCGGCGCTAAAACTGATGCAGCCGACTGGACAATATCTGAGGCACACCGGTTTGCCCCCGCACGCATCACAGTGCCGTGTAAAAATCGGCACCGGCACTTCGGGAAATCCGACGAAATGCACTTTAATGAAGGCTTTTTTGGGGTTGAAGGTATTCTGCTTGTTCATGGAGCAGGCGAGTTCACAAAGCCTGCATCCCGTGCACCGATCTGTATCAACCGACAGAAATTTACGCATTGTTCAATTACCGGCCATGCTGTTATATGAAAAAGACTACTCGCGTATCATTGAGCGCATTAAACCTGGCACGCCCCAGTGCCGCATCCCTGATCACGGTACGATCAGCACTCCCCGGACCTCCGGGGAGATGCATAACATAATTTCAACTCTCAGGCCTGATTTGATCCGTTTAAATGAGTATGAGGAAAACGGAAATTTATGGTACAGGGGCAGCAAATGAAAAACGTAATGGCAGGACTCAAGCCAGTTCTGCAATACAGATATCAACCAAGTATGGTATATATACCGTTTATACAGCAAAATATCCAGCAAAATTTTCTCTGTTCCACAATCTATATTTCATGGTATAAGATAAACTAAAAAATACCGTGCTATCCGGGTCGCAGGCCATTATTTTTTCTGTTGCCCATCCTGCCCGACATGCTGGCGCATTTGACTGATCTTGTTCTAACCGGATAGTTTTACACAACAGTAATCCATTAGGGAGGGGTTATGTTTAAAGAATTCAGAGAATTTATTATGCGCGGCAATGTGGTTGATATGGCAGTGGGCATTATCATCGGCGCATCTTTCGGCACGATTGTTAAATCTCTGGTCGATGATATTATCATGCCGCCGATTGGCCTGCTGCTGGGAAAAGTGGATTTCTCCAACCTGTTTCTGGTGATCCGCGAGGGGAAAACGCCGGGCGTTTACGAAACGCTGGCTGCGGCAAAAGCAGCCGGAGCGGTTACCATTAACTATGGTCTATTTATCAATACCATAATCAGTTTTATCATTATTGCGTTTGCGGTGTTTATGCTCATTCGTGCGGTCAACAAACTCAAGCGCGAAGCGCCGCCGCCGGCACCGGATACCAAGCAATGCCCCTACTGTTTATCTTCCATCCCCATGCGGGCTGTCCGCTGTGCCTATTGCACCGCAGATATACAGTGAGCTTCTTGCGGATCAACCCATCAAAACCATCAGCAAGGGAAAATAACCGCGTGCCGCCGGGAGGCGAAGGTGGCTCAGTGCTGCAACATCTAACCTGCGAACTTCCAGCACCGGACACGCTGCTTATTCGGCTGGCCGGAAACTGGACAATCAGCAATCGCCTGCCGTCAATTGATGAAATCGAACACCGGCTGCACTCCTGCAACCAGCTTAAACACATTACCTTTGATAGTGCCGGGCTTGAGTCCTGGGATAGCAGCCTCATCGCCTTTTTGCGGAATATCGTGCAGCTGGGCGAAAGGGAGAACCTGACAATTATCACGGAAGGCCTGCCACAGGGTGTGCAACGGCTGGTGCAGCTTGCTGCCGCCGTGCCGGAAAAAATCGGCGCCCGCAAAGGTGGCGTGCGGGAGCCGCTGCTTGCCCGCATCGGCGCACAGGCTCTCAACTTCGCTCAGGGAACCAGAGACATGCTCGCGTTCATTGGGGATACCTTTTGTGCTTTCTCCAAGTTGTTCGTGGGCAACGCGCGGTTTCAGCGTTCCGATTTTTTCGCCAGCGTTCAGGCCTGCGGCATAGAATCTCTGCCCATCGTCTCGCTCATCAGCCTGCTGGTAGGGCTCATCCTTGCATTTGTGGGTGCGGTGCAGCTCCGGATGTTCGGCGCACAGATCTATGTGGCAGATTTAGTGGGCATTGCCATGGTGCGGGTTATGGGCGCCATCATGACCGGCATAATTATGACCGGCCGCATGGGCGCGGCGTTTGCAGCCGAGCTGGGCACGATGCAGGTAAACGAAGAAATTGATGCGCTGGAAACCATGTGCATATCCCCGATGGAATTTTTGGTGTTGCCGCGGATGTTAGCCCTGACGCTCATGATGCCGCTGCTCTGCCTGTATGCCGACCTCATGGGCATCGTGGGCGGTCTCATTGTCGGCGTGGGCATGCTGGATTTGAACGTCCATGAATATTTCAATCAGACCCGAGGCGCCGTCACCCTGACCTATCTGTGGATCGGACTTTTTCACAGCGTGGTGTTTGGTGTGCTGATAGCTTTGGCTGGCTGCTTGCGCGGCATGCAGTGCGGTCGAAGCGCCTCAGCCGTGGGCAATGCGACCACCTCGGCAGTGGTCACCGGCATCGTTTCCATCATTGTCGCCACTGCCCTCATAACGGTCGTCTGTGATGTGCTGGGTATTTAATGCGTTATGAATCAGGAACCGCATATTATTGTCCAAGATCTTGACATGGGTTACGGCAGCTTCGTGCTGCAGCGCAACCTGACGTTCACCATCAACCGGGGGGATATTTTCATCATCATGGGCGGCAGCGGCTGCGGCAAAAGCACGCTCATGCGGCATTTAATCGGCCTGAAGGAACCGGCGCGGGGAAAAGTCCTGTATGGTTCGATGAGTTTCTGGGATGCCCCCCCTGATGCGCGCAAACAGGTTTTGCGCCGGATCGGGGTATTGTATCAGAGCGGGGCGCTCTGGAGCTCTATGACCCTGGCTGAAAATATCGCATTGCCTCTCAGGGAATATACCCGGTTACGGCCGCCGGAAATAAAGGACCTGGTTTCTTTGAAACTCTCCCTGGTCGGACTGGCCGGTTTTGAAGATTATTATCCCGCGGAAATCAGCGGCGGGATGCGCAAGCGCGCAGGTCTGGCGCGGGCAATGGCGCTTGATCCGGAGATCCTGTTTTTTGATGAGCCCTCAGCCGGTCTTGATCCCATCAGCGCACGGCTTCTTGATGATTTGATTCTTGAGCTGCGCGACAGCCTGGGCGCAACCATTGTTGTGGTAACACATGAACTGGCAAGCATCTTCGCCATTGGCACTAACTCCGTATATCTGGATGCCGAAACCAAAACCATGCTGGGGGGCGGTCATCCAAAGAAGCTGCTCGCCGAGTCGCAGAATCCAAAAATTCGCGCCTTTCTCACCCGTGGCGAAGAAGGGCTCAAACCCGCCCACGGTAACAATTAGTCCACGAAGGGAATCATTGATGAGCAAACAGGCGAATAAAACGTTGATTGGTGCCTTTGTCATTGGGGCTCTGGCTTTAGCGGTGATCGGCATCCTTATTTTTGGTTCAGGAAAATTCTTTACCGAACTGCCAAAATTCGTCCTGTTCTTTGAAGGTTCAGTAAATGGCCTGAATGTGGGGGCGCCGGTCACGTTCAAAGGGGTTAAAATTGGCACCGTCACTGATATTAATTTATATTTTAATCCCGAAGATATGAGTCTTAAAATTCCTGTTTATATAGAGATTGACCCGGAAAGCCTGCGTCAAGAAAAGCAGGAGCGGTGGGTAAAAGCAGCAAAGTATACCTACATAAAAAAGCTGGTGGAACGAGGGTTGCGGGGCAAACTCCAGCTTCAAAGCCTGGTGACCGGTCTGCTGATGATAGAACTCGATTTTTATCCTGACAAACCGGCGCGGCTGGTGGGTTATGATAAGGATTATCCGGAAATCCCGACGATTTCCTCAGGCCTTGACCAGATGCTCAAAAAAGTGGAAAAACTGCCGCTCGAGGAACTGGTGAATAAGCTGACTTCGGCCATTGAAGGGATAGACCGGGCAGTCAATTCCCCAAAACTTGCTGAGGCCATGGAATCTATAAACCTGGCCTTAAAAGACGTCAGTCAAATTGCAGATAAACTGAATGAACGGATTGGGCCGCTCACAGCCGACATGAACGATACTGTGCGCGATATTCAAAAGCTGGTCCAGAATCTTGACGTCAGACTCACTGCCCTTGCAAAGGACCTGAATGAAACGGTTCGGGAATCCACCGCAACCTTAAAGAATTTAAAACAGGCAACTGCACCCAGCTCGCCGGTCAATTACCAGCTTGCGACCACCTTAAAAGAGCTCTCCGCCGCAGCCCGGTCGCTGCGCCAGCTAACAGATACCCTGGAACAAAAACCAGAATCCTTGCTGCGCGGCAAGAAGGAATAGGGAGTACACCATGACACACCGAAATCGTATCAATCCTGTCGTTATCGTTCTTTGTATTGCATTATTATTCCTCACCGGGTGTGCCAGGAGCAGACCGGCAAAATTCTACCTGCTCCATCCGCTTCAGGAAGCTGCCGCTCAACAGCAGGGGGGCGCTGCCCTCTCCATCGGAGTCGGTCCGGTGGATATGCCCGACTATTTAGATCGGCCGCAGATTGTCACCCGCATCAGTCCTGGGGAAGTCAGATTGGCCGAGTTCGAGCGGTGGGCAGAACCCCTGAAAACGAATTTCTCTCGCGTTTTGGGAGAAAATCTCTCCCGGCTTCTTGCCACCGACCGCATCGCTATTTTTCCGTGGACCGGTGCTCCGCATATTGACTATCGGGTTGCCGTGGAGATCATAACGTTTGACGGCGCACCCGGCAATACGGTGATGCTGAACGCCCGCTGGTCAGTCATTGAGGAAGAAACCCAGAAGGTCCTTGCCGACAAGAAGTCTCAGATTACTGTTCCTACAGCGGACGCGGATTTTAGGGGGCTTGTTACAGCGCAAAGCAAGGCGCTTGCGGCATTAAGCAGTGAAATCGCGGCTGCGATTACCTCAGTAATGCATGGCAAAAAAGATTGAGTTCTGAAATCCAGGCAACCCCGCTGTGCGCTCGATGTCAAACGAAAAAATTCGGAAAATGTCCTGCGTTGCATGACAGGACTTTCCCCCAAAAATGCCTTTTAAAATCCGGCACGCGGCATGCGACCACGCACCGAGCAGAAATAACATGTGGCAATTGCACACAGAAGCGCCTGGGGGTTTCGCAAGCCACAACATAACCGTCCAGCACCTCTGGCACGGCAGCAACCGTTATATTCTATGGTGCCAGACCCCATAGCATTTCCCGTATCGAAGGCTCTGACAGCTGCCTGCCCGGGGCGGAACAGGCACGGTGGCGGAGTCGTGAACACAGCAAAAAACCATAGCGTTGTGGCGTAGAAACCCCAGGCACTCTTTACACCAAACGCAAAATAAATTTTGTGGGAAAGTCCTGGTTGCATGACTGTTGACACCTCATGAGTTTTAAACTATATTTCAGGTACTGCTCTCCTCACGTAACGCTTTGAAACATGGCGTCAAAAAGCCGTCGGTAGGGCATAATAAGATTCTCCCTGATTCCTCCGTATCCCAGAATTGAAGAGCAATTGGTTGGTTCTTTTTCCTGGGGACATAAAACGCAGAAAGGAATTATTCATCAGTGGCCATCAACTACGAAACACCGCCGGATTTTCCCGAGCGCCTGCACATCCAGACCATATCCTACTGTAACGCCAAATGCCTCTTTTGCGCGTATCCGTACATTGTTGACAAGGTTTCCCATGGCATCATGGAAGATGCCGTGTACCAGAAAATCATTGATGAAGCGGCGCAGTACCAGCCAAAAAGGATATCGCTGTTGCTCATGAACGAGCCGTTGCTTGATAAAAAACTCCCCGATCGAATTGCTTTCGCAAAGCAGAAACTGGGCAACGGTACTGAAATTACGATTACTACCAATGGCTCCCTGCTGACACAAAACATTATTGACCGGCTTATTGATGCGGGATTAGACCGGATCAAAATCAGCATCCAAGGCTTAACCAGAGAAACCTATGAGAAAATCATGGGGCTCGACTATCGGAGAACCGTAGAGGGCATTGAGCGCCTTATTAATACGCTGCAGCAAAGAAACCTGCAGAAGCCAAAAATTGTTTTATCTATGGTCAGCGTCGGGCATAATGAAGATGAAATCAGGAAGTACAAACGTTACTGGAGAAAAAGGGGAATCAAGGCAACCACAGTTGCCTATGAGAACAAGGGGGGAAACATTGAGGATAACGTGGAACTGCATCCGTTCGGTCTGGAGCAGCGCCAGCGCTGTTATCGCTTTAACCGCTGTGCCTATATTATTTATAATGGCGATGTTATCCTGTGCTGCTCTGATTGGGCGCGGAGCGTGGTGCTGGGAAATGTGAGGGAACAGTCCATAAAAGAAATCTTCCATTGCAAGCGGCTGAACGAAATCAGGAATAATTTCCGTACCGGCGCCTATCATTCTCTGCCTCCGGTCTGTCAGAACTGCAAGAAAACCAGATTGCCGAAAAGCAGCCACCGCACTTTGAAAGGTATTTATCAGAAATTTCTCGGTTTCTTTCAGGACCAAAGGAGAACCGCTGTTGCCCACCATCCTCCAGATTGACAAACAGACCCATCTCACCGGTCAGACCATGCGGACACTGCTTGAGGCCAAGGAGCTGCGCAAACGCGGTTATCGGGTCATCCTCGCCTGTCAACCGCAATCGTTTCTTGAACGCAGCGGCCGGGAGCTCGGTCTGGAACTGTTCCGCCTCAGAATGAACTATTTCCTTCCGTCGCTGGTGAAGCTTGCTGTTTTTTTACGCCGCGAACATGTTGACCTCATCAATGCTCACGGTTATCCTGACCATCTCCTGTGCGCCATTGCGCGCAAACTATCCGGCGTCAAGGCGCTGGTGCGAACCAAGCACAATCATGTCCCGCTGAAAGGCGGCGCATTCAGCCGCTATTTGTATGGCACCCTCACCAGCCGCATCATAGCAATTTCTGAACACATCCGGGACGTAATGATTCAGTCCGGACTCAATCCAGCGCAGGTGATTACCATTCGCACGGCCATTAATCTGGAACAGTTTACGCCTCAGGGGAAAAACCAGCAACTGCTCAAGGAGTTTAATCTTCCGAGTCAGGGCGCCATAATCGGGATCGTTGCCAGGCTCACCGAACGCAAGGGTTTTCGACATCTCTTTGAAGCAGTGCAGCTGCTCATCCAGGAGGGCAGAGCGCTCACCTGTCTGGTCGTGGGCGGCGGCGCCAGTAAAGCAAAAATTGCTGCCCTGAAAACCTGTGCTGCACGTCTGGGTGTGTCAGACCACATTCTCTTGACCGGCAGAAGAAGCGACATTCCGGACATCCTGTCGCTGCTGGATGTCTTTGTTTTGCCCTCGCTTGCTGAGGGTCTTGGCAGGTCGTTGCTGGAAGCAATGGCTGCCGGCAAACCGATTGTGGCTACCGCCGTCGGCGGGATTCCTGAAGCTATTGAACACGACCGGAGCGGCCTGCTGGTTCCCCCGGGCGATTCCCGCGCATTAGCCCGAGCCATTGGTTTGCTGCTTGACAACCCAGTGAAGGCTCAGGAATTGGGACGCGCCAGCCGCAGGCGCGCTGAAATGCTGTTTGATGAGACCAAAATGATTGACAGCATCTGCGCGCTCTATGAACAGCTTATCGCCAACGGTCAACCGAAACCAGCCCTGCACCAGACAGCTTCCTGCACCCAGGTTTCATGATGACCATTCTTCGCTATTCGCTATACGCGCTGCTGCTGTTATCAGCCATAACGCTCATCCTGACCTACTATCTTGGCAGATTTGTTTTCCCGTATCAGGGTCTGGAGGAAATCCGCTGTATCAATAACCGCGACAATGTTACCCGGATACAGGGCGAGCCGCCGCGCACTTCATTCAATTTTCTGGTGATCGGTGATATTCAATCCGGTTATGGCCTCCTGAACAAAAAAGTTCTGCCGTTGGCAAGCAATGGCTTCGCTTTTGCGGTGCAAACGGGAGACTTGTCAAGCCATGCCGACCTGGGGCATTATGCCCTCATCCTCAATGAAATCAAAAACAGCAATCTGCAAGTGCCGCTGTTTGTTATACCGGGCAATCATGATCGAAAAGAAGACCCGGATCTTTTTGAGCGTTACTTCAAACTGAAACAGTTTTACTTTGTGTGGAGTAACTGTTTGTTTATCTTCTTTGATAATTCACTGGGCAAATCACTGAATCAGCAATTTGAATTCCTCGAGCGGGTGCTTGAGGAAAATCACCACCTGGTGCGCTGGGTCTTTCTTTTCATGCACCGTCCGCCGGTGGACTGGATCGACGGCATCCCGACACCGGATCTCAAAAGATATGCCCGGTTTTTTGCGCTAAAAAAACGCTTTCGCATAGATTACGTTATCTCCGGCCATATCCATGATTATCACCTTGCCAAACTTGGCGAAACCACCTACCTGTCAAACGGCCTTGAAATCGATGACGAGGAACGCCTGGCAAATGAAATCTATGTTACCAGCGTGCAGGTAACCGCGGAAAAAGTCGTCATTGACAAGCACGTCATTCCCACCTATTTCTTGGATCGCTTTAATATTTACCTTATTGACTTCCTCGTGGCACACATCTATTATCCGCTGTTGGGGAGATCTTTGGGGTCGTAGCCGAGCAGGGCGTGACGGCGTGCGGTTTTTGTAAAAATGAAGGAAGTGAAAACCCCAGGCAGGTAGGTCAACGAATAAGCCCTGATGGTGCAGCTCATCGCCATTTCGCACAGAGACCGCGGCGGTAAACCTTGTTTTATAATAATAAAATTCACAAGATAACCGATTTGTGAAAGGCAAACGCGATGGTGAAAAGGATTTTGCTCTTCATTCTCATATCCGTATTTATCGCGCCGCCGACTTCTTTCGGTCAAAATCTCGGCGAGATTGGAAAAACAATTGAAACGGCGGTTGCGGGCAAAGGCCTTGAGACCTCAGGCATTAATCTGAACAACATTACCGATTACCTTGACTGGGAACTGTTGAATGTATCTTTTATATCGGATTTTAACAACATCACTGCCCTGGGCAAAAACAAGGTAGTAATGGAGGGCACGGTATTCAAGAGAGGAATCAACGGGTTGCGGGTTGATATAAAAAGCGGACTTGAGGTTCCCGGAAAAGAGGGGGTGCGTCTTTTCGATTGCCATATTCTGTATCGCATACTGAAGAAAAAAGCCTACCTCGTATTTCCCAAACGCAACGCCTTTATTGAGATTGATCCTGATGAAGTGCGCGAAATGCTCGGCGCAATTATGAAAAAAAGCGACGGCAAGCCAAAATTCGAGAAAAAAGAGTTTCTCGGCAACGAACTCTTCGATGGCTATGACTGTAAAAAAATCTTTGCGATCATGAAATTTGCAAATGGCACGCGCACCAGTGTCACAACCTGGCTTGCTCCGGATTTTAAGGGGCTTCCTCTTAAAATTATTGCTGATGTCAACACCCGCTTTGGCATAACCGGCACCAATACCACGACATTCACCAATATAAAAAAGACCGAACCGGATGCCGCGCTGTTTGACCTCCCGCAAAATTTTACGCGATATAAAAACCTGGTCGAGGTTGCAACAGCAGGAAAGTTCGGATCGCATCGCAAGAAAAAGTGATGCTCTCCGGGCGCAGCCCGCGGCTATCTCGACACATATTGCTAACAGCCCTGGCCTCTGTGCGGGAGAATCGTTATGACAACAGCGCCCATAGGGTTTATCCTATGGTGCCGGCCGCTGCGTGGGCCGCAAAACAATAATGCCCGGTTTGTCTGCGATATATGTCATAAAAGGTTCGTCAATGACTTTTCTATGCCGTGCCTGAGATGACGCATGCCTGAACAAAAGTGTCCCCTGATGCCAGACCGCTATCCCTGTATGTGAGACGTCAAGATCAGGGCGGTTTGTATAAATGCCGATATAATCGCCGGTCTGCAATCTTTTTATTATCCTGGTGCTCACCGCTCCCGTGGGAATATAGGCTATGCTGCGTTGCCTCACAGGCACACCGGGAAGAAGCTCCTTGCCAACCGCTGTGGGGCACAAGAATTTTACAACTTTTTTTGTTTTCTCGCCGCCAATCAGTTCCGTGGCATCCACCACGCGGCTGGCATTGAATTCCCCCCAGTCAGTGAAATAGTGATTTCTATGCTGATAATCAACAATCCCTGATTGATAGCGAACAAGTTTCAGGTTTTTCTTAAAATCATCAAAGGATCGAGAGCTGCGCATGGCCTCCACGTAATCAATAAACGTGAAACAGTCAACCCCTGCGAGATTGATTACCAGCAGTTCTGGTGTTTGTATATCGCCAACTAATGTCTTTTCCTGATACGGAACCACGAGAAACTGTCTGGAAATAAACTCAATGCGCGCTGAAGTGTCATTAAGCCGCGACGCCTGCGCGAGAATTCCATTGAGTTCGGCAACCGTCCATCTGCCGGTATTGATTATTTCGTCTCCTGCAAAACTGCGAGGCGCGCAGCCCGTAAACATCTGCAGCATAACAAGCACCCAGAACAAGCGTTTGTTCCTGCGCAAATATCTCCAACGCATGAAAAACCCGTGCATCGGTAAACTCTCTGTGTTATTTATATTACGTAACCTGTTCCCTGTTTGCGCGGGATACCATAGAACAGAAAGGAGTTCCCATGACGTGGTTTAAGTGCTCAGCCTGCGGATATACCTTCAAAACAGAAAATCCGCCTGACCAGTGCCCATCCTGCAACCAACAATGCACCTTTATTGATTGCACCTGCTACACGCCTGATTGCGGGGGGCCGGAGAATATAGACCCGAGAATAACCGGCAAATAATCTTATTTTTTTCTGGCTCTGATCACCCGTTCCCGTCCCGTATAATCCCGGATTGTTTGCACATCAGCAAAGCGTCCCGCATGGGAGAATAATTGCAAAACCGCTGCCGATTGGCCGGCGCCGATTTCCAGGATAATCCAGCCGTTGGGTTTTAGCAGTGCGGGTATCTGGGGAATCCAGCGGCGGTAATAATCCAGTCCGTCTGCTCCACCGTTAATTGCCGCAAGGGGTTCATATTGCTGTATTTCCGGAAGGAGCTGCTTGATCTCCGCGCTGCAGACATAGGGGGGATTGGAAATAATCAGATCAAACATTTCATTCTGCCGGAATGGCGTCAGTGCATCACCCTGCAGTAAATGTATGGCATTCGCACAGCCATGGCATATGCTGTTTTCGCGGGCGACACGTAATGCAACCGATGAGATGTCAGTGGCATAAATGCGGCTGTTTTTAAACTCTTGCGCCAGCGCAACAGAAATTGCGCCGCTCCCGGTGCCGATTTCAAGAATAACCAGGGGTGCTGCGTGCGCCGCCTGCCTGGTAAAGAGCGCCCGCGCTTCCTCGATCAGCAACTCTGTTTCCGGTCGCGGAATGAGCACGCCGTGTGTCACCTTTATGTTAAGTGACCAGAACTCTTTGTATCCCACCAGATAGGCAACCGGTTCCCGGGCTGCCCTGCGGCGGACAAGCTCCCGAAACGCAGCAAGTTCGTCTGTGCTCACCAGGCGTTCAAAATCAATGTAGAGCTGAATACGCGGGATGTCAAGACAGGAGGCGAGCAGCAGTTCCGCATCAAGACGGGCGCTGTCGATTCCTTTTTTCTTAAAATACGTTGCTGTTTCGTTAAGCAGCGCAACGACCGTCCAGTTCCTGTTCATAGAAAACGTTCCAATCCCCAGATGATGGTGAGGAGGGTGGGTAAATGCCTCGTTATTATTCTTCTCCGGACATTCCCCAAAATTTATTTATCGTTTGGTGGAGAGTGCGCCTGGAGGTTTCTCCGCCCCAACACTATGGTTTTTTGCTTTGTTCACGACCCCGCCACCGTGCCTGTTCCGCCCCGGGCAGGCAGCTGTCAGAGCCTTGGATACGGGAGATGCTATGGGGTCCGGCACCACAGAATATAACGGTTGCTGCCGTGCCAGAGGTGCTGGACGGTTATGGTGTGGCTTGCGAAACCCCGGGCGCTCCTGTTTGCAATTGCCACATTTCTATTTCTGCTTGGTGCCTGGTCGCATGCCGCGTGCCGGATTTTAAAAGGCATTTTTGGGGAACGTCCTGATTATTCTTCTGGGTTGACTGACGACGGATATCGAAAAAAAACGATTCAAAACTGGTTATGCGGGGAGAGCAGCCCGCTACTGGGGTGTGGCGAGGGCAGCAAGACCGGATTCTTTCAATGCTTCTGCCTGAAAGTAAGCGGTGAGATGGTCAATGATCTCCTGGATATCACCCTCCATGATCTCCTCAATCCGATAAAGCGTCAGTCCAATGCGGTGATCAGTGACTCTGCCCTGAGGATAATTATACGTACGAATCCTCTCGCTGCGGTCGCCGCTGCCCACCTGACTTTTTCTCTCCTTTGAAATCTGCGCCTGTTGCTCTTTGATGGCGCTATCAAGCAGCCGCGATTTAAGAACCTTCATTGCTTTTGCCTTGTTCTTATGCTGGGATTTTTCATCCTGGCAGGTCACCACAAGACCCGTCGGAAGATGCGTGACGCGAACTGCTGAATCGGTGGTGTTCACACTTTGCCCGCCGGGTCCCGAAGAGCGGTAAACGTCAATTTTGAGTTCATCAGGATTAATAACCACATCAATATCTTCAGCTTCCGGAAGCACCGCAACGGTGACCGCCGAGGTGTGGATACGGCCCTGGGTCTCTGTCTCCGGGATGCGCTGCACCCGGTGCACCCCGCTTTCGTATTTTAGCTGGCTGTAAACGCCCTCACCTTCAATGGAAGCAATGATTTCCTTGGCGCCCCTGAGCCCGGTGATGTTCTGGCTTAAAATCTCAACGTTCCATCCTTTTCGTTCGGCAAATTTTGCATACATGCGGAATAAATCCATGGCAAACAAGGCTGCTTCTTCGCCGCCCGTGCCGGCACGAATTTCAAGGATCACATTTTTTTCATCCCGTGGGTCCTTTGGCAACAGCATCAGACGCAGGGTTTCCTCCAGCGCCTCGCGCTCTTTTTTGAGCGCCGCCATTTCCTCTTTCGCAAGTTCTCTGAGCCCTTCGTCATCCGTATGGAGCAACTCTTTATTGTTTTCAATTTCTTCAACAATCTTTTTGTAGCGCTGATAGTGCTCTACCAGAGACGTGAGCTTGGCCCGTTCCCGCGTGAGCTTCTGATAGCGCTCCATGTCCTGGAAAACTTCCGGATCGCTCAGCAGAGCTTCAAGCTCGTGGTATTTTTGTTCCACCTCTGCTAATTTATCAAACATAGAACTCATCGTGATTGCAAACAAAGAGCCCGTGACGCACCTGAACTTTCGCCACGGGCAATCTTGACAATGCCAAAACCGCGCTCATGGTGCAGCGGGGCCCTCTTTTTTCCCGGCTTTTTTTGCATATTTCTGCTGAAATTTCTCAACGCGGCCCGCTGAATCCACCAGCTTTTGCTTGCCGGTAAAGAACCCGTGACAGCTCGAGCACACTTCCACCTTGATCTCTTTTTTTGTTGAGCGGGTTTCAAAGGTATTCCCGCACACACACCGAACAACAGCCTTTTCATAGCGAGGATGGATATCTTTCTTCATCGCTGCATCTCCTTTTTGGTTGCCTCATTTATTCATCGAATTGAGGAAGTCGACATTATTATCCGTTTCGCGCAATTTTTCCAGCAGAAATTCCATGGCATCAACAGTATTCAGCGGCTGCAGCACTTTGCGCAGCAACCATATTCGGTTCAAACTTTCACTGGGCAGGAGCAATTCTTCTTTGCGGGTGCCGGACCGATTGATATCAATTGCTGGAAACACACGCCGGTCTGCGAGTTTGCGCTCCAGATAAATTTCCATGTTGCCCGTGCCCTTAAATTCCTCAAAAATAACCTCATCCATTCTGCTGCCGGTGTCAATGAGAGCGGTCGCAATGATCGTCAGACTGCCGCCCTCCTCAATATTGCGGGCAGCACCAAAAAACCGCTTGGGTTTGTGCAGGGCATTTGAATCAACACCGCCGGAAAGCACCTTGCCGCTTGGCGGCACAACCGTGTTGTAGGCCCGGGCAAGTCTGGTGATACTGTCAAGCAGTATGACCACATCTTTATTGTGTTCAACCAGCCGTTTTGCCTTCTCGATCACCATTTCTGCCACCTGCACATGCCGCTGCGCCGGCTCATCAAACGTGGAGCTGATGACTTCACCTTTGACGGAGCGCTGCATGTCTGTCACTTCCTCAGGCCGTTCATCAATCAGCAGCACAATGAGCATAATTTCCGGGTGATTGCTGGTTATTGAGTTGGCAATGGTCTGCAGCAGCATGGTTTTACCGGTGCGGGGCGGCGATACGATAAGCCCGCGTTGCCCCTTGCCAATTGGTGTCAGCAAATCCATAACCCGGGCAGACAGGTTTTCCCTGTCGGTTTCAAGCCTGATCCGTTCCATGGGATAGAGTGGCGTCAGGTTATCAAAGAGAATTTTGTCCCGGGCAATTTCCGGATTCTCGTAATTGACGTTTTCCACCTTGAGCAGCGCAAAATAACGCTCGGACTCTTTGGGCGGGCGAATCTGGCCGGACACCGTATCGCCGGTTCTCAGATTAAACCGGCGAATTTGTGAGGGAGAAACATAAATATCGTCGGGGCCAGGGAGATAATTGTAATCGGGAGCCCGTAAAAAGCCAAAGCCGTCAGGAAGAATTTCCAGCACCCCTTCGCCATAAATGAGGCCGTTCTTATCTATTTCAGACTGCAGCAGGGCAAAAATGAGATCCTGCTTGCGCATGCTGCTGTAGCCATCTACATTCATTTGCTTGGCAGCGTTCATCAGCTCATTTATTTTTTTGTTTTTGAGTTCTTTTAAATTCATGCAAACATCTCCTTGACACCCGGTAATTGTATGTACGTAATTGCCAATGTCACGCCAGCGCGTGATTTTTTCAATGATGGGGCGGTTCTACATAGACTGGGAATGTTGTTATTGATAACGATGTTGTGTGTCTCTTTGATATGAACAAGGGAAGATTTAAATACTCAATACTATATGCTCGACAATGGGGTTTTATGGTTAGCAATGGCCATGAACGAACCTGTTACTGGGTCTGTCCATGACGTTAAATCGGCAATGTGCCGCGATGTTAACGGTAATCTCCTATGGTTACAATAATTTTTGCTTTTAACGTAATAATTGTGATGGCTGTTAAAAAACGAGATGTTCAAAGGAGAGAAAGAACAGATCTTTTTGCCATATCCTTCGGAACACTTTTGGGGAGTATTCTTGATGTAAAATATAGACATATTAAATTTTTTTGTCAAGCTATTTGTTATCAAAACGTTCCCCACGAATTGACTCAAATTAAAGGTAACCGAAGGTAATCACAGGAGGGGTTGAAAAACAGATCGTTGCGTCATATTGCAGGTAACCGAAAGGAG
>FWWM01008238.1_pt1 | contig 20214 bp, 18 predicted proteins | sample 2228351 | NCBI WGS metagenome assembly FWWM01 (sample SAMEA103939774, study PRJEB20133) | metagenome
GAGGCTAAGAACAACATAGGAAAGGTGGTTGAGGTTAAGGGGAAGGCATTAATTATACGTGAGGGTAAAGAACTGGATGCCGAAAAGGGGAAGGATGTTATGCTAAAGGATACCTCTAAGACCGAGGACATTTCCCTGCTGAGCATCCATCTAATAGAAGGCACCCTTGTGATTCTCGATGAGGAATCCAGGCTCTTTTTCGAGGGCTACACGAGTGGTGATGAAAAGAAGAGAGGGGAATCAATATTATTTCTTGAGCACGGAAGGGCCAGGGTAAAGACCTGTAATAACAGACTCAAACTGCATACCCCCATGGCTGAGGCATCAGCAGTCTACAGGGCATCAGACTTTGCAGTGTGGGAGACCATAAAGGATGGAAGGCGAACATTCTGCCTCGCTGTATTAAAAGACCCAAATGAGAAGATAGCGATAGTTGATTTTGAGAATAAAAAGGGTAGTGTGAGGGTTCCTGAGGGATATATGACCTGTATAGGTGCAGATGGTGTGCCTTCTGACCCTCTTCTTACTCCAGAGGATATTCATAACGAACTTCTCGAATTGAAGGGAACCATAGAATGGAAATGCAAACAGAAGTGTGTTGAGGCAGAGATCTTCCGTGAGGGTGAGTGTGTTGAGAGGTGTGGTGAATGCGAAAGACTGAATCCACAGGGTGTATGCATACCTGATAATTGTAAACCCTGTGATGATGGTGACCCATGTACAGTGGATGACCACTGTCTTGGTAGAAAGTGCAAGGGCAAAAAAGTGCCGAGCCCTGTTGACCCAAGATGTGTGGAATAGGATTTAAAAACAGAGGTTGGCATTTATTTATATGAAAAAGGCTTTAATCGTGCCTTTCCTCTTGCTCATTTTCTTGAGCGATGGTGAGACATCGAAAGAAGTCAGTATTGATAAGATACGATACTCCTCAAACAAGACTTATACAAGGGTTGTAGTTGATTTAAATGGTCCTGTAGAATTCACATCAGGTCAACTCACAAATCCTGATCGCCTTTACCTCAATCTTAAAGATTGTATCCTTACAAAAGAGATACCGTCCATCATTATAAATGATGACGTTTTAAAGTCTGTACGTGTAGCCCAGTTTAATAAGAATACCGTCAGGGTTGTACTTGACCTCAGAGGATTTAGCAGATTTTATGCCTTTACCCTTGAGAATCCAAACAGGCTTGTCATAGATGTTTATACAAAGTTCCCTCCTCATGTTAAAAAAGAAAAAGAAGAAAGGACTTTCCAAGAATTTAAAGGTATTAAAAGGGTTGTTATTGATCCAGGTCATGGAGGTGCGGACCCAGGGGCAATAGGGCCAACAGGGCTTAAGGAAAAGGATGTTGTACTTGATGTTGCCATGAGAGTTGGGAAGATTCTTGAGGGGGAATATGGTGTTGAAGTCTTTTATACAAGAAGCAAAGACGTCTTTATCCCTTTGGATGAGAGGACAGATTTTGCAAATTCAAAAAACGCAGACCTGTTTATCTCCATCCATGCGAATGCAAGCAGAAAGAGGCATACAAAGGGAATCGAAACGTATGTCCTTAACTGGACGAATGATAAGGAGGCAATAAGGGTTGCTGCGAGGGAAAACGCCATTTCCTTCAAGAAGATGCAGAAGTTGCAGGATGAGCTTCAGGTAATACTTCTTGACCTTGCAAGGAACAATAAAAGGGATGAATCAATAAGGCTTGCCCATCATGTTCAGAATTCACTTGCCGGTGTATTAAAGGACGATTATCGTGAAGTTGAGGATCTTGGCGTAAAACAGGCCCTCTTTTATGTACTTGTAGGAGCGGAGATGCCATCGGTACTTGTTGAGATATCATTCATCAGTAATCCAATTGAGGAAAAGAGACTTTCAACAAGTGGTTACAGGCATAAGATAGCCGAGGCAATATCAAGAGGTGTGGGGGCCTATATCAAACAATCTACGCTTATAGTTAAAAGGACGGCTGATAGCATTTAGTTCAATATCAAGCCCAGAACACAGATGACAGACTTACAGATATTGTAATCTCTTAATTCTCTATTTTGCCCCGTGGATCTATAAAAGTAAGGAAACAGTTATGGGTATAGATTTTTTGATTAAAGGGGGTCTTGTTATATGTGGTGATAGCCATGATGCAAGACCATCGGAGGTTGATATCGTCATAGAGGGCGAACGCATAAAGGCTATTGGTAGATTTACAGGTCTTGGTTTTAAAGAGACGATAGATGTTAAGGGGCTCTGTGTATGTCCTGGTTTTATTGATACACACGCCCATTCAGAGTTTACACTCCTTGCAGATGGCAGGGCTGAAGGAAAGATTGTGCAGGGGATAACAACAGAGATAAATGGGAATTGTGGCTTCTCAGCAGCTCCCCTCTATGGAGAGGCCATTGAGCAAAGGGAAAAGGAACTCCATGAACTCAACATCAATGAGAGGTGGAATACATTTGATGAATATTTTCGGTTTCTTGAAGGCAGAGGGATTGCCATCAATTTTATGACTCTTGTGGGGCATGGCAATATAAGGGCATCAACAGCAGGATATGCAGATAGACAGCTCTCTCCGTCTGAGAAAGACAGGGCATTGGCTATTCTTGATGATGCCTTCAGGTCAGGGGTAAAGGGATTGTCAACAGGCTTAATGTATCCACCAGGTTGCTATTCTCATACTGGTGAGATTATGGATTTTGTGCATATTGTGAAGATATATGGAGGGATTTATGCGACACATATGAGAAACGAAGGAGACGAACTCCTGCAATCCATTGATGAAGTGATAGGTATTGTCGAGAAAACAGGAGTCAATGCTCATATATCGCATCTAAAGACATATGGTGAGAAAAACTGGACAAAGATAAATGATGTAATCGATAGGTTTGATAATATAAACAGCAGGGGTACGGTCCTGACATGCGACAGGTATCCTTACACCGCCTCATGCACGTCACTTGATTCACTCTTACCTTCATGGGTATTTGAGGGTGGTAGAGATAAGGAACTTAAAAGGCTTAAAAACAAAAGAGAAAGGATCAAAGATGAACTCATAAGATCCTGCCCTGATACATCATGTTGGAAAAATGTAGCAATATCATCTGTGGTCACTGATAAAAATAGATGGATGGAGGGAAAGAGCATCTATGATATAAGCATGGCATTAAACAAAAGACCTGTAGATTGTTTTTTTGATATCCTGATAGAAGAGGACCTTGAAGTAATTGCCATATTCTTTTCGATGAATGAGGAAAATCTCAGAACCATCCTGAAACTCCCTTATACAATGATAGGCTCTGATAGTTCAGCAAGGTGTTTTGATGGTATTACTGCAAGAGGTAGGCCTCATCCTCGCGCCTTCGGAACGTTTCCGAAAATACTTAGAAGATATGTGAGAGAAGATGGTATATTATCACTCTCAGAGGCAGTTTATAAGATGACAGGACTTCCTGCAAGGAGATTCGGTATTAAGGAGCGTGGTATTATTAAAGAGGGGTTTTTTGCGGATATAACCATATTTGACCCTGATAAGATAAAAGACACTGCTGACTACGAGAAGCCATTCAGCAGACCTGAGGGCATATATTATGTATTTATAAATGGGAGACCTGTAGTCTTTGATGAGAGACCAACAGGTATCTTGCCTGGCAGGATACTCAGAGCCTGAATCAATCATGAAGGTTCAGAACAGGGATCAGGGTAAGTTTAATAAAGGGGTTTGAGGTGTTGACTGAAAGGATATATACAACTATCTCCCTTACAATAATCTTTATCCTATTTTATCTGCTCTATAAGATGTTAAACCCCTTTCTTCACACCATTGCATGGGCCATGGTTCTCAGTATCACATTTTACCCTCTGTACAAGATTCTTCTTAAATTATTGAGACGGCCATGGCTATCCTCGTTATTGACACTTATAATCATCCTGATTCTCATATTAGGACCATTCACATATATAGTGGGTTCTCTGGTTAAAGAGATAACAGACCTGTACATAATGATAGAGAGCAGGGGTTTTGAGACGATAACAGATATTCAGAGACGTCCATGGATAGAAGACGTATTTGGAAAGATAAAATCATTTAAGGTGTTTGAAGACTTTGACTTCAGGGAGGAAGTCGTCAGGATATTAAAGGACATAGGAAAGTATATAGCACAGAATTTCTCTAATCTCTTCAAGAACGCAGTTATTTTGGTTGTAAACTTTGTAATAATGTGCCTAACCATCTTTTATTTCCTCAAGGATGGGAATACCCTTGCTAATTATATAAAGAGCCTCTTGCCATTTCCAGAGAGTCAGAAGGAGAGACTTGAGGAGCGTATTAAGGAGATGGTTGTGGCTGCGATATATGGAGGGGTTGCAGTTGGTATTGCACAGGGAACACTTGGTGGTTTAGCTTTCTATATATTTGGTATCTCCTCACCTGTATTCTGGGGGACAGCCATGGCGTTCTTCTCCCTTGTCCCTGTGTTCGGAACATTTCTCATCTGGGGGCCAGCAGGCTTGATACTGATCCTTTCAGGCAGTTATATAAAGGGGGCAGGGCTACTTCTTTATGGTGTTTTGATAATCAGTTCAGTGGATAACATAATAAAACCACTTGTGATAGGAGGAAGGACAAAACTGCATATACTCCTTGTCTTTTTCAGTGTACTTGGAGGAATTAGATTTTTTGGTTTTCTTGGTTTTATTCTCGGCCCACTTATAACCGCTCTATGTCTTTCTTTGCTGGAGATGTATAAGTACGAGGAAACCGCTTAAGACTATCTCATTAACTTTGTGTTATCCTCTCTTCTTCCTCTTGGCGTATCTTGCAGTCAATACACAGGTCAGTAACAGGTCTTGCAACAAGCCTTTTTATATCTATCTCATTACCGCATGATGAGCAGATACCATATGAGTTATTATCAATCCTTTCAATGGTCTCGTCTATCTTCTTCAGAAGCATTCTTTCACGATCCCTTAACCGTAGCATAAAGTTTCTGTCAGTCTCAGCAGTTGCCTGATCTCCCATGTCAGGAAAATTAATCTCTCCCGGGAGGTTATTCAACGCTTCCTCTGCTTCCCTCAGCAGGGCCTCTCTCTGTGATATAAGACTCTGTTTGATTTCCTGCATAATTTTTTCTCTTTTTGAAAGCGGTGGCGCCTTTTTCGTGGCTACGGATTTTTTTACAACCCCCTTTTTTGTTGTCTTGGCCACAGCTTTTGTCTTTTTCTTTGTTGTCTCTTTAACCTTCTTTTTTACAACCTTTTCTGTAGGTTTCTTCTTTCTTGCCATTATATAGACCTCATAGGAGATTTAGAAATTGAAGGATAGCATAACAAATCCTTATTCACTAAGTCAATGCTACTTGGATTTGCCCTTCCTTCTCAATCCCCCATTACCTTCTTCATTACCTCTATAAATACCGCTTCCCTCTTTTTTAATAACTCCTCCTCTATCCAGTGAATGTCTGCCTGCTTTAATGATATGCTTATTGTGAAGGATACCCTTATCTCCTTCATAGGCTCACCTCCTATATCTTTTGGTAGAAACAATAGTATAGGGTGAGCCTTAATTATTTCCAATCAGGGAATCAGGGATGCTTCCTATGGGATGATTTATCATCTTATAAGTTGGTTGAGCTCGAATATTGGCAATAATATTGCTAACACAATAAACCCAACCACAAGTCCCATGGTGAGTATGAGTGTTGGCTCAAGGAGGCTGATTGCCCTCTGAAGCCTTCTATTAAATTCTTCCTCATATGATTCAGCCACTTTCGCCAAAACCTCTGGTAATCTTCCACTCCGTTCACCTGTTGATATGATCTGCAAAAGTGTTGGGGGGAAGTCTTCGAGACTATTTGATAACTTTGCACCCTGAGAGACGAGTTCATAGGCTGACATAATTCTCTTCTCAATAAGAAGATTTCCTATTGCCCTTGATGTAAGTCTCAGAGCATTGAGTATTGGAAGGCCACCATAAAGGAGGAAGGAGATGGTGGTTGTGAATCTCAGCATGTACAGGGTCATCATGATTCCTGATGGCTCCTTTAACAAAAAGAGGTCTATCAGTTCCTTTTTACTCTTTTTTGTCCACCTGTAAATACCTGTTAGCAATACTAAAAACAGTATGATAAGCCACCAGTACTTCTTAAAGGCCATGCTTACCCAGATGAGGATAATGGTGATGGCGGGCAAGGTTGCAGAGGTATCCTCAAATATCCTTGTTATCTTTGGAACAACAAATATAAAAAGGAAACTGAGGACGATTATGCTCACAAACCCCATGAATACCGGATAAACAAGGGCTGTCCGAATCTTACCCTTTATGCTCATCTGTGTCTCAAGGAAATCAGCAAGTTTATTAAGGACATTGCTGAGTTCACCACTGCTTTCACCTGCTGAGACCATACCTGTATAAAAGTCAGGAAATATTTTTGGGTGTGATTGCATTGCCCTTGATAGGCTTGACCCCCCGGCTATCTTTTCTTTAATATCAACGAGTATGTTCCTCCATGTACCTTTTTGCTCTGAAGATATGGCATTAAGGGCATCGATGAGTGAAACACCAGAGGAAAGAAGGGTTGAGAGTCTTCTTGTTATTTCAGGAAGTATGGAGGTTGAGGGCCTTTTTGATAAAAACCCCTTTTTATATAGTGTCTCTTCAAATATCTGTCCAGGGAATATACCCCTTTCTTTAATCTTTATTGCAGCCTCTCTGAGATTCTCTGCGTCAATCTTACCAGATATCTCAGAGCCTGCCGCATTATACCCCTGATATCTGAATACAGGCATCGTTATAGTTCTTCACCTTCACCCTGGGTAACCCTTAGTACCTCCTCAAGGGTGGTAAGGCCTTTTTTAACCTTTTCAAAGGAATCATCCTGTAATGTCCTGAAACCACTCTTTATTGCCTTGGTCTTTATGCTTCTGGCATCCATCTTTTCCACAATCATATTCCTTATCTCAGGTGTAATCTTGAGAAACTCATATATACCTGTTCTTCCAAGATATCCATTCTCAAAACACCTCTTACAACCTCTGCCACGATATAGACGTTCTGTGAAACCGAGATAAACCATCTCATGCTCCGAAGGATTATAGGTTTCCTTACAGTGTGGACATATGGTTCTTACCAATCGCTGAGCAAGTACGCATATAAGTGATGAGGCTATAAGAAATGGCTCTATACCCATGTCTATAAGCCTTGTTATAGCACCTGCTGCATCATTGGTGTGAAGGGTACTTAATACAAGATGACCTGTTAGAGAGGCGTGAATGGCTATCTCTGCTGTTTCCCTGTCCCTTATCTCTCCAACCATTATTATATCAGGGTCTTGCCTTAGTATTGACCTTAGTCCTGATGCAAAGGTAAGCCCTATCTTTGGGTTCACCTGCATCTGTCCGATGCCTTTTAACTGGTATTCAACAGGATCTTCTACTGTAATTATATTTCTTTCTTCTGTATTGAGTTTAAGCAGAGATGCGTAGAGGGTGGTGGTCTTTCCAGAGCCAGTGGGGCCTGTGACAAGTATTATGCCGTTCTGTTTTGAGAGGGCATTAAGAAGGAGACTCATAAGGGATTCTGAAAAACCAAGCATCTCAAGGCTCATAACACCTGTCTGCCTGTCAAGAAGCCTGAGTACAGCCCTTTCTCCCTGTGAGGTCGGGATTATTGAGACCCTTATATCCACATCCCTTCCTCCGATAAGTAATCTTATCCTTCCATCCTGTGGAAGCCTCTTCTCTGCTATATCAAGGTTTGCAAGTATCTTTATCCGGGATATAAGTGCATCCTGAATGATCTTTGGCGGACTGAGTATCTTTCTGAGGACACCATCCACCCTCAGTCTAATCTCAATGCCCCTCTCGTATGGCTCTATATGGATGTCACTTGCCCTCTCTTTCACAGCCTCCATCAAGAGGGCATTCATTAACCTTATGATTGGTGCCTCTTCGGTAAGTTCGAGCAAATCCTTAGGGGATTCAAATTCAGTTGCTATCATTGAGAGATCCTCTCCCTTTATATCTCCCATGACCTCATCAACCCTTTTTGCATGACTATAGATGTGGTTTATTGCATTTATTATGGTCTCTCTATCAGTATAGAGAGGGCGTGGTTTCAGGTTCATATCTCTTGAAATGTCCATGAGAGCAAAGACCCCATGATGGTCAGAGACAGCAGCTATAAGCTCGCCGTCCTTGATACGCAGTGGCAGGACAACATTACCTTTAACAAAGGAGAGTGGAAGGTTCTTGAGGATAGATAGATCTATGTCATCTTCTTTTATCTCTTCAATCCTTTCCATATCATTGTCTCTGGATCTTTACCTTATAATTTGGCTCTGCATATTCAACCTCGGGAATTGAGGTAAATTCCCTGACAGCATCCTCCACCTCTTGTTCAGGTCTGAGTTTTATATGATATAGATTGTTTTTCTCAAAATATCTTATTATTGATGCACCCTTTTGAGATATTATCGATTCTGCATCTTCATACAAGACATCTTCTCTGAATCTAACCAAAAGTTCTCCTTCTGCATAGTGTTTCTCTTTGGTTGCAAATGTCTTGTATTTTTGCTCTGTCATCTCTGACAATTTTATTGATTCCTTTACAACATGGGGAGTTAGAAATACAAGGAGGTTTGTCTTTGTCTTTGATGTTGTCCTGTATTTAAAGAACAGGTTGAGTATCGGAATGTCCCCGAGAATCGGAGTCTTTTCTGTAATCTCCTCCTCCCTCTCCTGTATTAGTCCTCCTATTACTACTGTCTGGCCATCCTTGACAACAACAGATGTCTTTGTTGAACGTTTTGTTGTGGTTGGCCCGATCGTTGTAAGTACACTCTCGGGTGTTTCCTTTACTGCTGATATCTCCTGATATAGATCAAGTTTGACATAATCGCCTTCGGTTATCTGAGGGGTTATCCTGAGTGTTATCCCCACATCCTTTCTCTCTATAGAGGTTAGGACTGTATTGGTTGTTGTTATATCACGTTCCCTCTTGGATATAAGTGGCACGTTTTCACCAACGATTATCTCCGCCTCTTCATTATCAGATGTCAGTATCTGTGGGGTTGAGAGGACATTAACAGCATCCCTGAACTCGCTTAGGCTAAAGAGGGCTGCAAACCCAGGGGCCGTTAGATTTGTTGTTGTAATAGTTCCATCAGGGTTGATTATGGATACAGGTATTGTAGTGAAATTTCCCATACCACCAACTGAAAAGCCTGTAAGACCTGTGATAATGGATTCAACTGCACTCGTGCTTACCGCACCAACACCACCTATAACCACAGGGTCACCCCTGTGTCTTACCATGGCCCTCCATTTTGCACCCACCTCTCCAAGTCTTTCTATTGAGACTTCCATTATCATTGCCTCAACAAAGACCTGTTTCCTTCTCTTATCAAGTGCCTTTATAACCTGAATAATATCCTCATACTCAGATGGTGGTGCAACTATTATAAGTGAATTGGTTGCCCTGTCAGGCGTTATACTTATCTGTGTGACTGATTTTTCAGTGGAAGGCACCTTCTTTATTGCAGGGGATGAGGAGGTTGGTGTATGAGTAGGAGCTTTTAATATACCTTCAAGAACCTTCGCCAGATCCTCTGCATCCGCATTCTCAAGAAAATAAACATTTATCCTTGGTGGTTCTCCATGTGTAGGAGGCTTGTCAATCTTTTCAAGGATTGATATTACCTTTTCAATATTTATTGCAGAATCAACCACAAGAAGGAGATTACGCGGCCCAAAGGAAGAGACGTGGCCATCGTTTGAGACAACAGGCCTTAGAAATGTTGCAGCCTCTTCCGCCTTGATATGTTCAACCGCTATCAGCTTTGTTATATAACTCTCATTTACAGGTATCTTCTCCTCCGTGGCAATACCACTCTCCTGTCGGGCAAGTGAGGAGGGGATAATCTTATAAGTCTTCTTACCTGAGGGGATGATAGTATAACCCTTAAGCCCCAGTATGGATGTGAAGAGGCTGAATGACTCATCAATAGAGAGTTTTGTCGGTGCTATGATCGTGACCTTTCCCTTTACCCTATCATCAAATACAAAATTATAGCCTGTTACCTCACTGATAAATTTGATTAATGCGGGCATCTCCACATCAACAAAATTGAATGTAATTCCAGAATCCCTTTCCGAAGGCAAGTTCGGGACAGGCTTTGCCGATATCTGTTCAGGGTTTTTATCCTCAGCAACAGAGGCATTTATGAGAAGCAGGGAAAGAATAAAAAACAGGAGAACTTTCTTGATCGAATATCTTATCATTTACCCTCCACTATCGTATCTGATAATTCAGTGAAAGCTTTGTTCCCTCTCTCATTATATCAAGGTTAATCCTGTTCATCCCTCTTAATGCAGACATGGCCTGTATGGCTACTTCAGGCGATGATATATCAAGGTCATTTATCCTTAAAAGTATATCTCCATTTCTCAAACCAAGGCTCTCATAGAGTCCCCCACGTCTTACTTCATAGACCTTGAAACCCTCCTGTTTACCCTCCGTGAAGTTTGGAAGAAGCCTTGCATCTGTCAGGATCTGCTCTGGATTCTCAAGGGCCTTTTCAACACTCTCCCTGTTTATAAGGTAATCCCTTTCACCTATCTTCTTTACAAATGAGCTTTGTAAATTGTTTGCCTTTGATTGAGGCATTTCACTGCGTGAATTTATGTCTATAATATTGATAGTGATTATATCACTGCCCTGTTTTATCTTTACATACTCTGACTCTATCCCTGTAAGGATACCATAGTTAAAGACTTCTTCACCATAGGTAAACACCTCTTGTCCTTTTTTATCCGTTAACTCAAATACTGCATAGCTCATCTTCCCCGGGCCAACCGCGGTCCCTACAAGCATGATATCAGAAAGTGTTCCGATATCATCTGCCTCTGTACCATATGTAGCAACTAATGGATGAAACTTCATGGGATCACCAAAAGGATTTTTCTCAAGGATGATTGAATAGAACATGATGTCCTTTTTATCAAAACTTTTTTTACTGGTGGCCATATTCCCATTTACTACCATGTTTGTATTCATCTTGACAGAGAGCAGGTTGATAATGTTTCTGATTAAGAAGAGGGTTGTTATCAATAGAAGAGTAATAAGGAGATAGTTAAGGATGCGGAATTTCCCTGATGAAAACTCAATCATATCTTAGCTTATAAAATTGTCTTCCCCCTGTCAATGAATGTTTATATCGTAGCATCTTTTAGCGCCTCTCTACATAGACATCTCCTCTTATCAGGGATTAAATGCACCACTTCCTTAAGAAGCCTTCTTAACCTTTCTGTTGAAGCACCCATTGCCTCCATCACCTCGGTGGTTGTTAGCTTCTTTTTGCTTATACCAGCAGCATAGTTTGCAACAACAGATATCCCTAAAAAACATATCTCAAGCTCTCTTGCAAGGGATGTTTCAGGCATACCTGTCATCCCAACAACATCACCTCCAAGTATTGCAAAACCCCTTATCTCTGTTGCTGTCTCAAGCCTTGGCCCTTCAACCGCAACATATGTTCCTCCATTTTTGACACTTACGCCTGCTCGCTTGCTTGCCTTTAATATAGCGTGACGCATCTCAGGACAATATGGCTCTGTAAAGTCAATATGCACAACGCCCTCATTGCCATCATAAAAAGTGGACTTTCTGTTCTTTGTCATATCAATAACCTGGTCGAGTATGACGATATCTCCTGGCTTAAGCCCCTTCCTTATGCCGCCGACAGCACTGATAGAGATAATCCTCTCAACACCAAGCTTTTTGAAACCGTAGATATTTGCCCTGTAATTAATCATGTGAGGTGGGATACTGTGTTTTCTCCCATGCCTTGGAAGAAAGATAACCTCACGGCCATTTAATTCAGCAAATGTGTACGGAGCAGAAGGTTTACCAAAGGGTGTATTAATACTTCTCTCTCTTTTTATGACAAGCCCTTTGATGCTGTAAAGACCGCTCCCACCTATAACACCGATTCCTGACATAATATGACATTCTCCTTCTTAGCTTAGATATAGTATAATAGTAAGATTTTTTGCTGAGAATATAGATCATATTTTCCGTGTCCTTTGTGCTCAGAAAGCCGTTGGGACATGGTAGCTTAGCTTATATCATAGCAAGTTTAAACTCTTTTTAAAATATTTCTAAACCTTGAAAATGGATAAGAGTCTTTTATCAGAGGGAATCCTTTCAAAGATCATCAAAAAGACCCTCTCAAGAGGTGGCGATTATGCTGATGTCTTTGTGGAGCGAAGAGGAGGGTTATCCATACAACTTGAGGACAACAAGATCGAAAAGGTCAGCACAGGCATTGATTCAGGTGTTGGAGTTAGGATTATACATGGTAACAGAACAGCCTATGCATATACCAATGATTTTTCAGAGAATTCCCTCTTAGAGACCGCTGAGACGGTTAGTAAAGCAATTAATGATAAAAACACAAAGGATATTGATATAAATCTGACGAAGGCAAGACCATTGGTTACTTTTAAGATAAGATACAGACCTTCTGATGTTGAGATAAAAAGGAAGATACAACTTATCGATAATGCTAATAAAGCTGCAAGAAGTGTAAGTTCTAAGATCAGACAATCCTCCATATTTTATAGAGAGACCACGCAGGAAATTCGCATTGCAACATCGGATGGTAGAATAGCCGACGATAGGCGAGTCTATACGCTTGCTTTTGTTCAGGTCATTGCATCTGATGGAGAGGTTATACAGACAGGGTATGAACCTGTGGGTGGCCTTATAGGTTTTGAGATATTTGATGATTACCCTCTTGAAGAAGTGGCATCCAAGGTGGCGCAAAGGGCATTAAGGATGTTGAGTGCGCGCAAGGCACCAGGTGGAAGGATACCTGTTGTCATCTTTTCAGAGGCAGGAGGCACAATGATTCATGAGGCAATAGGACATGGTTTAGAGGCTGATCTTGTAGAGCAGGGGCTGTCTGTCTATGCAGGAAAAATAGGCCAGAAGATTGCATCCCCCTTGATTACAATTATTGATGATTCAACATTGCCAAACAAGAGGGGGTCATTCAGTTTTGATGATGAGGGGGTTGATTCGCAGAGAACCATACTGGTTGAAGATGGCATTCTCAAGGGTTATATGTATGATAGACTGACGGCCTCAAAAAAGGGTTTGATGTCCACAGGTAATGGAAGAAGGGAATCCTACAGACACAGGCCAATCCCAAGGATGACCAATACATTTATTGCTCCTAAGGGACATAAACCAGAGGATATAATCAAATCAATTGACAGGGGTTTCTTTGTCAAGAAGATGGGGGGAGGGCAGGTCAATACAGTTACAGGAGAGTTTGTCTTTGAGGTCTCAGAAGGGTATCTGATCGAAAACGGGATGATAGGGGAACCTGTGAGGGGAGCCACACTCATAGGCAATGGCCCTGATGTAATTAGGTCTATTGATATGGTGGGAGAAGACCTTGGCTTTTCAATCGGCACCTGTGGCAAAGATGTCCAGGGTGTACCAGTCTCCGATGGGATGCCCACGGTAAGGATTCCTGAGATGGTGGTGGGCGGAGAGGTCGGCTAAGCGGTGTTCTGATGTTGTCAAAGAACAGTGTGTAATGGATACACAACTGATGTGTTTATGATACAGTTTCGAGTTCTAACCATTGGTGTTTAAAGGAAAAAAATCTGGTATATAATTTGCTAAAGTGTAAACGCTATGCGTCTCCAGAATACTCTTAAAAAAGAGATATACCTGACAGGTACTGGCCTTCATACAGGACGCAAAATAAATATGAGACTCGGACCCGCACCGAGGGACACGGGTGTAGTCTTTATAAGAACGGACAAGGCAAACATTCAGATTAAGGCATCAGTTGCCTCTGTTGCTGATACAACCTTTGCAACAACCTTAGCATCAAATGGGGTAAGGGTGGGAACCGTTGAGCATCTCCTCTCTGTTTTTATGGCCCTTCAAATAGATAATGTTTATGTCGAGATTGATGGCCCTGAGGTTCCGATAATGGATGGCAGTGCCATGCCCTTTGTCTCAAAGATAATGGAGTGTGGTATAACAAGACAGGCAAAGGGGCTTTCATATCTGAGGATACTCGAGCCGATAGTGGTTATGGAGGGACTGAGCCAGATAGCCATCACGCCTTATGAGGGCATGAGGATTACACAGCGTATCGATTATAGTCATCCCCTATTTGGAGAACAGAGATTCGGGATTGATATAACCGAGAAAAACTTCATCAATGAATTAGCACCGGCAAGAACCTTTGGCTTTTTAAAGGATATAGAAGCGATGAGGTCAAGAGGTCTGATCAAAGGGGGTTCACTTGAAAATGCAATAGTACTCAGCGATAAGGAGATTATAAATAAAAGTAAACTCAGGTTTAAGGACGAGTTTGTTAGGCACAAGATACTTGACACCCTTGGTGATATTTCACTGCTGGGATTGCCTATTCACGGGCATATAATAGCAAATCGTTCCGGTCACACCCTTAACATAAAGCTTCTCAAGAAGATTCTACTTTCAAATAGTTGCTGGGAAATTATCTCAAGGACAGGTGCAGAGGCACCCCTCATTGGTCTAACAGTTTAACACCTACCCGATTGATCTTCCCTGTGGCTCTTTTTTATATTCACTTGCTTGATCCCGTAGCCTGTCTGCCCTCAGGCAGGAACAGACCGTGGGGAATATGTTTGCTATTCATTTAATAAGAAAAAGGGCTGTCTCACCCTTTACCAAAGGTAAGACAGCCTATCAAGCAGCATCCACCTATTTCTTCTTTTTCTTTGCAGTCTTCTTAGCAGCAGTCTTCTTTGTTGCAGCGGCTTTTTTCTTGGCGGCCATGATCTTTCACCCCCTTTCCACTCCCGAATTACGGGAGTAAATACTTATAACCTTCCAAGGAGCAAGATCTTTTTCGCAGTTAATAGCTTCTTAAGCTGGCGGTCTTGCCTCCTCTTCTTTTCTCTATAGTCAGAAACACTCATTATTGTATAGCGTATCTTCCTACCAAATCTCTTCTCTACCTCAGCAAGTGTCTTTTCGATATGATTCGAATTGGATACAATAAATAAGTCAAGGACAGGAAGATTTGTATTATTGATATAAGGACCATGAATAAAAGCGGCCCTCGCATCAAGGGCCTTCAGAACTGATTTAAGTGCACCTGGGAGGCCAAGTGATTTTGCTATGAGACCTTTAAGTTCTGGAAAGAGGGGAGAGTCTTTGTTAACCATGAAGTATTTTAGATTACCTTCCTTTTCACTTAAAACAAGCCCCATACGTTCAAGTTTATCAAGTTCCCTTTTTACACCGGCAGGGTTTTTATTTACAAGTCTTGAAATCTCCCTTACATAGAATTTCTCCTCAGGGTTGTTAAAGAGCAGCGACATGATATCAGCCCTGATACCTGATGTAAAAAGTTTCTCCAACATAATTGATATATTTATACAACATAATTTTCGATTTGTCAAGAAAAAAATACAAAAAAGAAACATAAAGATACTTTTTGTAAACAATTTCAGAATTGTATAATTTTGAAATTGTTGCGTATAAAGCTACTATCGTTGACAGAAAATGAACAAATATATAGATGTTCACAGATGGAAAGATACAGGTGACCACAGATATATCTTGGACGCTTAGCGCCCTCTGTGATCATCTGCAAAATCTGTAATTATTTGCGATTTAATTGTGATCATTGCTGTCCAAGATATTCTAAAATGTTAATCTTTATTTTGGACAGATGTGAAATTGTGATATAATTTAAACATGATGGAAGCGATGTTTTATGAACAGATAGAAGACAAAAAGGTGAGATGCTTTCTCTGTATGCATCATTGTAAGATCTCCGATGGCAGGCGAGGTATATGTGGTGTTAGGGAGAATAAAGGGGGGAAACTCTATAGTCTTGTATATGGAAGGATTGTATCCACCAATATTGATCCTATAGAGAAGAAGCCGTTATTCCATTTTTACCCTGCATCAAGGTCATTCTCTATAGCCACTGTTGGTTGCAATTTTAGATGTCTCCATTGCCAGAACTATGACATATCACAGTATCCCAAAAAAGGTCATGATATTATAGGTGAAGAATTTACTCCTGAGCAGATAGTGGGCGCAGCAGAAAGGACAGGATGTAAAAGCATCTCTTATACATATACCGAACCAACAATATTCTTTGAGTTTGCATATGATTGTGCACGCCTTGCCCATGAGAGGGGAATAAAGAATGTGTTTGTCAGCAATGGATATACAAGCCCAGAGGCAACAAGGACAATCGCTCCTTTTCTTGATGGAAACAATATAGACCTAAAGGGAGACGATGAGTTTTATAAGAAGGTCTGTGGCGCAAGGTTACAGCCTGTTATGGATACCATACGACTTATGAAATCCCTGGGGGTGTGGGTCGAGGTTACAACCCTTATAATTCCTTCACACAATGATTCAGAGGAAATTTTAGAGAATATCATTGATTTCATAATATCAGTTGATCCCGCCATACCATGGCATGTTACACAGTTTTATCCAACCTACAAAATGCTCGATCAACCGAGGACACCCATTGAGACCTTGAGAAAGGCAAGGGAGCTTGGCCTTAGAAAAGGGCTCAAGTACGTTTATGAGGGGAATGTGCCTGGAGCAGGCAATGAGAATACATTCTGTCCAAATTGTGGGAAACTACTGATAGAACGTTATGGCTTCAGGGTTGGAGATAACAGGATAGAGGATGGACATTGTTTTAATTGTATGACAGAAATCGATGGTGTATGGAGGTAGGATGATGAACAAGGGTTCTAAATTAATAGATGAGATACTGGAGCACTTATGGAAGTTGAGGGAGAGGGGTTCAAAGAGTTTTTCAAAGGTTATTGATGCTGTAAATAATAAGGATGCATACGGTGCCATGAGAAGGATGGAGAAGTCAGGCTTTGTCACCATCAAAGATGATACTGTTGAGCTGGATAAAAAAGGTGAAGACAGGGCAAGGGACCTCATTAGAAGGCATCGACTTGCTGAGAGGCTTTTTTATGATGTTTTTGAAGTAGGATACCGGGAGGTTGAGGACACAGCCTGCGAGATAGAGCATATCCTCTCTCCATCTGTTACTGACAGTGTCTGCTCTTTCCTGGGACATCCTCCAACCTGCCCGCATGGAAAGCCCATACCAAGGGGTGAATGTTGTTTGAAGTACAGGTCAGAGTATAAACCTCTTGTGATACAGTTGAAGGAAATGGATGTTGGCTCCAGTGGGAGGATTGTTTTTATAGTACCTTCAGAAGACTCAAGGATCGAGCGACTTGCATCAATGGGTATTGTTCCTGGTAGTATCATAAAACTGAAGAAGAGGAGGCCATCATTTGTGCTTGAGATAGAGGAGACAACACTGGCTATTGATGACAGGATTGCAGAGGAGATATATGTAAAACAGGTATAAGATATAAGGAGGTTTATATATGGAATGCAAGATGGAAAAGAATAATCCATATTGTAATTGTACCTACGAGCCGTGCAGTAGAAAATACAAATGCTGTGATTGTCTGCATTATCACAGAAAGAACAATGAACTACCAGCATGTTTTTTTAATGCAGAATTTGAAAGAACCTATGACCGCTCAATCGGAAACTTTTTGAGGATGCAAAAGAGATGAGCCGGCGTGGTGGAACTGGCAGACGCGCCGGACTCAAAATCCGGTGGGCGAAAGTCCGTGTGGGTTCGACTCCCACCGCCGGCACCACTCTATCTATGCTATTCATCCTTTTATTGCTGGGCTTGTTATCCGTGAAAAGCTTCTCTTCCACAAGACCTTCTCCCTTTGAGATAAACGGTTTAGTTGGAAGTATGGCACCTGACTTTGCAATTGAGGATCTTAAAGGAGATAAAATATCCCTCTCCATGTTCAGGGGGAGGCCTGTACTCCTTAATATCTGGGCAACATGGTGCCCCTATTGCAGAGAGGAAAGACCTGAACTTAACAGCCTTTATAAGAAATACAGTGAAACAGGCCTTATTGTGATAGCTGTATCAATAGACCATAATACTGAAAAGGTGAAGACATATCTTGAGGATGTCCCTGTGGATTATATGGTTTTGATCGATAAAAAGGGGATTGTGGCAAGGTTGTATAAGGTCTACGCCTTACCCACATCCATCCTGATAGATAGAGAAGGGAGGATTAAAAAGGTACTCATGGGTTCAAGAAGATGGCTTGCTGATGATCCAAGGACAATGATTGAAGCTCTTCTCATGGAGTGATTTCATTCCTTGACAAAAGATACTCTCATGGTTAGAATCACACTCTATAAATAGAATTTAATGGAGGTTAATTATGAATCCAGAAGATATCAGATATCATAAGGAACACACCTGGGCAAAGCTCGCTGGTAAGAGGATAACCGTGGGTATTACAGATTATGCACAGGAGTCGCTCGGCGATATCGTCTATATCGATGCACCTGACGTGGATACAGAGGTAGAGGCCGGAACGGAACTGACTCACATAGAGTCAACAAAGGCCACATCACCTGTGATAAGCCCTGTATCAGGTACGATAGTTGAGTTTAACGAGGAGTTGATAGAATCGCCTGAGTTGATTAATGAAAATCCATATGGCAAAGGCTGGATCGCGGTTATTGAAGTGGAGGATGATTCTGAATATAACAATCTTATGGATGCAACGGAATACGAGAGATATCTTGAAGAAGAGGTAAAACTGAAATAATGAAGATCGCTATTCTTGGTGCAGGACCTGGTGGTTATGTTGCTGCTATCAGGGCAGCACAGCTTGGTGCAGAGGTTACAGTTATAGAGGAGAGCGAGGTAGGGGGCACATGCCTTAACAGAGGATGTATCCCAACAAAGACCCTTATAGCATCAGCAGAACTCTTGCACAGGGCAAGGAATGCAGGTGACTTTGGTCTTGAGCTGAATGGCACTATAGAACCTAATATCCATAAGGTTATCGAGAGAAAAGACAAGGTCGTCTCCACACAGGTTAAAGGTATAAGAGGTCTTTTCAGATCATGGGGGATACAGTGCCTTGATGGTAGGGGATTTATTTTAAGTCCGAAAAAGATTAGGGTTACAATGAAAGATGGTTCAACAAAGGAGATAGAGGCTGACAAAATCATTATAGCCACAGGCTCACGTCCTGCACATATACCAACATTCCCTTTTGACGGCAAGAACATCCTTTCAAGTGATGATGCCCTGATGATTGAAAAGATCCCTTCCAGTCTCCTCATTATTGGTGCAGGTGTGATAGGATGTGAATTTGCGTTTATATTCAGAGAATTTGGCTCTGATGTTACTATGATTGAGATGTTGCCACATGCTGTATCAACAGAGGATGAGGAGATATCTACTATTCTTGAGAGGGAATTGAAAAAAAGGAAGATCAAGCTCCTGACCGATATAAAGGTTGAAGGTGTGGATTTAAGGGATGGTATTGTTTCAGCGCGTCTTTCTGATGGCAAGACCATAGAAGCAGAGAAGATACTCGTATCAATAGGAAGGGCTATAAACAGTGATAATATCGGACTTGAGGACATTGGGATAAAGAAAGGGACAAAGGGGGAGATAATAACTGACAGTCGTATGCAGACGAATGTTGAGGGTATCTATGCAATAGGTGATGTTGTCGGTGGTTTGATGCTTGCCCATGTTGCATCAAGGGAAGGCATTGTTGCTGCGGAGAATGCTATGGGTGGTGATTCTCAGATAAATTATGATGTTGTACCTTCCGCAATATTTACAAGTCCTGAGATTGCATCGGTTGGTCTTAGAGAAAGGGATGCTGTTCAAAAGGGAATCAAGGTCAAGGTTGGCAGGTTCCTGTTCAGGGCACTTGGGAAGGCCCATGCAATTGGTGAGATAACAGGCCTGATAAAGCTCGTAGCAGATGAAGGGACAGAAAAACTGCTCGGCGCCCATATTATAGGACCGCATGCATCAGACCTTATTCATGAAGTTGCCCTTGCAATTGAGAATGGTCTGTCTGCAAGGGATATTGCTCGCACTATCCATGCACATCCGACTCTCTCAGAAGGCATCATGGAGACTGCAGAGGATCTTCATGGCTATGCGATTCATGTGCCAAAAAAATAGAATCACTTCAGCATGACAACAAGAGAGGTTAGCATAGGGGATGTTATATTTGGAGGTAAAAGTCCCCTTGCTATAATAGCAGGCCCATGCGTGATTGAGAACGATGAGACCACT
>FWWM01008241.1_pt1 | contig 20204 bp, 23 predicted proteins | sample 2228351 | NCBI WGS metagenome assembly FWWM01 (sample SAMEA103939774, study PRJEB20133) | metagenome
GAAGGATCTCCCCCCGGGAGGTGGCGCGCGCGGCGCGCGGCGTCTGCGCCGGCGCGACGCGAGCGCGCGGGAGCTGCTCCTCTCGAGTGCTGCCACGTGGCGGCCGTTCCACGGTCCCGATGGAGACCTGGAGCCGGCCCGAGTGGACGCAAATCCCGCACCTCGCCTCGCGCACGGCGAATGCTCGACGAACCGGGACCTTCCCGGGCGCCGGCAGAGAAATGAGTCGCGCGATTTCTACAAACCCGAGCCTGCGGCGAGGCGAGCGCGTCCGCTTTGCACGGCGCGGGCCGCGCCCCGCGCGGCCGGCCCCTTGCTCGGGCAGGCCGCTTGCTCGATGCGAAGAGCGTGCGAGCGGCGAGCCAGCGCCTCGAGCGCCTTCGCGCTGCAGCGCGCGACTGTCGCGCTTGCGACCTCTGGCGGAACGCGACCCAGACCGTGTTCGGCGAGGGTCCCGCCGACGCCGACCTGGTGCTCGTCGGCGAGCAGCCCGGGGACCGGGAGGACGTGGCCGGGAAGCCGTTCGTCGGGCCCGCCGGACGTCTCCTCGACAAGGCCCTCGAGGCGGCCGGCATTTCGCGGACGCGCGTCTACGTGACCAACGCCGTCAAGCATTTCAAGTGGGAGCCGCGGGGCAAGGCGCGGATCCCCAAGAAGCCGACTGCCGCCGAGATCGCGGCGTGCCGGCAGTGGCTCGACGAGGAGCTCGCGATCATCCGCCCGCGCGGGATCCTTTGCCTCGGCGCGACCGCCGCGCAGGCGCTGCTCGGCCGGAGCTTCCGCGTCACGGTCGATCGCGGGCGCCCCGTCAAGTCGCCGCTCGCGCCGCTCGTCATGGCAACCGTCCATTCCTCGTCCCTGCTCCGCGCGCCCACCGAAGAGGACCGCCGTTGCGAGACCGAGCGCTTCATCGAGGACCTGCGACGCTTCGCGGCGCTCGCGCTCGAGGATGAAGCGCCTCGCGCGCGGCGCGCAGCCGCGCGCTGAGCGTCGGCTCGAACGGAGGCTCGACGAGCGCCGGCCAATCCTGCCGGCGTCGCGGCGCTCTCTACAAAGCGGCGGACCTTCGGCCGCCGTTCCGCCCGCGAAGGCAACGCGCCGGCGGGCCTCGCTGCTGGCACGCAAGTAGCTGCTTCGTAAAGCGACGGCGGCTCAGCAGCGAGCGAGCCGCAAAAAGGACATCGATGAAGACACACGTGCTGCTCCTGGCGCTCGCGCTCGGAGCCTTCACCACCGTCGGCTGCTCGGACGAGGTCACGCGCACCACGACGACGCGGTACGACACGACCACGGTAGGCCCGTCTGCGGGGGTCGTCGACCCGACAATGCACGACGACGAGGACACCACCACCACGCGCACGCGCCGGGTCGAGAATACGAGGTCGACTGAAGAATCGACCTTGCCGGCAGCCGCCTCAGGAGAGCCGGCGTGCGCCACAGAACGGAGGAAAGATGAAAGCTTCCATCATCGCGGCATCGATCGTTGCGCTCGAGCTGAGCGTCGCACCCGCCCGAGCCGACGTCGTCGAGCGCCAGATCACCGAGACGGAGACCACGACGGTGACGGGCACGGTGAGCGAGATCACACCGAGCTCGCGGATCGTCATCCAGTCGCAGAGCGGTGGACCCAAGACCTACACGATCAACAAGAGCACCACGTTCGTCGACGAGGAGGGCAACACCGTCACGTACGATCAGCTGCAGGGACGGCCGGTCCGCATCTACGTGCACGAGACCACGCGTGAGGAGCCAGTGGTGGTCGAGCGGGTGGTCGTGTCGAAGCCCGTCGCACCGCGCGTCCTGCAGCGCAGCGAGACGCGGGTCGAGACGACCGAGGAGGACTGAGGGTCGGCGACTCCGATTCCTCGCGTGACGAAAGCGCGCGGGTCTTGCGGCCCGCGCGCCTTTTTTTGTCTTCCAGCAGCCCCGGTCGTCAGCGCCGCCGGCGGCGGCGCTTCTCGGGCAGCGCGTGCTCGAAGCCCTGCCGCTCGGCAAAGTCCTCCGCCGACGCGGGGTTCAGCTCCCAGCGCTCGACGTCGCGCCGCTCGATCTTCTCCTCGCCGCGCAGCGGCTCGTTGTCCTCGTAGGTGAGGCCGACGGCGCGTCCGAGCTCGTCGACGTTGTCCTGGTCGGGGGTCGGGGTCGAGCCGCCGACGGCTTCCTCGCCGCTCCCCGTCTCGGGCGCGAAAGCGTCGACGTCGCCGCCCGCGAACTCCACCGAGGCTTCGCCCGGGTCCGCACGCGGTGTCACCCAGCCCTCCGCCGTCCCGTATTCGGCGAGCAGATCGTCCGTGCTCGCCGGCGCGTCGCGCATCTCGCGAAGCGCCTCCTCCGAGAGCTCGGCGAGCTCGGGATCGGGCTCGCGCTCGGCTCGCGCCGCCTCGTGTCCGGCCTCTTCCGTGCGCGCGGGGCGCGCGCTGCGCGAAGGACTCGTCGTGCGGGCAGCGCGCTCGTGGGCTGCTGCTGCTCTCTTCTTCTTCGCTGAAGCCACGCTTGCACCTCCGTTGCGTCGTCGCCTGACGGAGGTCGCAAGGGACGTGCCCCGCTCGCGACTCGACGCGCCGCTCGGCACCGCTCAGAGCGCCGCAGGAGCGAGCACGGCCACGGCGTCGGGACCGAGCACGACGGCTCCGTTTTCGAGGCGCACGCTCGCGTCCGAGGCGAGGCGCAGGGCTCGCGCGGGGCCGTCGGGCAGCGGCACCGGCCGAGCCGCGTCGCCGAAGTTCGTCGCGACGACCACGTCGCCGCGCTGCAGCACGAGCCAGCGCGCGACCTCGTCGACGGTCACGCGGGTCCGCTCGAGGCGCGGCTCGCGGAGGTCGGGCAGAGCGCGGCGTAGCGCGACCAGCTCGCGGTACCACGCGAGGATCTCACGGTGCGGCTCGCGGTCGAGCTCCGACCAGTCGAGCTTCGAGCGCTCGTAGGTCTCGCGCGCCTGGGGATCGGGGACGTCGTCGCTCCAGCCGAACGCCGCGAACTCGCGACGCCGCCCCTCGCGCACCGCCTGCGCGAGCTCCGGCTCGTCGTGCGCGGTGAAGTACTGGAAGGGAGCGCTCGCGCTCCACTCCTCGCCCTGGAAGAGGAGCGGCACGAAGGGGGACGCGAGCAGCAGCGCGGCCCCGACCTTGACGCGCCCGGGGCTCACCAGATGGCCGAGCCTCTCGCCGCGCGCCCGATTGCCCACTTGGTCGTGGTTCTGCACGAAGACGACGAAGCGGTCGCCCGCGAGGCCGATCGGCGCGCGTCCGTGCCGGCGGTCGCGGTGCGCCGAGTGGCGGCCCGCGTAGACGAAGACCTGCTCGAATGCGCGCTTGACGTCCTGCAGCGAGCCGAAGTCGGCGTAGTAGCCGTGCCGCTCGCCGGTCAGAAGCGCGTGCACGGCGTGGTGGAAGTCGTCGCTCCACTGCGCGTCGAGGCCGTAGCCGCCGCTCTCCGGGCTGCGCAGCAGGCGCGGGTCGTTGAGGTCGCTCTCGGCGATCAGCGCGACGTGCCTTCCGAGCCCGCCGGCGAGCGTGTGCACCTCGGACGCGAGCTCCTCGAGGAGGTGCGTCGCCGAGCCGTCGAAGATCGCGTGCACGGCGTCGAGGCGGAGCGCGTCGACGTGGTAGTCGCGGATCCAGGCCTTCGCGTTCTCGATGATGAAGCGGCGCACCTCGTCGCTGCCCGCGTCGTCGAGGTTGACGGCGCTGCCCCACGGCGTCCGGTGGCGCTCGGTGAAGTAGGGACCGAAGCTCCCGAGGTAGTTTCCCGACGGCCCGAGGTGGTTGTAGACGACGTCGAGGGCCACGCCGAGCTTGCGCGCGTGGCACGCGTCGACGAGCCGCTTGAGCCCCTCCGGTCCGCCGTACGGCTCGAACGGCGCGTAGAGCGCGACCCCGTCGTACCCCCAGCCGTACGCGCCGGGGAACGCGTTCACCGGCATCAGCTCGACGTGGGTGACGCCGAGGCTCTTCAGGTGGTCGAGGCGCGTGATCACGCCGTCGAACGTCCCCTCCGGCGTGAAGGTGCCGACGTGCAGCTCGTAGAGCAGCGCGGCGCCGAGCGGCGGCGCCTGGAAGCCGTCGTCGTGCCAGACGAAGCTCTCGTGCGCGACGGTGCGCGACGCCCCGTGCACGCCGTGCGGCTGGCGTGGCGAGCGAGGATCCGGAAACTCCGTCTCCGCGCCGTCGAGGGCGAACGCGTAGTCGGTCTCCGGCTCGCACTCGACCGCGAGCGCCCACCAGCCGCGCCCGGCGGGTGTCATCTCGCTCCGCCGTGCGCCGCGGACCAGCTCGACGCGCTTTGCGCCCGGTGCCCAGACGCGGAACGTTTGCGTACGGCTCATGCTGCGAGCTCTTCGTGCGCGAGAAGGGCCACCGGGAAGCGGGCGAGCAGCGTGTCGAGCGGGCACGCCCCGCTCGCGACCGTTTCGCCGGTGAGGACGTTCCGCCAGCCGCCGCCGGGGATCTCGATGCTCGTGCCCTCCCAGGCTCCGGCGAGCGTCCACGGCAACCGCACGCCGACCGCGATCACGCGCCCGCCCCGCGCGTACGCGACGGCGTGCTGGGCCCGGCTGCCCGTCGCCCACATCGGCTGGTAGCTGCCGCGCTCACCGAACGCCTCCGGCGCGCGCCGTCGGAGCTCAAGCGCATGCTTGACGAGCCAGAGCTTGGGCAGCCCCTCGTCGCTTCGCGCGACGACCTCGTCCACGCCGAGCGTCGCGATCTCCGTGAGCAGACGGCGGCGCAGCGCGAAGTCGACCGGGCGGCGGTTGTCCGGATCGACGAGGCTTAGGTCCCACAGCTCGGAGCCCTGGTAGACGTCCGGCACCCCGGGGCTCGTGAGCTTGAGCAGCTCCTGGGTGAGGGCGTTCACGCGCCCGGGCTCGACGAGCGGCGCGACGAACGCCTCCAGGTCGCGGACGAGCTCCTCGTCCCCGAGCGCGTCCTCGGCGAAGCCGCGGACGCTCGCCTCGTAGCGCTCGTCGACCTGCGTCCAGCTCGTGCGCTCCTTCGCCTCGCGGATCGTTTTCTCGAGGTAGGGAAGCACGCGGTCGGCGCCGATCGGCCAGGCCCCGACGAGCGTCTGGTAGAGGAGGTACTCGACGTTGCGGTCGGGCTCGGCTCCCGCCCAGTGGCGCTCGTTGAGCCGTGCCCAGCGCTCGACCGCCGCGGCCCACTCCTCCGGCATCTCGCTCAGGAGCGCGAGGCGGGCGCGGACGTCGGCGCTGCGCTTGGTGTCGTGCGTCGAGGTGGCGAGCAGCGCGTACGGCGCGCTCTCGAGCGCCTCGCTCGAGGCCCGGTGCAGCTCCTCGACCGACACGCCGAAGCGCAGCGGCTCACCCCCCACCTCGTTGAGCGCGATGAAGCGGTTGAACACGTAGAAAGCCGTGTCCTCGACGCCTTTCGCCATGGTCGGCGCGGAGACCTGCTGGAAGCGGGTCGCGAGCTCGGCGTCCGCGATCCCCTTGGTGCGCAGCAGGAGCACGTCGGCGAGGAAGTCGAACGCCGACGGATCGAGGTCGGGACGGTTCGCCTTGGCGCAAGCGACCATGCCCTCGACGATCGCCACGTCCTCGTCGCGCACCTCGCGCACCTCGGGGCGCACGTAGGTCCGGTAGACCGGCATGCAGACCAGCGCCTCACGCAGGACCTCGTGCAGCTCGTGCCGCGTGTAGTCCCGGTGCCGCCCGTGGCGCTCGCACACCTCGAGGAAGAGCGCGGTCAGCCGGTTCAGGTCGCTGCCGAGCAGCTCGCGCAGGACGAGGAGCTTCTTGTCGCGCACCAGCGCGTCGAACGGCTCCGTGCGGCCGGTGAAGCGCTCGTAGAGCTTGGTGAGCTGCGCCGCGCCCGTCGGGTCGATGAGCACGCCGGTCGCCCGGTTGGCGAACTCGTAGCCGGTCGTGCCCTCGACGGGCCAGCTCGCCGGCAGACGCTCGTCGCCGGAGAGGATCCTCTCGACGAGCAGCCAGGCGTCCGGCGCCTCGGCGCGCAGGCGCTCGAGGTAGCCGAGCGGGTCGCGCAGGCCGTCGACGTGGTCGATGCGCAGCCCGTCGGCGACGCCGTCGCGGACCCAGGCGAGGACGCGCTCGTGCACCGCGCGGAACACCTCCTCGTCCTCGACGCGCACGCCGATCAGCGTGTCGATGTCGAAGAAGCGCCGGTAGGTGAGATCGCGCCCGCCGGCCCGCCAGAAGGCGAGCCGGTAGTTCTGCCGCTCGAGGATCTCGTCGAGGTCGTCGGGGCTCGCGTTGATCTCCGCGACGACCGCGTCGAGCGCCTCGCCGATGGCCGGCTCCTCGCCGAGCAGCCGCTCGAGCTCGCCGAGGAGCCGCGTCGACTCGCGGGAGCGGATCTGGACGTTCACCTCGTCGCTCGCGGTCGCCCGCCAGTCGATGTCGAAGAACGTCGCGTAGCGGCTCGCCTGGCCGTTCGCGAGGACGTCCCACCAGGCGCGGTTCTCGCGCCCGGAGATCGCCATGTGGTTCGGCACGACGTCGAGGAGCTGTGCGATGCCGTGCGCCGCCAGCCGCTCGCACATCTCGCGGTGCGCCTCCTCACCGCCGAGGCGCGGCTCGAGCCGCGTGTGGTCGACGACGTCGTAGCCGTGCGTGCCGCTCGCCGAAGCGAGGTACGGCGACGCGTACAGGTGGCTCACGCCGAGATCGGCGAGGTAGTCCGCGATCTCGGCGGCGTGCCGGAACCAGAAGCCGCTACCGAACTGGATGCGATAGGTCGCGCGAGGGTCGGTCCTCACGGAACGACGGACTCGCGTATCGTCCTCGTGCTGGTCGTGCTGGTTCGGGTCGTGGTCGCCGGCACCTCGCGCGTCCTGGTCGTGGTCGCCGGCGCCTCGAACCAGCGCTCGGTGAAGCTCATGACTTTGACGTCGGTCTGAAACGTGCCGTCGGTGCGCTCCGGCAGCGGGCGCGTCAGCTCGTAGCGGAACTTGATCCGCCCGTTGGGCGGGATCGGCTCGGGAACGCGGACGATCGTCCCCCGGCCGGGGTTGTCGTCGCCGGGATGCTTCTCGTCCGCCCAGAACCAGTTCTCCTGGATGAGGAGCCGAACGTCGGTCACCTCGTTGTCCGTCCGGTTCACCACCCAGCCGGTCACCTCGTTGCCGAGGCGTTGCACGCCCTCGACGGAGAGCCCGACGCCCTCTTCGGCTTGCGCACGGGTGGCCGTCGCGGGGTGCAGGACGAGCAACCCGAGAAGCGTGGCGAGCACGGCCGTGCTCGCAGTGGTGATCGATCTCGTCGATCTCAAGGTGGACCCCCGTTTCTCCCCGTCGGTGGGGACCGAAGCGAGAAGTGCAAACGCTCGGCCAACGGCGAGCCGCGCGGCAAGCCGGCGCTCGGCGTCAGGGAGCGATCGCGTACCGGAAAAGGTTACACGCGCCATCGCCGATACGTCCAGCCACGCTGCGCCGCGAGCGCGGCACGATTCGTGCGCCGTCGGCGAGCGATGGCCACGAGTGACTTCAGCTCACCCCCGTGAGACGCGCCCGGCGAGCTCCGCGCACCGCTTCGCGAGTCGACCTCCGCCGACGTCTGCGTGGTGGGCGCCGGCATCGCCGGGATGACCACCGCCTACCTGCTCCGCCGTGAGGGCCGCTCCGTGGTCCTGCTCGACGACGGACCGATCGGCGGCGGGCAGACCGCGCGCACCACCGCGCACCTCTCGACCGCGATCGACGACCGCTACACCGAGCTCGAGCGTCTGCACGGGCCCGACGGCGCTCGCGGCGCCGCCGAGAGCCACGCCGCGGCGATCGACGCGATCGAGCGGACCATCGAGCAGGAGGGCATCGACTGCGACTTCGCGCGCGTCGACGGCTACCTCTTCGAACCCGAGGCCGCCGCCGACGGGGCGACGCGCCTCCTGCGCGACGAGCTCGCGGCGGCGCAGCGCGCCGGTGTGCAGGGCGTCGAGCTCGTGCGCCGCGCGCCGCTCTCCGGCTTCGACACCGGGGCGTGCCTCCGCTTCCCAAACCAGGGCCGCTTCGACCCGATGCGCTATCTCGCGGGTCTCGCGCGCGCGTTCGAGCGAGCCGGAGGACGCATCCACTGCGGCTCGCACGCGAGCGAGATCACGGGCGGCCGGCCGGCGCGCGTCGTGACCGCGGACGGCCACACCGTCTCGTGCGCGGCGGTCGTCGTCGCGACCAACGCGCCGGTCAACGACCGCTACGCGATCCACACGAAGCAGGCGCCCTACCTCACGTACGTGATCGCGGCGCTGGTGCCGGCGGGCTCGGTCGCCGACGTGCTCCTCTGGGACACGCTCGATCCCTACCACTACGTGCGGCTCCAACCCTGCCCCACGGTCCACGGCGCGAACGATAGCCTCGCCTACCTGATCGTCGGCGGCGAGGACCACAAGACCGGCCAGGCGCGCGACGGCGCGGAGCGGTTCGCACGCCTCGAGCAGTGGACGCGCCGGCGCTTCCCCACGGTCCGCTCCGTCGTTCGCCGCTGGTCCGGACAGGTGATGGAGACCAGCTCGGGCCACGGCATCACGCACGGCACGATCGCCGGGCTGCTGCTCACCGACCTCGCGCTCGGCCGCCCGAATCCCTGGGCGAGGCTCTACGACCCGTCGCGCGTCCGGCTCGCGGCGGCGCGCGACCTGCTGAGCGAGAACGTGAACGTCGCCGCACAGAACGTCGCCGCACAGTACGTGAGCTGGGTGAGCGGCGGCGACGTGAGCAGCGCCGACGAGATCGCGCCCGGGACGGGCGCCGTCCTGCGCTCGGGGCTCGAGAAGCTCGCGGTGTACCGCGACGAGACGGGCACGCTGCACCGGCGGAGCGCGGTATGCCCGCACCTCGGCTGCATCGTCGCCTGGAACGCCATCGACCGGACGTGGGATTGCCCCTGCCACGGCTCGCGCTTCGCCTGCACCGGCGAGGTGGTGAACGGACCTGCAAATTGCGACCTCGCCGCGGCCGGCGAGGCGCGCGAGGAGCCGCATGCCCAACAAGAGCAGGTCTGACCGCAAGGAGAAGCTGCGTCCCGAGCAGCACCAGGAGCGGCGGCCGGGCCTCGAGTCCGAGATGAGGCCGCGGCCGCAGGCCGACGACCCCGATCGGCGGGGCGCAGGAAAGCTCGACGACCGGGTCGTCCTGATCTCCGGCGGCGACAGCGGCATCGGGCGCGCGGTCGCGATCGCCTGCGCCCGTGAAGGGGCGGACGTGGCGATCTTCTACATCGACGAGGACCAGGACGCGGAGGAGACGCGCCGCCTGGTCGAGCGCGAGGGTCGTCGCTGCATCACGATCCGCGGCGACGTCGGCGAGCCCGAGCGCTGTGTCGCCGCCGTCGAGCAGACGGTGGCGGAGCTCGGACGCCTCGACGTCCTGCTCAACAACGCGGCCGAGCAGCACCCGCAGGAGACGCTCACCGACATCGCACCCCAGCAGCTCGAGCGGACCTTCCGCACGAACGTCTTCGGGATGTTCTACCTGACGCAGGCGGCGCTGCCGCACCTCGGCGAGGGCAGCACGATCGTCAACTCGACGTCAGTCACCGCGTACCGCGGCAGCCCGACGCTCCTCGACTACGCCGCGACCAAGGGCGCGATCGTCGCCTTCACGCGCTCGCTCGCCGCGAGCCTCGCCGAGCGCGGGATTCGCGTGAACGCGGTCGCCCCGGGGCCGATCTGGACGCCGCTCATCCCGTCGACCTTCCCGCCGGACAAGGTCGCGACCTTCGGCTCCGACGTGCCGCTCAAGCGCGCGGGCGAGCCGAGCGAGGTCGCGCCGAGCTACGTGTTCCTCGCCTGCGAGGACTCGTCCTACATGACGGGTCAGATGCTGCACCCGAACGGCGGCGAGATCATCAACGGCAGAGTTGGCCGCAGCGGCGCGCTCCCCGGGTTGCGCTGCGGCTTTGTGAATTCTGCCGCGTCGCGCGCGCTCGGTCCGCGCGGCGGGCGCCGACTGGAACAGCGGGGAGAAGGCACCGCGGTTGCAGCCTCGCCCTGTCGAGGGTGCGGCCGGCGCGAGCGGAAGGAGCGACGATATGGCGCAGCGACGGCACGGAGGGCGAGGCAGCAAGGAGCACGCGCCGGACGAGCCCTACCGCACGCATCGCCAGCTCGGCGAGAACGAGTCGCGGGACGACGCCGGGCGCGAGGGCGCCGATCGCTTTCCCGAGCGCGTCCGCGTCGAGGACCACTAGGGGGAGCGGCCCGAGCCGCACGGCGCGGAGCGCTTCTCCTCGGGGGATCACCGCGGCTACGGCTCGGAGCGCGGCGGCGACGAGGGCGCCGGCCGCGAGTCCGGTGCGGGCTGGGGCCCCGAAAGCCACGTGCGCGACGGCTACGGCCGTCCCGAGCACGGAGCGGCTGGCTCGAGCCGCGAGTCACGCGATCCCGAGTCCCTCGAGCAAGGCGGCTTCGCGGGCTTCGGAGGGTTCGAGGGCCACAACGAGCGGGGGCTTGCCGGGTGGCAGGGCCCCGGTGGGCTCGGCGAGCAACGCCACGGCGGCCTCGGCGACCTCTCGGAGAGCGCGCGCGGCGGCGAGCCGGAGAGCCCGCTCGGCGAGCACCGCCGGCACGGCCGCTCGGCGGCGCAGGCGGACCCCAGCCCCTCCGACTCGGGGCGCGGCTGGCGACGCCAGATTCGCGGCGGCGCCGAGGAGGCGCAGGCCGGGAGCTTCGCGGGCCGCGGTCCCATGGGCTACCAGCGGTCGGACGAGCGGATCCGGGACGACGTCTGCGAGCGCCTCATGGTCGACCCGGGCATCGAAGCCTCGGCCATGACCGTCGAGGTCAAGGACGGCGAGGTGACCCTCGAGGGAACCGTCGGCGACCGCTCCGCCAAGCGCGCCGCCCAGGAGCTCGCGAACGAGGTGCTGGGCGTCAAGCAGGTGCACAACCGCCTGCGGGTGCGTGGCCACGAGGAGGCGAGCACCTAGCGGCCCGGGTGCGAGGTCGCGCGAGCCTGGGCTCGAGCGGTGGCGAGCGTCTGCCGCCGCGCCCCGCCCGCCGCCCTATTCCGCGCCGCGCCCGGTCAGGCGGACGCGCCTTGGGCGCGCAGCGTCGGCGTCACGCGCTCCTGGCGCCGAACACGTGCCGAGTCCCGCGGCCGACGGCGCTCGATCCCCGCCCCGATCACGTGACGCGAGCCGTTGATCCGCCGGATCGAGAGCCGCGTGCCGCGCTGCTGGGTCGCCTGCTCGGTCTCCCACGCGCCGAGCCCGCGACGGAGCTGACCCGCGTCGAAGCCGAGCGCGGTGCACAGGTTCTCGAACGAGAACGGCCAGCTCGTATCCCCCGACTCGACCCACGCCTTCGCCTCGCCGAACAGACGACGCGCGCGGCGCTTCGCCGGGATGCGCGCCTCGGAGGCGTAGCGAAGGTAGGTCGCGATGCCGTTCTCCATCACCGCCAGCATGAGCCGCACCTCGGGGCAGTCGGCGCTCGAAGGTCGAACACGGTCCAGGTGTTGCTCCGGGGTGATGATGTCCGGTGCGAAGAACCGAGCCGCCTCTTGGACCGTTCCGGGTACGCTCATACGTTTGCCCCCTCCTTCGTGGAACAGTGGGAATCGCCGTGAAACCGGCGCAAACAGCAAAGGATGCGCCAGTGCCCGGCGCCTCTCCCGGCAGAGCGGAATGTGCGGAAATATGCGCGACATCTTCGCTTTCGCGGCTCGAGGGGAGGGGCGAGACGATGTCCCTACAGCCGATCTTGTAAGAACTTCCTGTCGGGGAGCGCCGGGGCAGAAACGCTTACAATGTAAATTTTCCAAGGGCGTAAACCCGCAGCCTGCCTGCGTCGCCGTCGAGTTTTCACCCCGACGCCCGAGCGGACCGCAGGCAGCATCGGCTGGCATGGCGCTCGCTCATTCACCGCGGTCGGCGCGACGGGAGACGAAGCGGGCGGGCCCCCCTCGAGCGGATCGCAGTCCATCCCGAAGCGGTGCGATCCAACCTTATGAGGTAAACAGTGTCCAAGGCGATCTTTTGTCTCGTCGACAGCGACGCGCAGGCCGAAGCGATCGTGGGGGAGCTTCGGACGGCGGGGTTTGCGAACAGCGACATCTCGGTGCTCTTCCCCGACAAGACCGGGACGCGCGACTTCGCGCACGAGCACAGCACGAAGGCGCCGGAGGGTACGGCGGCCGGCGTCAGCACGGGCGGGATCATCGGCGGCGCGCTCGGCTGGCTGGCCGGGATCGGCGCGCTCGCGATCCCCGGCCTCGGCCCGTTCATCGCCGCCGGACCGATCATGGCGGCGCTCAGCGGCGCGGCCGTGGGCGGGACGGTCGGCGGGCTGACCGGGGTGCTGGTCGGCCTCGGGATCCCCGAGTTCGAGGCCAAGCGGTACGAGGGCAAGATGGCTGGCGGCAACATCCTGATCTCGGTGCACACCGAAGCCGGCAACGAGCGACGGATCGCGCGCGACATCTTCGAGCGGCTGGGGGCGCGCGACATCACGTCGACGGGCGAGGCGACGGCGCATACGCTGGCGCGTGGCGCTTGATCGACGGCACCCGGACGAGCCGAACGGCTCCCAGGACGGTCCGAGCGGGGGAGCGCGGTCTTGTCGGCCGCGCTCCCTTCGTCTAGTTGCGTGCCTGGTCGTGCACGAGCGCAGCGCGGTGAGGGGGTGAAGGTGCAGGTGGAGGCTCGTGACGGAGCGCGTCGCCCGATGAGCGACATCATCGAGGTCCACGACCAGTTCTACATCCTTGCGACGGCAGCCCTCGAGCCGGACCGCACCCGGGTCCTCAAGCGGAACGACGCCTTCCTGATCGTCGACCGGCAGGGCGACGTCCGCACCCTGGGCCTCGGCAGCCACGGCCTCTTCCACGACGGCACGCGCCACCTCTCCCGCATGGAGATGCAGATCGAGGGCGTGCGGCTGATGCTGCTGAGCTCCACCATGCGGAGCGACAACTCCCAGTTCGTCGCCAACCTCACGAACCCGGACGTCTCGCACGCCGGGCACGACTTCGAGCGCGACTCGGTGCACCTGCTGCGCACGCTGCTGCTCTGGGACAGGACGCTGCACCAGGAGGTGCAGGTCCAGAGCTACCACAGCGAGCCCGTCTCGCTGCAGCTCGCCTTCGAGTTCGGCGCCGACTTCGCGGACATCTTCGAGATTCGCGGCACCCGGCGCGCAGCTCGCGGCGTGCAGCGGCCGCCGGTGGTCACCCCCGAGGGGGATCTCCTGCTCGCCTACGTGGGCCTCGACGGCGTCCACCGCCGCACCCGCATCAGCTTCGATCCGCCGCCCGTGATCCTCGACGGCACGCACGCGGTCCACCGGCTCGACCTCGAGCCGCTCAAGCCGAGCACCGTCCACGTCGCGATCGCCTGCGAGGTCGGCGAGCTCAACAACGGCGCTCCGCCGCGTCGGCGGTTCGCCGAGGCGGCCCGCGCGACGCGCGAGGCGCTCGAGCATCACGCGAGCCGCGGCTGCACCGTTCAAACCAGCAACGAGGAGTTCAACCTCTGGGTCGCGCGCTCGAGCGCCGACCTCGCCATGATGACCACGGAGACGCCGAGCGGGCTCTTCCCCTACGCCGGGGTGCCGTGGTTCTGCTGCCCCTTCGGACGCGACGGGATCGTCACCGCGCTCGAGACCCTCTGGGTCGACCCCGAGCTCGCCCGCGGCGTGCTGAGCTTCCTCGCCGACACCCAGGCGACGGAGCGGGTGCCCGAGCGAGATGCGGAGCCGGGCAAGATCCTGCACGAGGCGCGCGGCGGCGAGATAGCGAACCTCGGCGAGATCCCGTTCGGCCGCTACTACGGCAGCGCCGACGCGACCCCGCTCTTCGTCATGCTGGCGAGCGCCTACTGGCGCCGCACCGCGGACACCGCGACCATCGAGCGGCTCTGGCCGAACGTCGTGCGGGCGCTCGCCTGGATCGACGAGTGGGGCGACGCCGACGGCGACGGCTTCGTCGAGTACTCGGCGAAGACGCCTTCCGGTCTGCGCCAGCAGGGCTGGAAGGACTCGAACGACTCGGTGTCGCACGCGGACGGAAGCCTCGCCCAGGGACCGATCGCGCTGTGCGAGATCCAGGCCTACACCTACGCAGCGAAGCTCGGTGCCAGCATGCTCGCCGAGGTGCTCGGCTACGCCGCCGAAGCGCGCCGGCTGCGCGAGGAGGCCGAGACGCTGCGCGACCGCTTCGAGGCCGCGTACTGGTGCGAGGATCTCTCGACCTACGCCCTCGCGCTCGACGGCGACAAGCGCCCGTGCCGGGTCGTGAGCTCGAACGCCGGCCACTGTCTCTTCGCGGGCATCGCGGATCCCGCGCGGGCGGAGCGCGTCGCGGCGACCCTGCTCAACGAGGCGTCGTTCTCCGGCTGGGGGATCCGAACGCTCGCCGCCGCCGAGCGGCGGTACAACCCGATGTCGTACCACAACGGGTCGGTGTGGCCGCACGACAACGCGCTGATCGCGGCCGGCCTCGCCGCCTACCAGCGCCGGCACGAGGCCGTTCGCGTGCTCACGGGCCTGTTCGAGGCGAGCCGCTGCTTCACGCTGCACCGGCTGCCCGAGCTGTTCTGCGGCTTCCCGCGCCGCGCCGGGGAGGGTCCGACGCTCTACCCCGTCGCCTGCGAGCCGCAGACCTGGGCCGCCGGCGCGGTCTTCCTGGTCCTCGCCTCGTTGCCTCGGGATCACGATCGACGCCCCGGCCAAGCGCGTCGTCTTCCGCCGGCCCATCCTCCCCGCCGCGCTGCGCACGGTGCAGGTCCGGAACCTGCGCGTCGGGGACGCGTCGCTCGACATCACGTTCCGCCGGCACGGCGGGGACGTGGCCGCGAACGTCGTCCGCAAGGAGGGCGACGTCGAGGTGGTGAGCGTCAAGTAGACGGAACGGCCGCCGGCCCTCAGCGCCGGGGTTGCTGCTTCGCCGCCTTCGCGGCGCGCTCGGCGCGGCGCAGCTCGTCGCCCTCGGGGCCGTCGAGCGCCCGGGCCGCTTCGCGTGCCTGCGCGCGGCTCTTCCCGCCGCGCGCGTTTTCGCGGACGCCCTCGGCGTAGCGGCGTGCGCCTTCCTTGTTGATCTCGTCCCGCGTGCCTTCGTCGTGCTGCTTCACCCGTGCACCTCTTTCGTACGTTTGACGCGTGGCCCTATGGCGTTGGGCCCGGCGACCTTCCGGTGAAGAAGGCGATGACGAGGAAGATGAGGGCGACGACGACGAGGACGTAGCCGATCTCCGCCGACAGGCCCGCGACGCCGCGGAATCCGAGCACGGCGGCGATCAGCGCGATGACGAAGAATGTAACGGCCCAGCTCAGCATGGTTGCCTCCTTGTCCCGCGGCGGCTCGCCATGGGGTGAGGGAGACCGGTGCAAGGGCGGTGCCACGGGCACGGCCCCGGCTCATCACGAAACGCGCACGGACTGGCGTCGCTCGGTCGTCGGGGCGCGTAGATCGTACCTGCCGCGCGTGTAAGAACGTCCGCGCTCAGCGGCGGATCCGGCCGCGTGCGATCTCGTTCTCGACGTACGGGATCAGGTCCGCGAGGATTACGTCCCCGTAGCGACCCGAGGTCGGACCGATTGCCTCCGGCACCGCCGTCTCGGGGATCCGGTGATTGACGTAGAACGAGCCCTTCTGGCCGCCCGCTCCGGGCAGGAACGCAAAGAACATGTTCTGTAGCTGTCGCGTGACGATCAGGACGTCGAACAGCTCGGCCGCCGGCTCGTAGTCCTCCGGCGACTGCCCGTAGCCGCCGAGGAAGTAGACGATCGGGAACGAGCCGTCGCTCCGCTCGAACTCGGGCGGCAGGTAGCCGATCACGCGCTGCGTCGGCACGGGGTCCTCCGGCTGGAGCTGGAGGGTCGGCGCCGGGACGTCGCGTGCGACCATCTCGCCGCGCACGTCGAGGTCGTGGAAATTGAAGTCGCGAAGTCGTCGATATCGATGTCAATGTCGATCTCCCCGACGCCGTAGTTACCGTCCGGGAAGCTCGCGTCGAGGTAGCCAAGGAAGCTCACCAGGCGCTGGTAGATTCCGACCGCGCCGCAGACGTCGCCATCGAGCAAGTCCTCGACGATCGAGTCCGAGTCGGGGATGCCGACGTGGCCGCCGGGGTAGCGAAGCAGGTAGAGCGGCGCCTCCGGCTTCGGCAGGTCGAAGCAGTCTCCGGCGAAACCTTCCTGCACCTCGACCGAGAGCCCCTTGCCGCGCAGGATCTCGGTCAAGTTCGTGTAGTGACGGGCGAAGCCGAACTCGTCCTCCGTGCCGACGTCCATGTAGATGCGCTGCCGCGCGATCTCGGACGCCGGAAGCGTGGCGATGCGGCGCGTGGGGTCCTCCTCGAGCCAGGTGGCGCGGTCCGGGTCCAGATCGAAGGCGCCGTTGCCCTCGCCGAAGTCGCCCGTGCCCGGGACGCCGTCGAGCCCCGTGTCCTCGAACTGCTCGCCGAGCTCGGGCTCGTAGAGCAGGTTCCCGTTCTGCTCGACGAGCGGCTCGGACGGTTCAGGACGGTGCCGTCGCCGAGGTCGTACACGCCGTCGCCGTCGAGATCGGGCGAGCCCCCGGCCCCCAGCGATCGTGCTCGGCTCGACACCGAAGACGGCCTGGAGCGAGCCGGGCGCGAGCAGGACGACGTCGGCCGGCAGGGTTGGGGCCTCGCCCGTCTGGCGGAGCCCGTCCTCGTTCGCGTCGCCGCCGTCGAGGAAGCCACGCACGTCCTCGCCGACGACCAGCTCGCCGAAGACGTCGTCGCGGCGGATCACCGCCGGCTCCGAGTCGATCGCGAAGTACGGCCGCGACGGGTCCGGGTGGTGGAGGAACGGGTTGCCGAAGGCGATCACCAGGTCGCGGAGCAGGCGCTGCTGGGTGTCCCGCCCCGGGTACGGCGGCTGATGGTCGAAGTTGAAGTCCTCGCCGACCGCCCGCGGGATGACGGTCTGCGGCTTCACCTCGAGGCCGTCGGCGTGGATGTCGCCCAGAAGCTGGTTCAGGTCGACCGGGCCGCCGAGGGCGCCCAGCGTGCCGAACACGTCGGCGTGCTTCGTCCCGAGGTTCAAGGCGCCATAGGCGCCATCGAGATCCCGGCGAGCGCGCGGTACTGGGGGTTCTTTTGCGGCAGCGGCGCGGGCATGGCAGCGCCACCGTCGTCGCCGCCCGAGCCGCAGGCGAGCAGCGCAGCGAGGGAGACGACGATCACCGCGACCGGGGCGCGCGCGGGCCGCGCCCGGCCGCCGCGGCGCTCAGCCGCCATTCGCAGCGCGGACCTGCTCCGCGACCTCGGACGCCTTCCCCGAGATGCGCTGACGCATCTCTCCGAGCCGGCTGCCGAGCTGCTCGCGCGTCTCGGCGCCCGAGGCCGGCGCGAACAGCAGCGCCAGTCCGGCGCCGACCAGCAACCCGGCGCCGAACACGGAGATGCTGGACAGCAGCTCACCGTTCGTCGAACGGTGGCGCTGCAACCCCAGGGCGCGGAGCAACTCGTCCGCCGAGGGCAAGCTCTTCGAGACTTCCATCACTGCCGTGTCTCCTTCCCGGATGCGTGCTTTCAGGACGCCCCGTCCGTGATCATCTCGGTGATCGGGCCCGCGAGGCGACGCATCACCACCGCGAGGGCGACGCGGCTGCCGAGGCCCACGGCGCTCCGGAGGAGCCCCAGCGAGACCCCGGCGCCGAGCACGTAGCCCACGCCCGCCGCGGCGGCGAGGCCGAGGTACGGGTGCGCCGTCAAGCGCTCGCGGAGCGACTGCTCGACCTCGCTGCGCGCGTCGAACAGCGCCGAGACGAGCTCCTGCACGTCCTCGCGCACGCGCCGCGACTGCTCGACGACGCGCTTCGTCGCCCCTTCCTGCGAGTGGCGGTCTCCCTCGTGCTCTTCCGGGCCCAACCAGCCCCGTTCGCCTTCCATTTCACTGTTCACGACGACTCCCTCGCTCCTTCCCCGCTCGTCACGACAGCCGCGAGACGATGCGGCCGACGAGGTAGCCCGTCGCCAGCGCGAGCAGCACCGCCGTCACCGGCCGCTCGGCGACGAATCTCCGGACCTGCTGATCGATCCGCTGAAGCTCCTCGCGCCCCGTCCTGCGGTCCGGGAGTTGGAGGCGATCGAGCGAGCTGGTGATCACGTTCTCCTGCATGGTTTGCCTCCCTCCCTGCGTCGTCACTCGCTCGTCCGGGCGCCGAGCCAGAGCCCGAGCAGAGCCGCGCCGAACACCCATGGCGTCGGACGCTCCCGGATGCGTCGCTTGACGGCGAGCGGCTCCTTGACGGCCCGCTTCACCCGCTCGACGGCCGCGCGAAGCTGCTCCCGGTCATGCTCGAGCGATTCGTGCAGGGCTTCGATCTCTTCTGCGTAGGGTTGCGTCATCGATGCTCTCTCCTCGCGTCGGCATCTCGCCCGGCGCGTGATCCACCGCTCGCTCGCTGCCGGTGCTCGTGTCCGCGCGACGCCGCGCCAGGACCAGGGCGACCGCGGCCACCGCGAAGTTCACGCCGGCCACCAGGCCGAGCGACTGCGCCGTGGTCAGCACCCCGGCGAGCAGCAGCACGACGCAGGCGTTCAGCGCGCACCAGCCGACCAGGAGGAAGGCGAGTCCGAGCAACGCGAGCACGAGGGCCGTTGCGAGCGCCGTCGCCGTCGCGCGGCCCTCGATCCAGGCGAGGTCGATGCGGTCGAGGACGATCTTCTGCCCAGCGTCGAGGACGTCGACCACTGCCGTCAGCAGCGTCCCGTCCCCATCACCTTCCGCTCCCGTGGCCACGCCCATGCTCGCTCGCCCGTCTCACCGAACGTGGCTGGCGGAAGCGCTTTTCGTGCCACGGCTCGACGAGGACGCCTGCCGCGGCGCAGCGGCGCTCGACGCGCCCGAACGGGGTGCGAGCCCTGCAAGTTGTACACGGACCCTGCACGGACGGGCGTGCGGGGCGCGCGCTTCGCTCAGCGCGCGGCGAGGAGCCGCGCGAGCATCTCGACGAGCTGGCTGATCGAGAACGGCTTGACGACGACCTCGTCGAAGCCCGCCTCGCGGGCGCTGGCGTGCGCGTCGGGATGGTCGAGGCCGGTGAGCGCGACGGCCACCGTGCGGCGGCCGGCGGCGGCGTCGGCCCGACGGATGTCGACGAGCAGCGCGCAGCCGTCACCGTCCGCGATGCGCAGATCGCTCAGCACGGCGTCGGGACGCGACGCCTCGTGCAGGGCGAGCGCGTCGGCCACGGTGGCCGCGAGAACGACCGTCGCGCCCTCGCCTTCGAGCGCGAGCTGGAGCGCCTCGGCGGTGACCTCGTCGTCCTCGACGACGAGCAGGCAGGCCCCCGGGAGCAGCCCGGCGTCCTGCTGCGTGCCGGGTCGGGCGGGCTCCGGCTGCGCGCCCTCGCTCCCCTCCTCGCCCGCGCGCGCGAGCAGCTCCGTCATGCGCGTGACCTCCGTCCGGATCTTCGCCACGTAGCGCCGCTGCGCCTCGCTGGCGTTGCCCAGCGTGTCAGCCAGCAGGTCGACCCACACCTGCAGGGCCGAGAGCGGCTGGCGGAGGTCGTGGATCACGGTGCGCAGCCTGCGTTTCGGGTCCGAAGGCTCTCGCTGCTCGCTCATCCGCTCGCGTTCCCGCCACGGCTTAGACCCGGCGGTACGGCGAGTCAACGTGACGGACCGGGATACCGCGGTTCGACGAGCGCATCCTGCGTCGCGCCGAGGACGCCGCCGCGCGCCGCCGGGAGCTCGTCGTCAGCGCGAGCTCATCCGCCGCTCGAGATGTAGCTCTCGAGCTGCTCGATCAGGAACTGCTTCTCCGAGATCACCGCCTTCACGATGTCGCCAATCGAGAGCACGCCGATGAGCTTGCCCTCGTTCACCACCGGAAGGTGGCGGATGCGCTTGTCGGTCATGAGCGCCATGCAGTCCTCGATCGTGCGCTCGGGGGTGACGCAGACCACGCGCGTCGTCATGATCTCGCCCACCGGCGTGTCCTTCGACGTCTTGCCCTTGAGCACGACCTGGCGGGCATAGTCACGCTCGGAGAGGATCCCGAGGAGACGGTCGCCCTCGATCACGAGCACGGCGCCGATGTTCTTGTCCGCCATGAGCTGCAAGGCGTCGTAGACGCTGGCGGTGGGCGACACGGCCCAGATCTGGCCGCCCTTCTTGCCGAGGAGATCACGGACCGTCTGCATGGACCCTCCCTCGCGCCGTGCGACCAAGCGAGCGCGCGATCAAGTCTGACACCGGGCGCCCGTGAGCTCAAGCGCGGAGAGGGCCCGGCCCACGAGGCTGATCTCTTTGTAGCCGA
>FWWM01008244.1_pt1 | contig 20198 bp, 19 predicted proteins | sample 2228351 | NCBI WGS metagenome assembly FWWM01 (sample SAMEA103939774, study PRJEB20133) | metagenome
CTGCGCCCCCGGCCGGCCCCTCCCCTTCCCTCTGCCCCGTCTCAGCCGCTCACGGTCACTGTGCGCCGGCTCAGCTGCCCCGAGTCCCTGACCGGCGACCCGCCCAGACGCGACGCCGTTCGATGAGCCAATGAGCACGACAGGCCCCCCGGCTCGCGGAGCATCAGGCGAACAGGCGGGAGGATTTGGGGTAAAATGGGGTCTGCCCCGATGCGGAGAGGTGCCCGAGTGGTTTAAGGGAACGGTCTTGAAAACCGTCCTGGCGCCTGTCGCCAGCGTGGGTTCGAATCCCACCCTCTCCGCTGTTTCAGAGGTCTTCCGGCCGCTCTGCTCGGGCTCAGGTGGCCGGAGATGCAGGGCTTCACCCCACCGTGATGCCGGGCACCCGGTCGAAGGCCGGGTAATCAACGTAGCACGGTGCGACGGGAGCCTGGCCCCATCCCGGCGCCACGTCTGGACAAGGGCAGGCCGCGGGAGGTTTCGCGCCCGCAAGGCCTCAGAAATCAGGGCGGCCGCCCGATGGCACTTGCAGGAGCTTCAGGGCGGCCGCCGAGGAGGTTGGTTATGACTCGCGGCTAGTGTACCACATGTTTGCGGAAAAAGCTAACACCGACCGAGCGGCACCGCATTTTTCTGCCCGGTCGACCGCGTGACCCGCTGCCCGGCCGGCCGCCAGGACTCGCGCGGAATCTATGTGCGCGCTTGCTTCTCTGACCGGCGTGCCCGGCGGGTGCGCCAGGCGGACCCAGCAGGAGAGGCGGATGGAATACCTGATCGTCAGCGTTGCGGCATTGATCGTTTCCGGTCTGACCCTGTATTCGGGCTTCGGGCTGGGGACGCTCCTCATGCCCATCTTCGCGCTGTTCTTCCCGCTGGAGGTGGCGGTGGCGGCCACCGCCGTGGTTCACGGCGCCAACAACGTGTTCAAGGTCAGCGTGGTGGGCAGGCACGCGGACAGGACGCTGGTCATGCGGTTCGGCGTGCCCGCCATCATCGCAGCTTTTTTCGGGGCCGCCGCGCTGGGATACGTGTCGCACTTCGGTGAAATCGCCCGCTATCCATTCGGTCCGAAGATGGCGGTCATCACCCCGCTCAAGCTGGTCATGGCGGCGCTGATAATCGTGTTCGCCCTGTTCGAGCTTCTCCCCCACCTTCGCGACATCCGCGTGGATCGCCGGTATCTGTTCCTTGGCGGGATCCTCTCCGGCTTCTTTGGCGGATTCTCCGGGCACCAGGGGGCGCTGCGCTCGACCTTCCTGACCAAGGTGGGAATCTCCACCGAGGCCTTCGTCGGAACGAACGCCTTCATAGGATTCATGGTGGACATGGCGCGCATCGCGACATACGCAGCCGTCTTCCTGATGGTCCGGCAGGCCAGCCCCATCGCTTCCGATCAGTGGCCGCTGGTCGCCACCGGGATCGTCTCCGCCTTTACGGGAGTCATCATCGGCAAGCGCTTCCTCCACCAGGTCACCATGAAGACAGTCCAGACGATTACCGGAATCCTGCTCCTCGGGATTGCCCTGGCGCTGGGGGCCGGCGTCCTGTGAAAGCAGGCGGCCGCAGTCTTCGGGGTCGCCCCCGGGCTGCGCGCGGCGGGTTTCGAAACGGAGATTCAGCGGACAAACGCGAGCGGGCGCCAGGCCAGCGCGGAGGCGCGGGAAAAGTAAAGACCCCGGGGGGAACACCCCGCGGGGTCTTGCTTCACACGAGAACCGCTTCCATCAGCGGCTCGAAAGCTGGCTCCCCGGCGTGGACTCGAACCACGAACATCCTGGTTAACAGCCAAGCGCTCTGCCAGTTGAGCTACCGGGGAATGGAGGGACGGTCTCCGTCCGCAGGAAGACCGTCCACTGGTTTATACCATCCCTTCGCCGCCCCTGTCAACAGAAATGACCCCTGCAGAAAGGCGGCACAGGCGGGACCGCTCTACTTCGCCTTCCCCTGGCTGGCCACCGCGGCCTGCGCCGCCGCGATCGCCTCCTGGTCCCCCAGATAGTAGCTGCGGACGGGTGTCAGGTCGTCCTCGAGCTCATACACTAGCGGGATGCCCGTCGGGATGTTGACTCCGATGATGTCCTGGTCCGACACGTTGTCCAAATACTTCACCAGGGCGCGCAGACTGTTCCCGTGGGCCGCGATGACGACCCGCTTGCCCGCCCGGACCGCCGGAGCGATCGTCTCGTGCCACAGCGGCAGGAAGCGCTCCACCGTATCCTTCAAACACTCCGTCAGCGGCAACTGCTCCGGAGTCAGGTCGCGGTAGCGGGGGTCGTGCCCCGGATAGCGCTCATCGGAGGGGTCGAGAGCCGGCGGCCGGATGTCGTAGCTGCGGCGCCAGATGAGCACCTGCTCCTCCCCGTATTTCGCCGCCATCTCCGACTTGTTCAACCCCTGCAGCCCCCCGTAATGCCGCTCGTTCAGCCGCCACGAGTTCACGATGGGGATCCACATCAGGTCCATCTCGTCCAGCACCAGCCACAACGTGCGGATGGCCCGCTTCAGGACGGAGGTATAGGCGATGTCGAAGACGTAGCCCTCCTCCTTCAGCAGGCGCCCCGCCTCGCGCGCCTCGCGCAGGCCCTTTTCGGACAGGTCCACATCCGTCCACCCCGTGAAGCGGTTCTCCTTGTTCCACTCGCTCTCACCGTGACGAATCAGCACCAGTTTCTTCATGTTCCGGAATCTCCCCCTGCGGCCGGCCGCGGAGCCCCCACCTCCCCCGCCTCCCAGACCAGGATGCCGGCCGCCTCGATGGTCTCAAACCTGTCACCGCTTATTGCCACAAGACGCCCCTGCGCGTCCACACCCGCGGCCTCCAGCAGCTGCTCCCCCACCCTCACGCGCTGTCCGGGGGTGCGGTCCAGCATCCTCCACTGCGCCAGCACCGCCCCGAACCCGTCCGACGCGAGCAGACCCAGCGCGGCGTTCATTTGCTGGAAGAACATCCGCTCCACCGCGCGAAGGTCCGTCTTGCGTCCCGTCTCCAGCCGGGCGCTGGTCGCCAGCCCCTCAAGCTCCGGCGGGAAGCCCGTGTTGTTGATGTTCAGCCCGCACCCGACGACCCAGACTCCCGGAGAAGGGCTCTGCTCGATGAGGACCCCGCCCAGCTTCCTCCCGCCGCAGACCACGTCGTTCGGCCACCGGACGCCCGCATCCACTCCGCAGGCTTCCCTGAGCGTGCGGGCGCAGGCCAGTCCCGCCGCAAACGACAACCCCGCCGGCGCTCCCGCGAACCGCCAGCTGAACGACACATACAGCCCCTCGTCAGCAGGAGAATGCCACGCGCGTCCCATCTGCCCCCGTCCGGCGGTCTGCCTGCGGGCGATGACCGCGAATCCATCCGCCGGCGCACCGGCGCGGAGCCTGCGCGCCAGTTCACTGCTGGTGGAGTCCACCTCGTCCAGACGCACGACGGCGGACGGAAGCAGGGGGATGCGGCCGGGAGTCATTCAGCGGGAGGGGACGGAAGCTCGTGCTCCACCAGCAGGCTCAGGTCCAGCCAAGGAGCGGAATGCGTGATGTAGCCGACGCTGATGAAGTCCACTCCCGTCTCGGCCACGCGCCTCACATTGCTGAGCGTGATGTTCCCGGACGCCTCGGTCAGCGCGCCGGCTTCGTGCGCGATCTCCACCGCCTGCCGCATCATCTCCTCGCTCATATTGTCGAGGAGGACCATCCGGGCCCCGGCGTCCAGCGCCTCGCGCAGCTCGTTCAGGTCCGTGACCTCCACCTCCAGCCACATCTCCGGGTTCGTCCGTGCCCTGAGGGCGCGCTGCACGGCCGTCCTGACCCCGCCCGCAGCGCGGATGTGGTTCTCCTTGATGAGGATGCCGTGCGACAGACTCAGGCGATGGTTGTGGCCGCCTCCCGCGCGGACCGCCGCCTTCTCGGCGGCGCGCATCCCCGGCGTGGTCTTCCGGGTGTCCAGGATGATGGTCCCCGTCCCGTCCACGGCCGCCACAAGCTGGGCTGTCGCCGTGGCAGCCCCGGAGAGGTGCCCCAGGAAGTTCAGCGCCACGCGCTCGGCCCTGAGAACGGCCCGCGCAGGCGAGTCCACCACGCGCATCACGGTATCTCCGGGCTTCACCTTGCGGCCGTCCTCGATGAGCACGTGACAGCGCGCCCCGCACTGCTCGAACGCCTCCCGCGCGAACTCCGTCCCCGCGATGACGCCCGGCGCCTTGGCCACCAGCACGGCGTTGACCCGGACCTGCTCATCCACGCACGCTTCGGACGTGATGTCGCCGAAGGGCGCATCCTCGTCCAGCGCCAGTCTGACGAACGAGCTTATCTCGCCCGGGCTCAGGGTGTACGCCATATCGTCCAGGGAATCTCCATGGGGGTAGGACCCGGCTGGTCCACGATGTTGAACCGCACCCGGGTGATGGACTCGCGCTGGTTGGGGTAAGGCAGGGCGAGAAGGGCCTCCCCGAACGGCAGCCACGCATACTCGTCGTGCTCCGGCGACAGCCGCACCTCGGCATCGGCCGGCAGCTCCGCGGCGAATGTGGGGTTCAGACACACGAGGTCGTTGACGTGGTCGTAGTGCGCCTCGACCTCCAGATTGTAGAAGCGCTCCGGCACGCAGCCAGTCTCCTCTTCCAGCTCCCGCAGCGCCGCCTTCCAGAACGGCTCGTCCCCGTCCGTCTTGCCCGAGACCACCTGCCACAGGCCGGCCTGCGCGCAGCCGGAACGGACGGTCTTGCGCAGCAGCAGGAACTCCCAGTCCTCCCCGCGGGAGCGGAAGGGATAGCAATTCACGCGTCCGATGAACAGTCTCCGGGTCTGGATCATCTTCGTCAGGAAGTCTAGCCCGATTCCCCCTCCAGCGCCACCCGGATGGCCTCGCCCACAGTCCGGACGCCGGCGCACTCCACGCCCGCCGAAGCGGCCACCGCGCGGGCGTCCCGGCGCGCCAGGATGAGCCTCGTGAAGCCGAGACGCGCCGCTTCCCGTGCCCGGCGCTCCGCCTGCGGCACCCCGCGCACCTCGCCTGACAGCCCCACCTCGCCCACCACCGCCGTGCCGGGAGGCACCGGACGGTCCTTCAGGCTGGACGCCACCGCCACTGCAAGAGCCAGGTCGGCGGCGGGCTCGGAGAGACGCAGCCCCCCGGTGACATTTGCGTACACGTCGGCCTGTCCCAGCCTCAGTCCGGCGCGCTTCTCCAGCACGGCCAGGACCAGAAGCAGACGGTTGAAGTCAACCCCCGAGGCCATCCGGCGCGGCGACGGGAAATGCGTGGGAGCGGCCAGGGCCTGGACCTCCACCAGAAGCGGACGCGTCCCCTCCAGCACGGGACACACGACGCTGCCGGCCCCCTTCTCGTCGCGCTCCGCAAGCAGCGCCGCGGACGGGTTCTCCACCGGGACCAGACCGGCCCCGCTCATCTCGAAGATGCCCACCTCGTCCGTGGCTCCGAAGCGGTTCTTCACGGCGCGCAGGATGCGGTAGGCGCTGTCGCGGTCGCCCTCGAAATACAGCACGGTATCGACCATGTGCTCCAGCACCCGGGGTCCGGCGAGAGAGCCGTCCTTCGTGACGTGCCCCACCAGAAACGCCGGAATCCCGCGTGAGCGGGCGACCGATGCCACCCTCGCCGCCGCCCCCCGCACCTGACTGACCGTCCCCGGCGCGGAGGGAGTGGCCGGGTCGGAGATGGTCTGGATGGAGTCGATGACCACCGCCCCCGCCCCCGTGCTCTCCACCAGCCCCTCCAGCAGGCTGGAGTCGGTCTCGGGACTGACCCAGACCCGTTCGGACTCCACGCCCAGCCTGCGGGAGCGCATCCTGACCTGGCGCGGGGACTCCTCGCCCGAGACGTAAAGCACCCCGGTCCCCTGCTCCGCCAGATGGCCGGACGCCTGCATCAGGAGCGTGGACTTCCCGATGCCGGGGTCGCCTCCGATGAGCACCAGAGAGCCGGGCACCAGCCCCCCTCCCAGCACACGGTCCAGTTCCGAGATGCCGGTGGACAGACGCTCCTCCTCTGCGCAGACGATGCTGGAGAGAGGCTCCGGAGCGGCCGGGCTTCGCGAGGGCCGCGTGCCGGACGCGGCCGGGACGACAGGCTCCTCGACGATGGTCGCCCACTGGGAGCAGTCCGGACACCGCCCCATCCAACGGGGAGATTCATAGCCGCAGTTCTGACAGACGAACCTGACCGAAGACCTGGACATCAGGGGTCACCGCCGTCAGGTTCCGCGCCGCGCGCCGCTTTCCCTTCCGGCCCGGACCTCCCCGGAACCGGCAGTCTTACCGGCAGGAAGCGGCCGAAGCACGGGGAACAATCCCCTTCGGGAGAGCGCCCACCACCTTCCGCCGGCGCATCCCGGGAGCAGCCTCCAATGAAGACCTACGCCCGGCTCACGGCCATCCTTCTGGCCGGTCTCTCCGCTGCCAGCGCGAGCGCCCAGAAGGTGAGCATCCCGCAGCCGTTCGACGTCCTGCAGGGGAAGACAAGCAAGTTCAAACTGGTCGCGGACCTGGACATGACGCTTTTCGTGATGAACCAGAGTCTGCCGATCAGCGGCCAGCTGGTGGCCATCCAGAACGTGCGCTACGGCGCCAGGCAGCCGGACGGACTCGCCCCAGTCACCACTTCGTTCCGAATCTCCAAACTGGAAGGCTCGGTGATGGGCCAGAGCGTCCCGGAACTGAAGCAGTCTCTGGCAGGGATGCCCGAGCTGCCGAAGGTGACCAGCTTCTATACGCGCCGCGGTGAGCTGCACAGCCTGAAGGTGTCCGGCGTTCCTGGAACGCGCGCGCCCATGTTCGTGAAGCTCGACCCGTCCCAGATGGCCGCGATGTCCAATCAGCTGCTGATGCCCCCGGCGGGCGAAGTGGAGCTCGGCGTCCCCAGGGTCGTCAGGCAGGACCTGAGCGCCGCCGGGATAGACGGCAGCTTCGAAGTACAGATCCTCCCGGTGGAGGTGGTGCGGGCGGCCGGGGAGGACGCCGTCCGGTTCCTGGTGACATCCGGGGACGGACAGGTCATCAGGTTCGAATCGCGCGGTCAGGGGCTTCCCGCCGACATCGCGTTCAGCGGAAGCGCCAGCATCTCGGTCTCCGGAGAGATGCTGGTGGGCCTGCGCAGCGGCGAGCCCATCCGGCAGAATCTGGACGCCGCCGTCATGCTGACGGCCGACACCCCTCAGGCTCCGATGGCGGGAGACCTGAGGATACGGCTGACAGGGTTCCGCCTGCAATAGACCGGACCCGTATTCGGGACATCCGGCCCGCGCCCCACTGGCGGCGCGGGCCTTTTTCGCGCCAACATCCTTCCCGGAGGGACGGGGGTTGGACACGAGGCCGGGAGGAGAAGTCATGAGACCCGTTCTTGCGCGTCTGCTGGCGGCGGCTGCAGTCTGCCTGGCTGCTGCCGGGTGCGGCGGCCGGGAGCAGGAAGACGCCACGCCGCAGGCGTGGACCAGCGCGAAATATCATCTGACGGCCACGCACCCGGCGAGGTGGGCGGTGAAAGACCTGGACACCGTCGAAGACCCGAAGACCGGAGCCACCGCCGTGGTGCTGTTCCGCAGGCTGGACCCGACGGACCGGGAGGTGACGGAGCGTCCGCCCATGGTCAAGGTGGTCTGGCGGCCGCGGCCCGCTCAGGCGCCGGCTCAGCCGGAAGCGCCCCTGCCCGGCGGCATCCCGAGTGTTGGCAGAGGCCCGCTGGGAGTGCCCACCATGGATTCCGGCATCACCGCCGGCTGGACGGAGTTCGGGGCGGTGGACATCCAGCGGCGCGACATCACCTGGCCGGGCAACATCCCGGCGGAGGAGGCCACCGCTCTTGCGCAGCCCGGCACGGCGTTCCTGGCGTTCTACGGCACCGGGCAGCTGGTGGGCGCGGCGCAGCGCGTGCGGGTGGTGGCGCTGAAGCTGCAGAACGGGACGTTCGAGATCATCCGCATCGCGCCGGACGGGAAGGCCGACATCATCGGCCAGGCCGACCGCATCGTCGATTCCATCAGGGTGACGCATTGAACCCGGAACGGCTGCTTCTGCTGAGCTTCACGTGTCCGGTGTCCCGGTTCACATACGCCGGACATCCGTCGCGGGGGACTCTCCACGAGCACACGAACGACCTGCACGACGCCGTCCGGCGCATCGCCGGCATCGCGGACAGGCACGGACAGCCGGTCTCCTGGGTCATCAACGACCAGGAGTATCTGGACTGCGAAGGGCTCCTGCCGTGGCTGCTGGAGCGGCGCGGGAAGGGAGACAGCATCCTTGTGACGATGGAGCTGACCACCTCGCCCGCCGGCATCGACAAACGGGACGCCGCGGCCATGCTGAGATGGATAGGCGAGCAGACACAAAAAGCCGGGCTGACACCGGACGGGCTCTGGAGCCTGAAGTTCTTCGAAAGCGACCTGCAGGCCATCCTGAGCCTCCCGCCGGACGAGTACGGCTGGGCGCGCAACCTGGCGGGAAGCTGCTGGCACCAGGAGGGCATCGACGACAGCACGTGGCTCGGCTGTCCGTACAACCCGTATTACCCCGCCGTCTGGAACAGCAAGGCTCCCGCGCAGCCCGGGGAGGACCACTCCCTGCTGATGCTGGAGTGGCTGACTCGCGACATCAACGCCATCCTCCACGGGGGGTTCCCGGCCACCTTCTCGCTGGACCCCGCCGACTCCAACCGCCGGGACGCGGGAGGGTTCTCCTGCGAGGCCGACGCCCTGCGCTATTCGGTGGCGCTCATCGACGAGACCGCGCGTCAGGTGGCGTTCAACCCCACGGTGGTCATCAACATCAATGAAGAGGCCCGCCACTACCAGACCGAAGGCCACGACAAGGACTATATGCTGGACGGGATGTTCCGGCGCTTCGCCGAGATAGCGGCTTCTCCGCCCCCGGGCGTCACCGTGCGGCAGGCGGCCTGTCGCGACGTATGGCGGGAGTTCCGTCAGAGACACCCGGCCACGCCCGAAAGCATCTGGCTGACGCGCGACCTGGACTGGCGCGAAGGGGAGTTGGCAGGCGCGGATGCGGCCTACTCCTCGCGTCCCCGGGGCGACCTTGCTTTGCTCTACCAGGACTCTTCGCTGCAGTCCGCCTTCCTGCGTTCGAGAGGGCCGCTGCCCGTGGAGCTGTTCGACTACACGGAGCGGGCGCCGGGCCGCGATTCCAACGACCCCTACCCGCTTAGGAGGCTGCCGCCCCTCCAGCTGCGCTCCCGGGAGATGGACGCATCGGGAGGCGAAGCATCGGTGCGGATGGCGGTCCATTCGGAAGCCGGGGCCGGCCTCTGTCCCGTCATGCTCTGGGACGCCCCCGTGAAGGGGGACGAGCGCGTCATCGCGCTGGAAGGCTGCATCAGGCGGGCACGCCCCACTCCCGCCGGGCTTTTCCTGCTGCTGGAGCTTGCCGCCGGAACAAGCGAGGCGTTCGTCCGTCTGAAGCGCCAGGCTGGCTGAACAGCCCGGAGGAGGGAAACTCCCCCGGGGCGCAATCACCGGCTCTCCTGCATCAGGGCGATCAGCTCCCTGCAGAACGCCGGAAGGTCGTCGGGCTTGCGGCTGGTCACCAGATTGGCATCGACGACGACCTCCTCATCCACCCAGTCGCACCCGGCGTTGACCATATCGTCACGGATGGCGGAGAACGACGTCGCCCGGCGGCCGCGCAGCGCATCCGCCGACACGAGCATCCATCCACCGTGGCAGATGGAAGCGATGGGCCGCCCGAGAGCGTTGAACTCCCTCACGAACTCGATCATCTTCGGCTCGCGCCGCATGAAGTCGGGAGCCCATCCGCCCGGGATGACCAGCGCGTCGAACTCGTCCGGGCGCGCCTCGTGGACCGTCCGGTCCACGTCCACGGGGTACCCGAACTTGCCCCGGTACGACGGCGCGGAGCCGCTGCCGATGAACTCCACCACGGCTCCCTCCTCGCGAAGCCGCAGCGCCGGATACCAGACCTCCAGGTCCTGGTAGTCCTGCTCCACCAGGACCGCCACCTTCTTTCCGGCCAGTGCTGCCAAAGCGTCCTCCTGAAAACGCGGATATCGAGCTTCCGTCTCCTGGAGTATACCCGTGGACAGACCCGCGAAAGCCAGAGCAGAAGGCGGAGGTGTGGCAGAGGGACGCCCGGCTCAGCGGGCCGCGGGGGAGTCGAGGGGCACCAGCATGATCTGGCCGGGCCCGGTGCCGACCACCAGGATGGTCTGCGCGTCCTGCGAGGGCGGACAGGCCGCTTCCCCTGCGCTTCGGACGAGATGCGGCAGGGCAGCCGCTCCGCCCAGCGCCAGGCCGGCCAGGGGAACCAGCACCACGGCAAGCGCGGCAGCAAGGCGGAGAGCGTTCCTCGCCCGGTCCATGCTCTCCTGCAAGACATAGCTGCGCACCAGCCGCCGGTAGCGTTCGTCCTCGTCGCGTCCGCCGGCCGCCGGGCACGCAGCGCTCCTCGCGAAAAGGAGGTCGGACCTGGCGGAATCCGGATGCCGGGACATCAGGCGGGCATAGGCTCGGGTGAGTTCCTTCATCCGGGCGTCGGCTATCAGGTCACCCGGATGCAGGTCGGGGTGGTAGAGCTTCACCCTCCGGCGGAAGGCTCTCTTGATCTCCTCTCGGGACGCCCCGGGCTCGAGCCCCAGCACATCCCAGTCGCTGCCGGACATGGCCGCCCGTCTGCCTCTCCTGATGGTCTGCCCCCATTATACAGCACCGGGGCGCTCCGCGGAAGCCCCCTTCAGGCAGCCGGCTCGATGAGCCGGGGCGAGTCGTTTGCAGGGTTGTTGACGGCCCGGCTGACCGGCCAGAACTGCAGGAAGCCGTCACCTGGCGGGTCCAGCAGCGGCAGCAGCTCGTCCGGCCTCTGCACGTCCGGGTCCAGCCAGACATCGAACTCCGGGGGTTCCAGGATAACGGGCATCCGCTCGTGCAGCTCGCGGAGGGCGGGCGAAGCGGCGGTCGTGATGATGGTGCAGGTGTCGAGCTCGGTCCCGTCCGGGCCGGTCCACCGGTCCCAGAGCCCGGCCAGCGCCAGGATGCCCCGGTCCTTCCTGCAGACGTAGAACGGCTGCCGCCCTCCAGCGCCCTCCGCCCATTCATAGAACCCGGTGGCCGGGATGATGCATCTCCTGTAGCGGAACGGTCCCCGATAGGCGGGCTTCTGGTGCACTGTCTCCGCCCTCGCGTTGATCATCCGCGCGCCGGGGACAGGCTCGCGGGCCCACGAAGGGACAAGCCCCCACAGGACGGGCGCCAGCTCGCGCCGGCAGGTCTCGCGGTTGTAGCGCACCACGGCCACCGGCTGACCGGGTGCGATATTGTAGCGGCTTCCCAGCTCCGGGACGTCTTCCAGCAGGAACAGGTCGCGAATCTGATCCGTGGTGATGCCGGCCAGTGTGAATCTTCCGCACATCGGGCTTTCACGGGCACCCGCCGGCGCCTATTTCCTGAACAGCAGCTCCAGCAGGCGCGTGCCCTCGTCCACGAAGGTCTTCGCCTCTTCGAGCGCCCTCTCGTCGAACGGGACCGTGTTTCCCCGGTCCTCCCGGGAGTCGAACAGCAGGAAAGGCACCGGGTCCTGGGCGTGGGAGCCAGTGCTGATGGGCGTCGGGTGGTCCGGCAGCAGGAGCAGCCGGAAGTCGTCGTAACGCTTCATCCGGTGCAGGATGGTGCCCAGCACGAACTCGTCCATCTGTTCGATGGCGTAGATCTTCTTCTCCACGTCCTTCTCGTGGGCGGCCTCGTCGGCGGCCTCCACATGGACGAACACGAAGTCCAGCTCCTCGAGCGCCTGAAACGCGTATTCGCCCATTCCCGCGTAGTTCGTGTCGATGTATCCCGTCGCGCCCGGCACATCCACCACCCGAAGCCCCGCCAGCCGGCCGATGCCGCGGATGAGGTCCACCTCGGCAACCACCGCGCCGGTCTTCCCGTATTTGGAGAAGAACGAGGGAAGCTCCGGGGCCCTGCCCTGCCCCCAGAACCAGACCATGTTGGCCGGCATTTTGCCCTCGTCGCGGCGCTTCCTGTTGATGACGTGCCTGTCCAGGAGCTCGTAGGAGTCCCAGATGAGGCGGCGGAGCTTCTCCTCCCCGTCCCCCTCGGGCAGGTTGTCCTCGATGAGTTCTCCGATGTGCTTGTACGGCTCCCGGCAGCGCAGGTCGTCCCGGCCGTTCCGCCACACCATGATGTGCCGGTATGACACTCCGGGGAAGAACTGGACCGTGCGGCTCCCCAGCTTCTCCTCCACCAGCTCCATCAGGACCCGGGCGTCCCCGGTGGGGATGTGGCCGGCGCTCGAGTCCAGGATGCGCTCCCCGTCGGTGGAGATGAGGTTGCACCGGAAGGCCACGTCCTCGCGGTCCAGAGGCACCCCGATGCTCGCCGCCTCCAGAGGGCCCCTTCCGCAGCGGTATTTCGCCGGGTCGTAGCCCAGGATGGACATATTGCACACGTCCGAACCGGCATACATGTCGGGCGGATGGTTGACCACCTTCCCCACCATCCCCTTCGACGCGAGGTCGTCCATGAACGGCGTCCTGGCGGCCATCAGGGGCGTTTTTCCCTCCAGCTCCGCCAGAGGGAAGTCCGTCATCCCGTCGAACACCAGCAGGATGTATTTCATCAGACCTGCAGCTCCCGGCCAGTGATGCGGCGGTAGGCTTCCAGGTAGCGTTCCGTGGTCCCCGCAACGACGTCGGGCGGCAGCTCGGGCGCCGGGGGCTTCTTGTCCCAGTCCCGGGCCTCCAGCCAGTCCCGGACATACTGCTTGTCGAAGGAGTCCTGACTCTGCCCCGGGCGGTAGTGGCGGTAGTCCCAGAAGCGCGACGAATCCGGCGTCAGCACCTCGTCGATGAGGATGATCTGTCCGTCGCACAGGCCGAACTCGAACTTGGTGTCGGCGATGATGATGCCTTTCTCGGCCGCAACGTCCCGCCCGCGGGAGTAGATGGCAAGACTCAGGGACTCCAGCCGGTCGAACGTCTCCCTGCCCACGATCTCCGCAGCCTGATGGATGCTGATGTTCTCGTCGTGGCCGGTGGTCGCTTTCGTGGCCGGGGTGAAGATGGGCTCGGGAAGCTTGCCGGACTCCACCAGTCCGGGAGGAAGGGTGTGTCCGTAGAGCTCCGCCGCGCCTCCGGAGGCGACGTAGTCCTTCCACATGCTGCCGGAAATGTATCCCCGCACCACGCACTCGATCGGAAACGGCTCCGCCTTGCGCACCAGCATGCTGCGCCCGTCGAGCACGGATGCGACCTCATCCGAAGCGTCCCCTCCCGCAGCCCGGACGGCCTCCATGATGTCCTCGATTTCCGCGCTGATGAGGTGGTTGGGCACGATGTCCTGGATGTTGTTCAGCCAGAACAGCGTCATCTGCGTCAGCACCCTGCCCTTGCACGGGATGGGGGTCGGGAAGACCACGTCGAAGGCCGACAGGCGGTCGGTGGCGACGATGAGCAGAGCGTCCCCGAGGTCGTAGATGTCGCGCACCTTGCCCCGGTTCGCGAGCGCAAGTCCTGCGATGTCGGTCTGAAAAACGGCGTCAGTCACAGTGGCCAACAGAGACAGTCCTCCTTGCGGCGTACGGTCAGTTGCGGGCGCCAGCAGGGATTGTATCCCAAAAGGAGCAAGCGCCTCCCGTCATACGGGCTCCAGTCCGTCCAGGATCTCCTTCAGGCTCATCGTCGCCCCGGCCATCACCTCGTCGGCGGCGCCGTAGTAGACCGTGCAATCGTCGCCGTCCACAAGGGCTCCGCAGGTGAAGACGACATTCGGCATGAACCCGGAGGTCTCGTACGGAGCCTCCGGGCGCATGATGGGCTCCGGGGTCCTGGCAAGCACCCGGTGCGGCCGGTCGCGGTCCAGAAGGAGCGCCCCCAGGCAGTAGTGGTCCTGCGGGGTGGCGGCGTGATAGATCTCCAGCCATCCCCGCTCCGTGAGGAACGGCACCGCCCCTCCTCCCACGCGGCCGCTGTCCCAGCCCCCGGAACTCCGGCCCAGAAGGAATCTGTGGTCGCCCAGGCTGAGAGGGGTCTCTCCGTAGGCCAGCCACATCATCGGCCCTCCGAGCATGGCTCCCACCGGGCGGTGGAGGGCCACGTAGCGCCCTCCCACCTTCTCCGGGAAGAGCATGGCGTCCATGTTCTCCGGGCAGAAGATGATGCCTTCCTTCCGGTAGGTGACGAAGTCCCGGGTGGTGGCAAGCGACTGCACGATGCCGTTCGGCGAGACGCCCTTGTAGACGATGTAGAAGGTGTCCCCTATCCGGGTGATGCGCGGGTCCTCCATCCCGAAGGTCTCGCTGGGCCGGTCGGGGAAGAGCGCGGGCCGCTCCTCCACACGGAAGCGGCGGCCGTCGCTGCTCCTCGCAAGACGCAGGTGCGAGATGCTGGTCAGCAGCATCCCTTCGGGCGAGCCGATGACGCGGGGGTCGCTGAAGTTGAGAGACGGGTCGTCGCGGCGAAGCTCCCGGAGCCGGAGCTCAGCGCCCGTCTCCGAGCATTCCACGACCGGCACGAGGGCGACCGAGGGGTCGGGCGAGACGGGGCGCTCCGCGACCCGCATCAGCATCAGCACCTCGCCCTCGTGACGGATGACGCCGGCGTTGAACGCGCCGATGACCTCGAAGCCTTCCCGGGACGGCGGCACATCAGCGGGCGTGACGAGAGGGTTCTCAGGAAATCTGTGGACTTTGACCAATGAAGCACTCCTGCTGCAGGAAAAGAGTCAGTGAGTTCAGGAAGACCTTCGCCGCTCGACATCCCCGCTCCTGCCGGAGCGCGCCTGGTATGTGACACTTTGGCACGCTTCTTGCAACTTTCGGGGTGACGGAGACGGGAAACCAAGAGGAAGCGGCATCGGCGCGTGCTTTCCGGCGCGATGGAGCGTCCCGCGCATCCGGGCGCGGACGCGGGCTGCAGCCGGAAGGCGGCTGCTCATATCAGGGACATATGCTTTCACGCGGCAACATACTGGTGGTCGATGACGAGGTGAACCTCTGCCGCATCCTGGACGCCAAGCTGTACAGGAGCGGATACAAGGTGATGACGGTCCACGACGGCCTGCAGGCCGTCGAGAAGGTCCGCGAACGGCGCTTCGACGTGGTCCTGCTGGACCTCATCCTGCCGAAGCTCGGAGGGCTGGAGGCGCTGGAGCGCATCCGGAAGATCGACGCGGAGCTCCCCGTCATCGTGATGACCGCCTGCGAGAACTCCGACGCGCTCATGCGGGCCCGGGACCAGGGCGTCGCCGCGTTCGTCAGCAAGCCGTTCGACCTGGACCGTCTGGTGCATCTGGTCCAGTCCACATCGACCGGGGGACGCACCGCAGCCGGGGAGTCCGAGGTGCCGGAGCCGTCGGGCATCTTCCAGCCGGGGCAGAAGGCTGAAGTGGAACCGGAAGCGGGCGGGCCGCGGCTGCGCGCGGCGGTCCTGGCGCGGTCATCGGATATCCTGCACCTGGCTTTCGACGGCGATGCGCCGCCGCTGACACCGGGGACGCGGGTGCGGGTCTCCGTCGGCGCACCCGGCGCGCTCTACCGGTTCAGCGGCGAGCTGGTCCGGGAGGGCGGCAACGGGCGGGCCTCCGTCACCATCCCGCCGGTCATCCACCGCGTGCAGCGGCGGCGGTCTCCCCGGCTGGACATCAGGGCGCCCGCAGTGGTGAACGCCGGAGGGCGCTGCCTCCGGGGAGAGACGCGCAACATCGGCGCGGGCGGCATCTGCATCACGGCCGCCGAACCGCTCGAGGCGGGCACTGAGGCCACGATAAGCGTCGCGAAGCTCCCCTCTCTCGAGCAGTTCCGGCAGGAGGGCCAGGTCGTTCGCTGCGGACCTCTCCACGAAGAGGAGCCCCGGGACCGCTTCGAGGTGGCCATCTGCTTCCCCCGGCCGGACCCCGGCGTCCACCGGATGGTGCTTCAGCAGATGTCCGGCGAGGGCAGGCTGTCCTCCTGAGCTTCGTCTCCGTCCTGACGCCGGGGGTTGCCACCGGCGGCCCCCGGCGGCTACCATTGCGCTGGAATGGCAGCCGGAGACTCCCCTGCGGCGCGCCGCGGGGCGCAGCCGCGATGAAAGCACTGATGCCCCTGCTGGAGGCGATGCGTCCCCTCCAGTGGTCCAAGAACCTCTTCGTGTTCACGGGGCTGGTCTTTGCCGGGAGAATGTCGGAGACCGGCCTTTTTCTGACAACGCTGGCCGCTTTTGCCTGCTTCTGCGCCGTCTCCTCCGCAGCCTACCTTCTGAACGACCTCCGGGACATCGAGCGCGACCGGCTCCATACCCGCAAACGGATGCGTCCTCTGGCAAGCGGCAGACTGAGCCGCGGGACCGCTGCGGCCGGAGCCGCCATGCTTGCAGCCGCCGGGCTGGGAGGAGCATTCGCCATCCGCCCGCAGTTCGGGCTGATGGCGCTTGCGTACTGCGCGCTGATGGCAGCCTACTCTCTGGGGCTGAAGCGCGAAGCCGTGCTGGAGCTCTTCGTCATTGCGGCGGGCTACGTTCTCAGGGCGGCGGGCGGAGCGGCCGCCATTGCGGTGAGGATCTCTCCCTGGATGCTCAGCTGCGCCACATTGATGGCCCTGTTCCTCGTGCTGTGCAAGCGGCGGGCGGAGGCGTTCGCCGCGGAGTCGCCCGAGAGGCACCGGGAGAGCCACGCGGGCTACACTCCGCAGCTGCTGGACCAGATGATCGCGGTGGCCACGTCGGCTACCGTCGTGACGTATATGCTGTACGCATTTCAGTCCGAGACTGCCCGACTGCACTCCGGGCTGTTCTGGACGGTGCCTTTTGTGATCTACGGGATGTTCCGATACTTGTTTCTGGTATACGTTCACGGACAGGGCGAGAACCCGGAGTCGCTCATCCTGAAAGACCCGCATCTGCTGGGGTCGCTGGCGCTCTGGGGAGGGCTGTCCGTATTCCTGCTCTGGGGTAAAGGGGCGCATTGAAGATCGCATTCGCCGGCACCCGCGGGGTGCCGGCCTCCTACAGCGGTTTCGAGACTTTCGTGGAAGAGCTGGGCGCGCGTCTGGTGGAGCGCGGCCACGAGGTGGTTGTGTACTGCCGCAAGCACCACATCAAGTACGAGGGCTCTCACTACCGGGGGATGCGCCTCGTCAAGCTCCCCACCATCGCCAACAAATACCTGGACACCATCGTCCACACCGTGCTCTCGCTGCTGCACGCCGTGGTGCGCGAGGCGCCGGACATCATCTACGTCTGCGGGCAGGGAAACGCCGTGACGCTGCTCATCCCCCGCATCTACGGGATACCGGTGGTCATCAATGTGGACGGACCGGACTGGCAGCGGAAGAAGTGGAACCGGTTCGCCAGCTGGTTCCTGCGCGTCTCCGAGCAGGTGGCGGTGCAGCTGGGCAACGTCGTGATAGCGGATTCCCGCGCCGTGCAGGACTACTACCGCCGGAACTACGGCGCGGAGACCACCTACATCGCCTACGGCGCGCACATACCCGAGGAGCCGCCCGGCAACGGCACGCTGGAGCGGTTCGGGCTGGAGGACCGCGGCTATTTCCTCTTCGTGGGGCGGCTGGTGCCCGAGAACTGCGCCCATCACCTTGTGGACGCCTATCAGGGTCTGGACACGGACATGAAGTGCGTCATCGTGGGAGACGCCCCCTACGCGGAGGACTACATCGCCTCCCTGAAAGCCGTGGACAACCCCCGCATCATCTTCACCGGGTATGTCTTCGGCGAGGGCTACCGTGAGCTGGGAAGCCACGCGTACGCTCACTGCCTGACCAGCGAGGTGGGCGGGACGCATCCGGCCCTGCTGGAGGCGATGGCGTTCGGCAACTGCGTCATCGTCAACGACATCCCCACCAACCTGGAGACCATCGGGGACGCCGGACTCTCATATGACGGCCGTCTGGGAGCGGACTCGCTGCGGGAGAAGCTCCGCTGGACGCTGGAGCACCCTGAAGAGGTGCAAAAGCTCAGGGAGAAGGCGCGGGAGCGCGTCCGCACGGAATACTCCTGGGACGTCATCACGGACCGCTACGAGGCGCTGTTCCGCAGGATGACCGGTTCCGAATAGCGCAAAGGACCCTTCAGCGCGAGCCGCGCGGAAGATTCAGCAGCGAGCCTGCAGGCGGGTCGGGTTCGATGGTGAACTGCGGCAGCCCGGAGTATTTCTCGAGGATGGCCTGCAGCTCCGCGTTGGCCTGACGGTACTGCTCGTCCACGTCGCGGGACGTGGCTCTCAGCCGCTGCTGGAGGCGCATGTCCACGGGCACTCCCTCCCCACTGAGCGCCCGGAAGCTGGCGTCCAGAGCCACCGCCGAGGACAGCAGGGCCAGCCGGAACGCGTCCCTCAGCCGCACGCACTCCGCGGGCGGCTCCTCCTGGTCGAACCAGCGCGTCAGACGGGCCCAGACCTGGACGATCTCCCGGTCGGCACTTGAGCCGTCCAGCCCGAACTGACGGAACAGGGCATCCACTGCCGCGCCCACGACCTGCCGCTCCTGAGCTTCCTGCACTCCGTAGCGGTATTCGTTGACGTATTTCACCCAGTGGATGTACCTGACCACCTCCGGCGGGGCCTGAGGCTTGCCGGGAGCCGGCTCGCGCTCCACCGCCGGGGCCTGCGTGACGGGCGGCCCCTCCGGAAACACCGGCGCAGGCGCTTCGATCACGGACGGACCCGTGACAGGGGGCGGAGGAGGAGCTTCGGTGAGAGGCGGTCCGGCGCGCAGCGCGAACAGCCAGGCCGCGCCTCCCAGTACTCCCAGCACCACCAGCGCGACGGCCAGCCGCGCCGGCCAGGGAGAGCGGGAAGCCTCACCTTCCCTCTTCGTCTCGCGTCTCGCGTCGGTCATAGCTCGCCTCCCGGGACACGCCCCCACCCGCACCTCCGCCTCCACCGGGACTGTACCACGCGCTCGGGACTCCGTCAATCACGGAACACCGGGCAAAATGCAGGGGGCAGCCTCAGGAAGGCCGCCCCCTCACTCTGCGGCCGGGAGCACGAGCGATGCGCCTCAGCCGGGCCGTGTCCTCAGGCCGTCAGGGCGCGAGCAGTTCTCCGAACTCGCTCTCGCGCAGCCGGATGACCGGTACCACGGCCTGGCCGTCCAGGTCGGCCCCGAGGGCCCCCGTGGCGGCCACCATATCCCCCATGTTCGCCGTGGGCGAGAACCCGATGACCTTCACCCCGGGCACCGCCGACGAACCGTAGCGGATGCCGGAGCCGTCATCGATGCGGAAGAACAGGGTGCCGAAGATGTCGGAACCGATCTCCGTAAGCCGTCCGGCCGTGCGGACAAGCAGCCCCACGTTGTTCAGGCCGGCCGAACCCGAGATGCCCGGCTGCTCCCCGAGCGGGCCGCCGCCGATGGCCGTGCCGCGCACATACAGGGGAGCCGGCGGGCTCTGGGCGCCGGTCTTGACCACCTCGAACGCGGTCAGCTGCCTCTCACCTGCCACGGTGCTGACACGTCCGGCGATGGTCAGGACGTCTCCCTCCTCCACCAACGGCGCTTCAACCACCTTGATGCCGCTGGCGCGGTCGGGCTGCTGCACGTAGATGATGCCCGGAGCTCCCGGGGTCAGCGTCCGGCTGACCACGACTCCCCGCACCACCGCACCGGACAGGTTCGGCTTCGACTTCACCTCGCCCAGGGTCTCGGACAGGGGCGCCGCAGGCTGCAGCTGCACACCGAGGAAGCCCAGGATGTTCTCCAGCAGGCGGTCCGCCGACAGCGTCCCGGGTCCTCCGTTCTCAGCGATGTTGGCGGTGCTCTGGGCGAACCAGTAGGTCCCCAGCATCACCGACTGCACGGAAGTGCGGGCGCTGGAGCGGTAGCCCACGACGAGCGAGACGTTCTCGTCGGAGGGACGGGACGGGTTGAAGCCGTCCGCATTGAACCACTCGCCCACCGCCGATGCGGTCCCGTCGCCGAAGGGCGCGATGAGGTAGCAGATCTGCCCGGCCTGCCGCGCCCCGTTGAACTCTCCCGGTCCGCCGCTTAGACCCGCGAACAGCGCCGGGGCCTCCGCCGCTCCCGCGATCCTGCGCAGGTAGCGGTACTTGTCCGTGCTGGAGTCGAACGGCGAGCCGCCCTGCCCCACGTTGAGGGCATTCACGCGGTACACATCGGCCAAGCGGTAGTTGGCGCCCCGCTGCCCCCTGTGATTCGCGATGCCGTTGTAGTAGCTGGACAGCACCTTCCCCTGGCTGTATTTCACGTAGTCGCGGATGCACTGGGCAGTGTAG
>FWWM01008258.1_pt1 | contig 20175 bp, 20 predicted proteins | sample 2228351 | NCBI WGS metagenome assembly FWWM01 (sample SAMEA103939774, study PRJEB20133) | metagenome
ATCGCACGTTTCATCGCACGCCGGAACTGAATGCGCTTCTCGAGCTGATTGGCGATGGATTCGGCGACCAACTGCGCATCCAGCTCAGGACGACGCACCTCTTCGATTTGCACCTGCGCCGGAACCCCGAGCTTGGCGCTGACCTCCTGGCGCAGTTTTTCGATGTCTTCGCCTTTCTTGCCGATGATCACGCCCGGACGAGCCGAGTGAATGGTCACTTTGGCCGACTTGGCCGGCCGCTCGATCACAATACGGCTGACCGCCGCATGCTTGAGCTTTTCTTTCAGCTCACGGCGAAGCTCGACATCCGCCAGCAACGTCTTGGCATAGAGTTTGGTCGGCGCATACCAACGCGACGACCAATCTCTCGTCACGGACAGACGAAAGCCAGTGGGATGAATTTTTTGTCCCATCTCGTTCTCCTTACGATCCGACCGTGACGAAGATGTGAGCGGTCGGCTTGAGAATGCGCGCGCCACGCCCTTTGGCACGAGCGCGGAACCGCTTGAGCACGACGCCCTTTTCGACCTGGATGCTCAACACCTTCAGCGTGTCGATATCCGCCCCATCGTTGTGCTCGGCATTGGCAATCGCAGACAAGATCGCCTTCTTGATGATCTTGGCACCCTTATGCGGGGTGAATTCAAGAATGTTCAGCGCTTGCGCCACGGGTTTGCCCCGCACGAGGTCGGCCACGAGGCGACCTTTTTGTGGCGACAACCGTACGCCACGGATGCACGCTTTCGTTCCCTGCATGGCGACTCCTTAGCGTTTGGCTTTCTTACCGGCCGCGTGACCTTTGAACGTGCGTGTAAAGGAGAACTCACCGAGCTTATGACCCACCATCGCTTCGGTGACAAACACGGGCACGTGCTGGCGACCATTGTGAACAGCAAACGTCAAACCGATGAATTCCGGAAGAATCGTCGATCGACGCGACCAAGTTTTGATTGGGCGCTTGTCATTCGTAGCGCGCGCTTTCTCTACTTTTTTGAGCAAGTGCGCATCCACAAACGGCCCTTTTTTGACGGATCGTCCCATGAATTACCCCTTACGTTTTACATGGCGGCTTTGCACGATCATGCTATCCGTACGCTTGTTGCGACGGGTCCGATAGCCCTTGGTCTGCCAACCCCACGGACTCACGGGTGGCCCACCCGTGCCGGTCCGACCTTCGCCACCGCCATGCGGGTGATCAATCGGGTTCATCGCCACACCACGAACGGTCGGACGAATACCGCGCCAGCGACTTGCGCCCGCTTTGCCGAGTTTCTCGAGATTATGCTCACTGTTGGAGACTTCACCGATCGTGGCGCGGCATTCCATCGGCACGCGACGCACTTCACCCGAGCGCAGACGGATTTGCGCGTAACCGCCATCGCGTCCCACGAGCATCGCGGAAGCACCCGCACTGCGTGCCAGCTGCCCCCCTTTACCTGGCTGCAACTCGACGTTGTGAATGGTGGTACCGACCGGAATCGAGCGCAAGGGAAGCGTATTACCGACGCGGATCGGTGCCTGCGGCCCATTTTCCACGGTCATTCCGACTTCCAGACCTTTAGGCGCGAGAATGTAGCGACGTTCACCATCGGCGTAACAGATGAGTGCGATATGCGCCGTACGATTGGGATCGTACTCGATGCGTTCGACCTTTGCCGGAATCCCGTCTTTGTTGCGACGGAAATCAACGAGGCGGTAATGTTTTTTGTGGCCGCCACCTTTGTGGCGCGTCGTGATGTGCCCATGGTGGTTACGACCTGCCAGGCGCGTCTGCGATTCGACCAGCGGCCAATAGGGATCGCCCTTGTGCAAATGCGGATGAACCACCTTGACGACATGGCGGCGACCAGGAGAGGTGGGCTTGAGTTTGACGACAGGCATGTTAGCTTCCTCCGCCGATCAGCAAATCCAGGCTCTCGCCTTCGGCCAGGGTGACGTACGCTTTGCGCACATCGGAACGACGGCCCGCAAAACGGCCGAAACGTTTGGATTTGCCTTTGATATTGACGACATTGACGGCCTTGACCCGGACATTGAACAAGCCCTCGACAGCCGCCTTGATTTCGGGCTTGGTGGCATCCGGCGCAACTCGGAACGCGACGGCATTGCGTTGTTCCGCCAGACGCGTCGTCTTCTCAGAAATGATCGGTGCCAGCAACACTTGGTAGTGCCGCTCTTTTAGCGCTGTCATTGCCACATCTCCTGGAATTTGGCGACCGCATCCTTACTGACCAGGATGCGATCGAAATGCACCAATGCCACCGGATCGACTTCATGCGGCTCCATCACCAGCATGTTTTTCAGATTCCGACTCGCCAGCATCAGGTTTTCGCTGATTTGGGTAGTCACGACCAGTACATTTTGATCGGATAAACCCATGCCCTTGAGCTTGGCGACGACCAATTTGGTCTTTGGCGCTTCCACGTCGAAATTCTCGACGACGTTGAGCCGATCCTGACGCACCAGCTCAGAGAGAATGCAGGCCATGGCGCCGCGGAACATTTTGCGGTTGACCTTGTGCGAGAAGTTCTCCTCAGGCGTATTAGGGAAAATCTTCCCCCCTTTACGCCACAACGGGCTCGAGGTCATCCCCGCGCGCGCGCGACCCGTGCCTTTCTGGCGCCAAGGCTTACGCGTGGAATGCTTCACTTCGGAGCGGTCTTTTTGCTTGCGCGTCCCCAATCGGGCATTGGCCATGTAGGCGACGACCACTTGATGCACCAGCGGCTCGTTGTATTCGCGCGCAAACAATTCGTCCGCCGCGGACACCGTTCCGACCGCTTCGCCCTTGTCATTGAGCAGCTTGAGTTCCATCACTAACCCTCTCACCCCTTGCCAGCCTTGACGGCGGGACGAACGACGACTTCACGACCTTCGGACCCAGGAACCGCCCCCTTGACCCACAGCAGCTGACGTTCCGGATCGATGCGCACGATTTCCAGATTGAGCACCGTGACCGTTTCGTCACCTAGGTGACCAGCCATACGCTTACCGGGAAACACACGGCCAGGGTCTTGCGCCATACCGATTGAACCCGGGGCATTGGTCGTGATCGAGTTACCATGCGAGGCACGGTTGGAGCTGAAATTGTGCCGCTTGATCGCTCCGGCAAAACCCTTACCGATCGAGCGACCCGTGACGTCGACTTTCTGCCCCACCGAGAACATTTCCACGCTCAGCACATCCCCTGGCTGATAGCGGGAAAGTTCTTGAGGATCGACGCGAAACTCACGCAGGACCTTGGCCGGTTCTACACCCGCCTTGGCAAAATGCCCAAGCAGCGGCTTGGTGACGCGAACCCGACGGCGTACGCCAAAGCCGACTTGCACCGCAGCATAACCATCACGCTCCGGCGTCTTGAGTTGAACCACGCGATTGCCAGCACATTCGAGCACCGTGACCGGGATGCTTTGCCCATCTTCACGGAAAACCCGCGTCATGCCGACCTTGCGAGCAACGAGACCCATCGACATTTTTATCTCCTAATTCCGGTTACGATTGACCGGACCGCAATCGAAACGTCGAATTATACGACGTTTGCTCTTTCATAGCAATTTGATATCGACATCCACCCCTGCCGGAAGATCGAGTTTGGACAGGGCATCAACCGTCTTGTCTGTGGGATCGACGATATCGAGAAGACGCAGATGCGTGCGAATCTCGAACTGGTCCATGGATTTCTTGTACTTGTGCGGCGAACGCAAGACGTTGAACCGTTCGATCTTCGTCGGCAAAGGCACGGGACCCAGAACGACGGCACCGGTACGCTTGACGGCATCGACGATCTGCGCCGCCGAGGCATCGATCAAACGATAGTCGTAGCCCTTGAGACGAATGCGAATTTTCTGACTTTTCATGTTAGACCCCAAAGAACGAAAAAAACCCTCGCCGCAGTGCGGCGAGGGCGCGATTATATCAAATCACTCGATGATCTTGGAGACCACACCGGCGCCGACGGTGCGACCGCCTTCGCGGATCGCGAAACGCAAGCCCTCTTCCATCGCAATCGGCGCAATGAGCTTGACGATGAGCTTGACGTTATCCCCCGGCATGACCATCTCCACGCCTTCGGGCAACTGGATCGCCCCGGTCACGTCCGTGGTCCGGAAGTAAAACTGCGGCCGGTAGTTGCTGAAAAACGGCGTGTGACGACCCCCCTCTTCTTTGGTCAGCACATACACTTCGCACTCAAAGTGCGTGTGCGGAGTGATCGAACCAGGTTTAGCAAGCACTTGCCCGCGCTCGACTTCTTCGCGCTTGGTGCCGCGCAGCAACACGCCCACATTGTCGCCCGCTTGCCCTTGGTCAAGAAGCTTACGGAACATTTCTACACCGGTCACGGTGGTCTTTTGCGTCGGACGCAAACCCACGATCTCGACTTCATCGCCCACCTTGACGGTGCCGCGCTCGATTCGACCCGTAACCACCGTCCCACGACCCGAAATCGAAAAGACGTCTTCAATCGGCATCAGGAAGGGCTTGTCAATGTCGCGCTGCGGCGTCGGGATGTAAGTATCCAGCGCCTCCGCCAGCTTCATGATCGCTTGCTCACCCAGCTCGCCAGTATCCCCTTCCAGCGCTTTGAGCGCCGAGCCTTTGATGATCGGCACCTCATCCCCAGGAAAACCGTACTGATTGAGCAGGTCGCGCACCTCCATCTCCACCAGCTCAAGCAGCTCGGGATCATCCACCATGTCGCATTTGTTCAAAAACACCACAATGTACGGCACCCCAACTTGACGCGCCAGCAGGATGTGTTCGCGCGTCTGCGGCATGGGACCATCGGCAGCCGATACCACCAAAATCGCCCCGTCCATCTGCGCCGCGCCCGTGATCATGTTCTTGACATAGTCAGCGTGACCCGGACAATCCACGTGCGCATAGTGACGATTCGCCGTCTCGTACTCCACGTGCGCCGTGTTGATGGTAATACCACGCGCTTTCTCTTCCGGCGCCGCATCAATCTCGTCGTACTTCTTCGCCTCGCCACCATACTTCTTCGCCAACACCGTGGTAATCGCCGCCGTCAGCGTGGTCTTGCCATGGTCCACGTGACCAATCGTCCCCACATTCACGTGCGGCTTCGTGCGCTCAAACTTCGCTTTGGCCATAACAATAACTCCCTTCTGTGACAATTACTTACGAGCATTGATCACCGCTTCGGCCACGTTGCGCGGCGCTTCGGCGTAATGCTTGAATTCCATCGAGTAGGTGGCACGACCCTGGGTGAGTGAGCGAAGCTGCGTCGCGTAACCGAACATTTCCGCGAGCGGCACCTCGGCGCGCACCAGTTTCATTCCCCCCGGCATGTCATCCATCCCTTGGACGATGCCGCGACGAGAGGACAGATCCCCCATGACGTTACCCATGAATTCTTCGGGCGTCTCGACTTCCACCGCCATCATCGGTTCGAGCAGCACCGGATTGGCCTTTTTCATCGCCTCTTTGAACGCAATGGATGCGGCCATGCGGAAGGCGTTCTCGTTCGAGTCGACCTCATGATAAGAACCATCGAACAAGGTTACCTTGAAGTCGACCACCGGATAACCGGCCAGCACTCCCGATTGGGATGCTTCTTGAATGCCCTTGTCCACCGCCGGGATGTACTCGCGCGGCACCACACCGCCTTTGATCGCATCGATGAATTCGTAGCCTTTACCCGGTTCGTTCGGCTCAAGGCGGATCCACACGTGACCGTATTGCCCGCGACCACCGGTTTGTTTGACGAACTTGCCTTCTTGTTCAACAGTCTTGCGGATCGCTTCGCGGTATGCCACCTGGGGAGCGCCAACATTACACTCGACGTTGAATTCACGACGCATCCGATCGACGATGATTTCGAGGTGTAGCTCACCCATCCCCGAAATGATCGTCTGGCCGGATTCTTCGTCGGTTCGTACTCGGAACGACGGGTCTTCCATCGCCAGGCGCTGCAAGGCGATACCCATCTTTTCTTGGTCGGCCTTGGACTTCGGCTCCACCGCCACATGGATCACCGGCTCTGGGAATTTCATCGACTCAAGCTTGATCGGAGCGGCCGGATCGCACAGGGTTTCGCCGGTAATCACTTCCTTGAGGCCCACCGCCGCGGCGATGTCACCCGCGCGCACCTCTTTGATTTCATCACGCTGGTTGGCATGCATCTGCAAAAGCCGCCCGATGCGCTCTTTCTTGTTTTTGTTGGCGTTGAGCACGGTGTCACCCGAGGTCAGCACGCCGGAATACACGCGCAAGAAGGTCAGCTGTCCTACGTAGGGGTCAGACATGAGTTTGAACGCCAACGCGCAGAATTTTTCGTCGTCGCTGGCACGACGCTCTGCAGGATTGCCGTCGAGGTCTTCTCCTTTGACCGGCGGGATATCCACCGGCGAGGGCAGAAACTCGATCACGGCATCCAGCATGCGCTGCACGCCTTTGTTCTTGAACGCCGAACCGCACAGCATCGGCTGGATCTCACAGGCGATGGTGCGCTGACGCAGCCCCGCGATGATCTTGTCTTCCGGCAGCGTGCCATTTTCGAGATACTCGTTCATGAGCTCTTCGTTGGCTTCGGCTGCCGCTTCGATCATCTTTTCCCGCCATTCCTCAGCCAGTGAGACAAGCTCAGCCGGAATGTCGCGATACTCGAATTTGTTGCCCTGAGACGCTTCGTCCCAGTGGATCGCTTTCATCTTGATGAGATCGACCACCCCGACGAAGTTCTCTTCCGCACCGATCGGGATGACGATCGGCACCGGATTGGCTTTGAGACGCTCGCGCATTTGCTCATAGACGCGGAAGAAGTTTGCTCCTTGCCGGTCCATCTTGTTGACGAAGGCCAACCGCGGCACGCGGTATTTTTCCGCCTGACGCCAGACGGTTTCAGACTGCGGCTGCACCCCACCGACGGCGCAATAAACCATGCAAGCACCGTCGAGCACGCGCATGGAACGCTCGACCTCGATGGTGAAATCGACGTGACCCGGGGTATCGATGATGTTGAAGCGATGCTCCGGGAACTGCATGTCCATGCCGCGCCAGAAGCAGGTCGTTGCCGCCGAGGTAATGGTGATGCCGCGCTCCTGCTCTTGCTCCATCCAGTCCATCGTCGCGGCACCGTCGTGCACTTCACCGATCTTGTGGTTCACACCGGTATAGAACAGAATTCGTTCGGTCGTCGTAGTCTTGCCCGCATCGATGTGCGCGGAGATCCCGATGTTGCGGTAGCGTTCAATGGGCGTTTTTCGTGCCACGGCTCAGTTCCTTATCAAAAACAACAAACGACAAAAGCCCTCACAGGGAGGGCTTGACTGCCATACACTCGATTCAGAAGCGGAAGTGCGCAAAGGCCTTGTTCGCTTCCGCCATGCGATGCACTTCGTCGCGCTTCTTCATGGCGCCGCCCCGACCTTCTGCCGCTTCCATCAGCTCCGCCGCCAAGCGCTGCGCCATCGTTTTTTCTGAGCGTTTGCGCGCCGCTTCACGGATCCAGCGCATGGACAGCGCGACTTGCCGCTCCGGCCGCACTTCGACCGGCACCTGATAGTTGGCGCCACCGACCCGGCGGGATTTCACTTCTACGACGGGCTTGACGTTCTCCACGGCCGCAGAAAAGATTTCGAGCGGATCTTTTTTGCTCTTACTGGCGATGATCTCCAGCGCACCATAGAGAATGCGTTCCGCCACCGATTTTTTCCCGGAGACCATGATGACATTGATGAATTTGGAAACGAGCACATTCCCGAACTTGGGATCGGGCAAAATGTCACGTTTCGGCACTTCGCGACGACGAGGCATGGTATATCCCTTATCTCAACTCGATTTATTTCTTGCCCGCAGCTGCCTGCGCACCCGGCTTGGGCCGCTTCGTACCATACTTGGAACGACCTTGCTTGCGGTCCTTGACCCCCTGCAGATCCAGCGCACCACGAACGATGTGGTATCGCACCCCAGGCAAGTCTTTCACCCGCCCGCCACGAATGAGCACGACCGAGTGCTCTTGCAGGTTGTGACCCTCACCCCCAATGTAGGAAATCACCTCGTAACCGTTGGTCAAGCGCACCTTGGCCACTTTACGCAACGCCGAGTTCGGCTTCTTCGGGGTGGTCGTATAGACGCGCGTGCAGACGCCGCGTTTTTGCGGACATCCTTCCAGCGCCGGCACCTTGCTCTTTTCCCGCACGCTGGTGCGAGGTTTACGTACGAGTTGGTTGATGGTTGGCATGCAATTTTCTCCGCTATCTGCCGGTCAGACTTCGATTGGCCTGACTAAAGCCATAAATGATACCCTGATCTCCCCGCGCCGTCAAGGCGCAGGGGAGTTTGCCCTTCATTCATCCGAACCCGTCAGCTCGGACCAAGCCGCTTCCGCGGCGCTGGTGGCCGAGCGCATCCGCCGCGAGCGGTGTTGCGCCAGCCCCGTCCCCGCCGGAATGAGTCGCCCGACGATCACGTTTTCCTTCAACCCGCGAAGCTCGTCGCGCTTGCCCATGATCGCCGCTTCGGTGAGCACGCGCGTGGTTTCTTGGAACGACGCAGCGGAAATGAAAGAATCGGTGGATAGCGACGCCTTGGTGATCCCCAAGAGCAGGTTCCGGTATTGCGCGGGTATCTTGCCTTCTTTTTCCAACCGTTCGTTTTCGATGAGAACGTCGGAACGCTCGACTTGTTCCCCCGGAAGGAAAGAAGAATCCCCCGGATCGGTGATCTCGACGCGGCGCAACATCTGACGCACCACCACTTCGATGTGCTTGTCGTTGATGCGCACACCTTGCAAACGGTACACGTCCTGGATCTCGTCGATGATGTACCGCGCCAGCGCTTCGATGCCCTGCAAGCGCAAAATATCGTGCGGGTTGACGGGACCATCGACGATCAGCTCACCGCGGTTAACCACCTGACCATCATGCACGAGCAAGGCTTTTTCTTTTGGCACGAGGAATTCGTGCGTCGTGCCGTCGGGCTCGGTAATGATGAGGCGGTGCTTGCCCTTGGTCTCTTTGCCGAAAGAAATCGTGCCGGTGACTTCCGCGAGCATGCCGGCGTCCTTCGGTTCGCGCGCTTCAAACAGCTCCGCCACCCGCGGCAACCCCCCGGTAATATCGCGCGTTTTGGCCGTTTCTTGCGGGATCCGCGCCAGCACTTCACCCGCTTGCACCTGCTGGCCTTCGCGCACGGTGATGATCGCGCCCACCGGGAAGGTGATCATGAACGGCGTCTCGGTGCCGGGGATGAGAACTGGGTTGCCCGCCTCATTCAACAAATGCACTGACGGACGGCCGACTTTGCTGGCACCGCGCTGTTTGGCGTCGATCACCACGAGCGTGGACAAGCCGGTGACTTCATCCACCTGCTTGGTGACCGTCACCCCTTCAACGACATTGTCAAATCGCACCGTGCCGGCGTATTCGCTGATGATCGGGCGGGTGTGCGGATCCCAACTGGCCAGTTTGGTACCGGCTGCGACTACCTGATCCACCTGCACGTGCAACGTTGCCCCGTAAGGGACTTTGTGCCGCTCGCGCTCGCGCCCGGAGTCATCGGCAATGAGGATCTCACCGGTGCGCGCCGTGACGATGTATTCGCCGTTGCCACGATCGATGAAGCGCATGTTGGGCGAAAAACGCACGGTTCCGCCCACTTTCGCTTCAACGCCACTGACCGCCGCAGCGCGCGAGGCCGCCCCACCGACGTGGAACGTGCGCATGGTGAGCTGGGTACCGGGTTCGCCAATCGATTGCGCGGCAATGACGCCAATGGCTTCACCGACATTGATCAGACCACCACGGCCCAAATCGCGTCCGTAGCATTTGGCGCAGACCCCATAGTGGGTACCGCAAGTCAGCGGACTGCGCACCTTGACTTCATCGATGCCCTTTTCGTCGATCAGGGCCACCAAAGATTCATCGAGCAAAGTCCCCGCCGGAATGAGCGTCTCGCGGGTATCGGGATCGACGACGTCTTCGGCTGCAACGCGGCCGAGGATGCGGTCCCGTAGCGGCTCGATCACTTCACCCCCTTCGATGAGGGCTTTCATGTAAAAGCCGTCAGTGGTGCCGCAGTCTTCTTCGGTGATGACGAGGTCTTGCGTCACATCCACCAAACGCCGCGTCAGGTACCCCGAGTTTGCGGTTTTCAACGCCGTATCCGCCAAGCCTTTACGCGCCCCGTGTGTGGAGATGAAGTACTGCAGCACGTTGAGGCCTTCACGAAAGTTCGTGGTAATGGGCGTTTCGATGATCGAACCATCCGGCTTGGCCATCAGACCGCGCATCCCCGCAAGCTGACGGATCTGCGCTGCCGAACCCCGCGCTCCAGAATCGGCCATCATGTAGATGGAGTTGAACGATTCTTGCTCGACTTCGCGGCCATCGGGCAGTTTGACTTTTTCTTTGGATAGCTGCTCCATCATCGCTTTGGCGACCTGGTCGGCCGTGCGCCCCCAGATATCGACCACCTTGTTGTACCGTTCGGTGGATGTCACCAGACCTGAGGCGTATTGCTGGCTGATCTCTTTGACTTCTTCTTCCGCCTTGGCGATGAATTCCTGCTTTTGCGGCGGAATGAGCATGTCTTTGATCGCGATCGAAATACCGCCTTTGGTCGACAGCCGGTAACCGAAATTCATCAGCTGGTCGGCAAAGATGACGGTAGCTTTGAGACCACAGCGCCGAAACACCTGGTTGATGAGCTGCGCGATGGTTTTTTTCTTGAGCGGCTGGTCGATGGCCGCAAAGGGCATCCCTTTGGGCAGAATCTCAGAGAGCAACGCCCGACCGACCGTGGTTTCACGACGCTGGGTCACGGCGATGGTTGGCTCGCCATGGTCGTCGAACTGGTATTCGGTGATGCGCACGGTGATGCGCGCGTGTAAGGATACGACCCCGGTTTCCCAGGCCCGACGCACTTCCGCGACATCGGCAAAATACATCCCTTCGCCCTTGGCACCCACCGATTCGCGTGTCGCGTAATACAACCCAAGCACGATGTCCTGAGAGGGCACGATGATGGGATCGCCGTTGGCAGGCGACAGGATGTTGTTGGATGCCAACATGAGGGTGCGCGCTTCGGCCTGCGCTTCCAGCGACAGGGGCACGTGCACCGCCATCTGGTCGCCATCGAAGTCGGCGTTAAAGGCGGTACACACCAGCGGATGCAGCTGGATCGCTTTACCCTCGATCAATACCGGTTCGAACGCCTGGATGCCCAAACGGTGCAAGGTCGGCGCACGGTTGAGCAACACCGGATGTTCATGGATCACCTCTTCCAGAATGTCCCAGACCACCGGTTCCTGGTTTTCCACCATCTTCTTGGCTTGTTTGATGGTGGTGCAGTAGCCGAGTTTTTCCAGCTTGTGGTAGATGAAGGGCTTGAAGAGTTCCAGCGCCATCAGCTTGGGAAGCCCGCACTGGTGCAACTTAAGCTGCGGGCCCACCACGATCACCGAACGGCCGGAGTAGTCGACGCGCTTACCCAAAAGGTTTTGACGAAAACGGCCGCCTTTGCCCTTGATCATGTCAGCGAGCGACTTCAACGGCCGCTTGTTCGGGCCAGTCATCGCTTTGCCGCGGCGACCGTTGTCAAAGAGCGAATCCACCGCTTCCTGCAACATGCGCTTTTCGTTGCGCACGATGATGTCCGGTGCGCGCAGTTCCAGCAGGCGGCGCAAGCGGTTGTTGCGGTTGATCACCCGGCGATACAGGTCGTTGAGGTCACTGGTGGCAAAACGCCCGCCATCGAGCGGCACCAGTGGGCGCAAATCGGGCGGCAACACTGGGATGACTTCCATGATCATCCACTCGGGGCGCATGCCGGAGCGCAGGAACGCTTCCAGCACCTTGAGACGTTTACCGATTTTCTTGGCTTTGGTATCCTAGCTGGTGGCCTCAAGCTCGCTACGCAACCGTTCGACTTCGCGCTTGAGATCAAGCGTGCGCAGCAGCTCGCGGATGCCTTCCGCCCCCATCATCGCATGGAAGTCGCCGGCGTACTCCTCGAACGCCTGATGATAGGCTTCTTCGGACATGATCTGGCCGCGCTGCAGCGGCGTCAAGCCCGGATCGATCACCACATAGGCTTCGTAATAGAGCACGCGCTCAATGTCGCGCAGGGTCATGTCGAGCACCAGCCCCAGGCGACTTGGCAGGCTTTTCAAGAACCAGATGTGCGCCACGGGAGCCGCGAGCTCGATGTGCCCCATGCGCTCGCGCCGCACCCGAGAGACCGTGACTTCCACCCCGCATTTTTCACAGATGACGCCGCGGTATTTCAAGCGCTTGTACTTGCCGCACAAGCACTCGTAGTCCTTGATCGGGCCGAAGATCTTGGCGCAGAACAGACCGTCCCGTTCCGGCTTGAAGGTGCGGTAGTTGATCGTCTCGGGTTTTTTCACCTCCCCGTACGACCAACTGCGGATCTTTTCCGGCGAGGCCAGACCGATGGTGATCGCGTCGAATTCGGTAGGATTGTCGACGCTTTGACGAAACAGCGTGGTCAGCAAGTTGTTCATTTCAGCCCCTTATCAATAACGCTCGAGATCGATGTCGATCGCCAGCGAGCGGATTTCCTTCAAGAGCACCTTGAACGATTCGGGTATGCCAGGTACGAAGCGGTGGTCACCACGCACGATGCTCTCGTACATCTTGGTGCGTCCGGTGACATCGTCGGACTTGACGGTGAGCATTTCTTGCAGTGTGTAAGCCGCACCGTACGCTTCCAGCGCCCACACTTCCATCTCCCCGAAACGCTGGCCACCGAATTGGGCTTTACCGCCCAGCGGTTGTTGCGTCACCAGGGAGTACGGCCCCGTGGAACGTGCGTGCATCTTGTCGTCCACCAGGTGATGCAGCTTGAGCATATACTTATAGCCGACCGTCACCGGCCGCTCGAACGGTTCACCGGTCAAGCCATCGTACAGCGTCACCTGTTCGGTCCCTTCGATGCCGGCCAAACGGAACATCGCGGCGATGTCCTCTTCCGTCGCGCCTTCGAACACCGGCGAGGCAAAAGGTACGCCTTTACTGAGTTCCTGGGCCATGGTCAGTAGCTCATCGTCGCTCAGCGCCGCGAGATCTTCCTTCTGCCCCCGCCCGTTATAAACCTCTTCGAGGAACGCGCGCAGCTCGCAAACGGCCGCTTGCCGACGCAGCATCTCGTCGATGCGGTCCCCCAACGCCCGTGCCGCGCGGCCCAAATGTGTTTCCAGGATCTGGCCGATGTTCATCCGCGACGGCACCCCCAACGGGTTGAGCACGATGTCCACCGGCGTTCCGTCAGCCATGAAGGGCATGTCTTCCACCGGAACGATCTTGGAAACCACCCCCTTGTTCCCATGCCGACCGGCCATTTTGTCCCCGGGCTGCAAACGGCGCTTGACCGCCAGATACACCTTGACCATCTTGAGCACGCCGGGGGGCAGCTCGTCGCCCTGGGTGAGCTTCTTGCGTTTGTGCTCGAACGCCGCATCCAGGGCTTGCCGGGTTTTCTCGAGGCTTTCGCGCGTGGCCTCCAGCTGCTGCGCCACCGCCTCGTCCTCGACACGAATGTCGAACCACTGATAGGGCTCCAGGCTGTCGAGATATTCTTCGGTGACGGTCTTGCCTTTGGCCAGGCGCTTCGGTCCGCCCGCGACCACTTGACCGACGAGGAGCTTACGCAGGCGGTCGAACGCGTCGCGCTCGTAAATGCGCAATTGGTCGTTGAGGTTTTTGCGGTACTCACGCAATTGTTCGTCGATGATCGACTGCGCGCGCTTGTCCCGCTCGATCCCCTCGCGCGTAAAGACCAGCACATCGATCACCGTCCCGGACATGCCGGTGGGCACGCGCAGCGACGTGTCCTTGACGTCGCTGGCTTTCTCCCCAAAGATGGCGCGCAGCAGTTTTTCCTCGGGGGTGAGCTGCGCTTCGCTCTTGGGGGTCACCTTTCCGACGAGCACGTCACCGGCTTTGACCTCGGCGCCGATGTGAATGATGCCGCACTCGTCGAGCCGCGCCAGCTGCGCTTCCCCCAGTGAAGGAATATCGCGGGTGATTTCCTCGGGCCCCAGCTTGGTGTCGCGCGCCACCACGCTCAATTCCTCGATATGGATCGAGGTATAGCGGTCTTCCGAAACCAGGCGTTCGGAAATGAGGATGGAGTCTTCAAAGTTGTAGCCATGCCAGGGCATGAACGCCACCAGCACGTTTTGCCCGAGCGCCAGTTCCCCAAGGTCCGTCGAGGCCCCATCGGCGATTACGTCCCCGGCAGCAATCACATCACCTTTTTTGACGATGGGACGCTGGCTGATGTTGGTATTTTGGTTTGAGCGCTGGAATTTCACCAGGTTGTAGATATCGACCCCGACCTCACCCGGTTGCGTTTCGGCATCATGCACGCGCACGACGATGCGCTTGGCGTCGACATAGTCGACGACGCCACCGCGTCGCGCCACGACCACCGTGCCCGAGTCTTTGGCCGCGATGCGCTCCATGCCGGTACCCACCAGGGGCTTTTGCGGCCGCAAGCAAGGAACGGCTTGGCGCTGCATGTTCGCCCCCATCAACGCGCGGTTGGCGTCGTCGTGCTCAAGGAACGGAATCAGCGAAGCGGCCACCGATACGATCTGTTGTGGGGCGACGTCCATGTACTGCACTTCCTGCGGCGGCACGAGGACGAATTCCCCTTTGAGTCGACACGAAACGAGATCTTCGGCCAGGCGTCCATCCGGCCCGATCTTGGCGTTGGCGTTGGCGATCACGAAATTGCCTTCTTCGATCGCGCTCATGTACGTGACTTCATCGGTCACCCGTCCATCGACCACCTTGCGGTAAGGCGTCTCGATGAAACCGTACTTGTTGGTGCGGGCATAGACGGCCAGCGAGTTGATCAGACCGATGTTCGGGCCTTCCGGCGTCTCGATCGGGCAAACGCGACCATAGTGCGTGGGGTGCACGTCGCGTACCTCGAAACCGGCGCGATCGCGCGTCAACCCCCCCGGACCGAGCGCCGACACCCGCCGTTTGTGCGTGATTTCCGACAGCGGGTTGGTCTGATCCATGAACTGGCTGAGCTGGCTCGAACCAAAGAATTCCTTGATCGCTGCCGAGATCGGTTTGGCGTTGATCAAGTCGTGCGGCATCAGATTTTCGCTCTCGGCGTGCGCCAAGCGCTCTTTAACCGCCCGCTCGACGCGTGCCAAACCGGCGCGGAACTGGTTCTCGGTCAATTCCCCGACGCTGCGCACGCGTCGGTTGCCCAAGTGGTCGATGTCGTCGACCTCGCCGTGGCCGTTGCGGATCTCGATCAGCAACGCCACCACCGCCAGAATGTCCTCGTCGGTCAGCGTCATTGGCCCGTCTTCGCCTTTGGGGCCGACGCGGGTCAGAAAATTCCTGTACCAATCGGGGGTAGCGGGGTCGAGCTGATCCAGCGACGGATAAGCGCGGCGATTGAACTTCATCCGCCCCACGGCCGACAGGTCGTAGCGTTCCTCGGAGCGGAAAAGCCCTTCCCACAACTGCTCGACGGCCTGCTCGGTGGGTGGCTCCCCCGGACGCATCATCCGGTAAATCGCGACCTTGGCCTGCCAGGGATCCTGAATGTCGTCCAGGCGCAGCGTTTGCGGCAGATAGGCGCCGCGATCGAGTTCATTGACAAAGAGGGTTTCGAACCGCTCCAGGCGGGAAGCGCGAATATCGGCCAACACGGACTCGGTGATTTCGTCGTTGGCGTTGGCAATGATTTCACCCGTCTCTGGGTCGACCAGATCGCGCGCCAGAATGCGCCCCAGCAAAAACTCGTCATCGACGATGACTTCGTTGATCCCCGCTTTTTTCAGCTCTCGAACTTGACGCGCGGTGATGCGCTTGCCCGGTTGAATGATCGGGTTGCCCAGGGTATCGCGAATTTCCAGACGAGCAATTTCACCTTTGAGCCGCTCGGGATCGAAGCGGTAGACGAAACGTCCATCGACCACGGCAAAGGTTTCCAGGTCGTGGAACAAGGTGAGCATCTGCTCGGTGCTCAGGCCGAGCGCACGCAGCAGAATGCTGACTGGCATCTTGCGCCGCCGGTCGATGCGGAAATACAGGCAATCCTTGGGATCGAACTCGAAATCCAGCCAGGAACCGCGGTAAGGGATGATGCGGGCGGAAAAGAGCAGCTTGCCCGAAGAGTGGGTCTTGCCTTTGTCGTGCTCGAAATACACCCCCGGCGAACGGTGCAGCTGCGAGACGATCACCCGCTCCGTTCCATTGATGATGAACGAGCCTTTGTCGGTCATCAAGGGCAGTTCGCCCATGAAGACTTCCTGCTCGCGCACCTCCTTGATGGTCTGATAGCCGGTGGCCTTGTCGAGAATGACCAAACGAACGCGCGCACGCAACGGGGCACAATAGGTCAGACCGCGCAGCTGGCACTCGCGCACGTCAAACTGCGGCTGACCGATGGTGTAATACAAAAACTCGAGGCGCGCGTTACCGGTGACGGAAACGATCGGGAAAATGGCATTGAATGCCGCCTGTAAGCCGACGTTTTTGCGCTCTTGCGGCGGGACGTCCAATTGCAGGAACTCCCTGTAGGAGTCCATCTGCATGGTGAGCAAATAGGGGACATCGAGAACGGGTTTGCGACTGGCAAAGCTTTTGCGAATACGCTTGCGTTCAGTATAAGAGTACGCCATGAGTGCTCCGTGTCAGAGGGTTCGCAAACGGTGGGAATCAGGGATCAGCTGCCGTGAGCAACTGATCGCTGGCTCCAACACCAAAAGGCTGGCGCCTGTACGGCACCAGCCTGCGTTGGCAAAATTCGCCGATATTACTTGAGCTCGACCTTGGCGCCAGCGGCTTCGAGGTCTTTCTTGAGCTTCTCGGCCTCTTCCTTGGATACGCCTTCCTTGACCGTCTTCGGCGCGCCGTCCACGAGGTCTTTGGCTTCTTTCAAGCCCAAACCGGTCGCGGCACGTACGACTTTGATCACTTCGACTTTCTTCTCGCCGGCGGCCACCAGAACGACGTCGAATTCGGTCTTCTCTTCCGCCGCCGGAGCCGCAGCACCAGCAGCCGCGACGGGCGCCGCAGCCACCGCGACGGCGGCGGCTGCGGAAACACCGAATTTCTCTTCCATCGCCTTGATGAGCTCGGAGAGCTCCAGCACCGTCATGTTGGCGATTGCGTCAAGGATTTGCTCTTTGGTCATCGACATGGACTTGCTCCTGAATGAATGCCTAATGAAAAGGGTTTACGCAGCCTCTTTGGCGTCACGGACTGCCGCAAGCGTGCGCACAAACTTCGCCGGCACCTCGTTGAGGGTGCGGACAAATTTCGCGATCGGGGCTTGCAGGGTTCCAACGAGCGTGGCCAGCAGTTCTTCACGACTGGGCATGCTCGCCAGCGCTTTCACCCCTTCCGCATCAAGCAGCGAGTTGGGCATCGCGCCACCCCGGATGACGAGTTTGTCCGCCTGTTTGGCAAACTCGACCAGAACCTTGGCGGGCGCGACGGGATCGGCAGCCATCGCATAAATGAGAGGACCCGTCAGCTTACCGTTCAAAACGGCGTAGGGTGTCCCTTCGATGGCGCGCGTCACCAACGTGTTTTTCAACACGTGCAAGTAAACCCCTGCCTCGCGTGCCTTGCGGCGCAATTGCGTCAGTTCCGCAACGGTGAGACCACGGTACTCGGCAAAGACGATCGCACCGGATTGCGCCACTTGTGCAGCGATTTCCGAAACGATCGCTTGCTTGTCACTACGTTTGAGTGCCAAGGTTCACCTCCATACATCACCTCCCCGTTTCCGGGGAGCTCCTGGCGGCCTTCAATCAGGAGCGATTGCTCCTGCTTCGGGTGACGCCATCTACGCTGGGTCTGCGTTGCGCAGGTTTAAGGATGACCCCCAGCGGTCTTTGATAACCCGCTGCCCTAAACCTGTTCGGGCAGCGGCCCAAAGTCCTTACTTCGCCTGGCCAAGCGCCGACTGTGGGTCGACCTTGATCCCGACACCCATCGTGCACGAAACCGCCATGCGCTTGAAATAAGTTCCTTTGGCAGCTTGCGGTTTGGCGCGCTGCAGCGCATCGATCAGAGCCTGGGCGTTTTGCTTGAGTGCCTCGACCGTAAAGGAGGCACGACCGATCGGTGCATGAATGATCCCATAGCGATCGGTACGGAATTGCACCTGACCGGCTTTGGCATTTTTCACCGCGGTGGCGACGTCTGGGGTGACCGTGCCGACCTTGGGGTTGGGCATCAAGCCGCGCGGACCGAGGATCTGACCCAACTGTCCGACCAAACGCATCGCGTCAGGGGTAGCGATCAGCACGTCGAAGTCGATGTTACCCGCCTTGATCTGTTCGGCAAGGTCTTCGAACCCAACGAGATCGGCACCTGCGGCTTTGGCTTCTTCGGCTTTGGCCCCTTGGGTCATCACCGCGACCCGCACCTTTTTACCGGTACCCGCAGGCAAAACCACGGCGCCACGCACCACCTGATCCGATTTACGGGGATCGACCCCAAGGTTGATCGCCATGTCGATCGATTCGTCGAACTTGGCCGCCGCGGTTTCTTTGGCCAGTTGCAACGCTTCCTCGAGCGTATAGAAACGATTGCGATCGACCTTTTGCAGCAGCGCCTGCATGCGTTTGCTTTTCTTCGCCATGAGTTACACCCCCTCCACGTTCACGCCCATGGAGCGTGCCGAACCGGCGATGGTCCGCACGGCCGCTTCCATATCCGCAGCGGTGAGATCCGGCATCTTGGCCTTGGCGATTTCCTCAAGCTGCGCACGTGTGATCGTGCCGACTTTGTCCAAGTGCGGCTTTGAGGACCCCTTTTCGATCTTGAGCGCCTTTTTGATCAACACCGTCGCCGGTGGGGTCTTCAGTTCGAAAGTAAAGGATTTGTCCGAATAAGCGGTGATGATCACCGGAATCGGCAAGCCCGGTTCCATGTTCTGGGTACGGGCATTGAACTCTTTACAAAACTGCATGATGTTCAGCCCGCGCTGACCCAGCGCCGGACCGATGGGGGGAGAGGGGTTGGCTTTACCTGCAGGCACCTGCAGTTTGATGTAGCCAATGACTTTCTTGGCCATGTCTACTCCTTAGGTCATGAGTCCAATCGCTGCTGCAAGCAGCAGCTCCTCGCTTTTCCTCAGAGTTTTTCCACCTGAGAAAAATCCAATTGAACCGGGGTCGAGCGACCGAAAATGGATACCGCGACTGACAGACGGCTCTTTTCGTAATCCACCTCTTCGACGGTCCCGGTGAAGTCGGCAAAGGGGCCTTCTTTGACCCGCACTGCTTCCCCGATCTCGAAGATGATACGGGGCTTGGGTTTTTCGCCCCCCTGTTGAACCTGCGCCAAGATCGCTTGCACTTCGTGCTCGGGCAATGGTGCGGGTTTGGTGGGCGTTCCGCCGACGAAGCCGCTGACGCGCGGCAACGACCGCACGAGGTGCCAGGTATCGTCGTTCATTTCCATTTCGACGAGCAAGTAGCCCGGGAAAAACTTGCGCTCGGTTTCTTTTTTCGTTCCACCCCGCAGCTCGAGCACTTTCTCGACCGGCAGCAGGATTTGGCCGAATTTGTCCTCCATTCCGGCTTGCTTGATTTTTTCCTGCAACGCCTTCTGCACTTGCTTTTCGAAGCCGGAATGTGCTTGCACGACGTACCAACGCTTGGTCATTTATCTCCACCCCAGCAGCAAGCCGTAGAGAACGACTTCGAGCGACTTATCGACGAGCCACATGAAAATTGCCAGCACGACGACAAAGACGAAGACGATACCGGTGGCCTGCCAAGTCTCTTTGCGCTCTGGCCAAACAACTTTGCGCAACTCGATGAGCGCTTCTTTGACGAAGTGCCGAAACCGCAGCCCCAGGTCAGTCACCCACAGCAAAGCCGCCGCCAACAGCAAGGACAGCAACACCAGCCCTGCGCGGGCCACCCCAGGCCAAGCTGAAAAATAATAAAAGCCGGCGATACCGCCAGCGATCATCAGCGCTGCAGCAAGGTACAGAATTTTGTTCATCAACAAACGCCTGTTATGGCAGGGGCAGAGGGAATCGAACCCCCAACCTGCGGTTTTGGAGACCGCCGCTCTGCCAATTGAGCTATGCCCCTAGGGATGCCGGACTGAGCCGGCATCGTAGCAACAACGATGCTTACTCGATGATCTTGGAGACCACACCGGCGCCGACGGTGCGACCGCCTTCGCGGAT